>OGCI01001644.1_pt1 | contig 17752 bp, 19 predicted proteins | sample 1570021 | NCBI WGS metagenome assembly OGCI01 (sample SAMN06264664, study PRJEB24512) | hot springs metagenome | isolation source: Hot spring water | place: South Africa: Tshipise | collected 2015-06-21 | reverse complement strand
TTTTTCTCTCTTGTTTGCCGGTCCATTTCTTCTAACACTTGTCTCGTGACTTCCCTGCCAACTTCATTCAGTTTCCCAGCCAGTTGTTCCTGGAATTCAGTAAAATCCATTCTTCCACTGAAACTATTTATTACCATTTCGATTATTGAAAGGAGAATGGGGATGATACAGCGAATTATTTCCATGAAGATATCACCTCTCGAGTAGTCTTTTTTTGATTACTCGTCCGTGCTAGGACGGTGATATCTTCTCTTTTTATCTCAAAAATTCCTACAATAACTTTACACTAACCTTTGGAATATCCCAGTTTTGAGCTTTCCTCTTAAGTAAGACGCGTGTCTTTTCGCGCTGCGGCAATCCCTCTTTTCCCAGAAGACCAAAATGAGATTCCCTTGCCATACGAAAATACGAGGTTTGCAATGACCTCTTTTCTCTCCCCGCGAGGGATCTTCGTATAAAACCCCTTGCGTCCCAAGACTATCATCACAAGATTTTCCTTAGCAATCCGAACAAGGCTCCATCACGAGGGAGCGTACGCCCGGTGCTAAACCATGGTAAACTAAAACCTAAAGGGAATGACTCAAGACGACTTTGGAGGAGAAAAAGTCTTCAGGGGCACAAAGAGGAACTTGAAGCACGATTCAAGGTAAAGTAGAGAGAATGGTATTTCCTTGAACCAAGAGTAAAAGTGAGTTGTATATTGGAAGAGGAAAAGAGTGGTGATATGCTCCGTGGTAAAGAAAAAGAGTTTAGACCTTTCGACCATTGTCGAGATTCTGAGAAGCCACCAAGGAGAATTGCAAAAACAATACGCAATCAAGGAGATGGGTGTTTTTGGCTCATACGTAAGAGGGGAAGAGAAGAAACGGAGCGATGTGGACATCTTGGTAGAATTTGAAAGCCATGTTCAGATGAGCCTTCTCGATTTCATCCGCTTGGAGAATGCCTTAAGGGACCTTTTGGGTGTGAGGGTGGATCTCGTAGAGAAATCGACCCTGAAACCGAGAATAGGAAAACACATCCTTGAAGAAACAAGGTACGTATGGAGAGAAAGAGAGAAGTAGGCGACTACCTTGAGGATATCCTCAGGGCTATGAGCGATGCATAGAGTTCACGGCCAACATGAGTTTTGACGAATTCATAAAGGACACGAAAACGGTCTATACCATCATTCGGGCCATAGAGATTATCGGCGAAGCCTGTAAGAACATTCCTAAGGACATGCAAGGGAAGTACCTCGAGATACCATGGCGAGAAATGACGGGCATGAGGGATAAGGTCATCCATGAGTACTTTGGGGTTAGCCTGGAGCGTGTCTGGGAGACCTTAAAAAGGGATATATCCCGCTTAAAACCTTTGTTTGAACAAATGCTAAAGGACATAGGGGAATAAAAAATCCTCGCGGTTACAACTTGATACGTTGCCCCTCTTTGGTAGCAATTTCACAAGACTGCCACAGATTTCTAGAAGGAAACCATCGCAGTGACGCCTTAGATCGCCACGGAGGCAAAAGCGTGCCTCCTCGCGATGACAAAAAGGGGGTTATTGCGAACTCCTTTTTCACGACGTCATTGCGAACCCCCGAAGGGGGTGAAGCAATCTCACAGTTTTTCTGTTTATTGAGAGACAAAATTTGTAAAAAGACCTGTGGCGATCTTCAGGGACCGTCATGGGGCTTCTTCGAAGCCCCATGCAGTGACTAAAGAATCACGAGATTTCCTTGAAAAAAGGAAGGAGTACTCGGTAAAATACCCTCAAGGAGGAAACGATGAGCAGAGGAATCTTGAGTGAGCGACGGTTTTTTTCTTCGGGAAAGATTTGGCTCCTTTTCTTCCTCTGTCCTCTTTTAGTGGGATTTTTCGTTCAATTTGTGGCGCTTCCTCGTCTTTTCCCTTCCCTCCATGCCGGAGAGGGACTTCTCAAGGGGGGCGACTGGCTCTATTTCCACAATTTAGCCGTAAAACTGGCAGAGAAAATCCGGACCGAGGGTTGGAGCGCTTGGCAACTTCGTCCAGAAGGGCAAGCTCCGGCAGGAATTGCTGCGTTTTTCTATGTTCTCTTCATCCCCAAACCTTGGGTGCTTGTACCTCTTAACGCCCTTCTCCACGGAAGCAGCACCTTTCTCCTCATGAAGATTGTGGAACTCTTCGCAAGAGATCGCAGAAAAGCTCTCCTCTCGGTTCTTCCCTTCTGGCTCTTCCCCTCGGCGATGACCTGGTATACCCAAATCCACAAGGATGGAATAGCCATTTTCGGGGCTTTCCTCTTTCTCTACGGGTGGGGTGCGTTTTTTTCACAAGATGGAGGAAGGGATAAAAAATCCGCCCTCCTCTCTGCTTTTGCCATTTTTTTCGGTGGAGTGCTCATCTGGGTCGTCCGCCCCTATGTAGCAGAAATTCTCTGGTTCCTCAGCATTATTATGGCCTTCATCGTGAGTATTTGGAGTCTCTCTTTGAGGCGGCCGATTCTCCCTCTCCTCTTTCTGTGGGGAGCAATACTGTTCCTCTTCCCCTTTACCCGAGGAGGAGAAGGAGGAGAAGCCATATCCATAGAGTGGCGTAACGCTCTTTGGCTTCCTGACTTCTTCGAGCAAAAGCTCATGGGATTGGCGCGTACCCGTCTTGCCTACTTTTCGCAGTACGATCCCAATTTAGGAGGAAACATCGATTGGCATGTTTCCTTTCACAGTGTCGGTGACGTTCTCCGTTATATTCCTCGAGCTTTAGAAATCGCCCTCTTTGCACCTTTTCCTCAACACTGGCTTACCCCCGGAACCTCCCCTGCCGGATACATCACCCGAAAGATCGCCGGGGTAGAAATGCTTTTCGTCTACACTGCGCTTCTTTTCTTTCTCTTATTCCTTTTTTGCCGCCACAGAGATCCACGAATTTGGGTACTTCTCTACTTTTCCCTCAGCGTTATGCTCATTTACGCTCTCTCGGTTCCCAATGTCGGTTCCCTCTACCGAGCTCGCTACGGGTTTCTGATGATCCTTGTATCCTTAGGATGGGCAGACGTACTCTCCCTCAGGAAGAAATTTCAGGAGTAAGGGAACTATGAGTGATGGAACCCTTCTTTTTGCGTTATTGTGAGAGGAATAGTGCGATTCCCCAGATACCTATCTACAGTCATTCATCATAAAGAGGCTGTTCTTCCTCCAAACGATGTCTCCAAACTTTACGAGAGAGAACTCATGCCCTCTTTCTTCGTATACAATCGGTCTCTTCGCTTTCTCCGAATGGAAAATAGGGAGTAAGAGAACATACCTTCATCAAGATGGTCACTTGGGTGGAGCTTGAAGGGGGATTTTTCGGTCTCATCGCCGATCAAGGCACTCGTTACGATCCTCTGAACCTCACCGAAGAGTATCAAGAGAACGGTATAAAGGTTCAAGTCACCGCTCGCCTCTGTAAAGAGTGTGCCAGTATCCACACGTGGGGATAATCTCTTTTTAGAGAAAAGAGACTGCCAAGGGCTAAGAGGCGACCCTCGCGGTGACAAAAAAGGGTGAGGAACCCCACAAGACTGCCACAGATTTCTAGAAGGAAACCATCGCAGTGACGCCTTAGATCGCCACGGAGGCAAAAGCGTGCCTCCTCGCGATGACTACTTCAGACTGCCACGGGTTTCCAAAGGAAGCCCTCACAGTGATACTTTGGATCGTTGCGGAGGTAAAATATCCTATTTCGAGGATTCGCTAAAAAGACCCTTTCTCTTGAGGATAATACAACAGGCGCTTACTCACCCCAACAATGAGTGTAGCTCATGATGAACTTCTTGAATGCATTTGAGGACGAAAAGCCCAACCTCCCCGAATATCCCTCGACTTGAGCCGTCCTCTTGAGAGGGAAGAGAAAAACACTTTGAGGCCTAACCTACCTTTTAAAAATTTCAGCCAAGAAAACGCTTGGAAGAACCCCTCTAAAAAATATAACCCTTGACTTTTCTCCGAAAACCGTCGTATATTTCCCTCCAAGGAGAAATTTTATGACTAAGGGCAATTCACCGATTGTGGCTTTGGGCATCGCAGAAAACCATGTTTTCTTTAAGCCCTTGAAAATCGACCGCTCAAGGAAGTCGAGAGAGGGAGAGGATTTCACCTTAGCTCCTCGAGAGTTAATCCCAGAAAATACTACCGATGGAGCACAGTCCCATCTCTCAGAAGAGACCCACAAAAGAATCGAGAGACGCTCCAGCCGTTTCTTAGACCTCGAGAGCTTGTCGGGGTAAATCCATGGAAAAATTACCCCAAGAAGGGATTCTCAGATCAAGTGTCATCCTTTTTGTAGCTACCTTGAGTAGTAAGATCTTAGGACTCTTGAGAGAAATCCTCATTGCCCGATTTTTTGGTGCCGGTATTTTTGCCGACAGTTTTCTTGTGGCGACCGTCCTCCCCTATACTCTGGCAGGGCTTGTCGGCGGTGCGTTCACCACTGTGTTCATCCCTCTCTTTATCGAAGAAAGACAGCGTAGTGGAGAGGAGAGAGCTTGGGAGGGAGCCAAAACTACCCTGCTTGTGGTGGGTATGGTACTGTCTTCCTTGGGAATTTTCGCCTTTTGGCTATCCCCGCCTTTCATTCGTCTCATCGCTCCCGGTTTTGAGGGAGAGCGCCTTCGCCTTGCGATTCTCATGAATCGAATTATGCTCCCAGCCCTCTTTCTCCTGGGCATGGGAGGGGTTATGACCGGAATCTTTCAGACCTTGCGGCATTTCAGTTTCCCCGCCTGGGCAGGTTTGGGTTTTAACGCTATTGTTATTCCCCTCCTCTTTCTCTGGCAAAAGCGGCCCATATGGGCACTGGCCGGAGGTGCTCTTTTAGGTCTTGTATTTCAAGTAGCCACGCTCTCTATATTCCTCATCCTCTCTACTCCTCTTTTTCGTGCTCCCACAAGATGGTGGCACCCCCTTTTGAGTAGGATTTGGCTCCTTGTCCTTCCTATCTTTGTGGGTGCAAGCGTTGGGTACCTCAATCTCATCGTTGACCGGGTCTTTGCCTCTCTCCTTCCCTTGGGTACTATTGCCGCCATGAACTTTGCCCAGCGAGTGAGAGATATTCCCGAAAGTCTCTTTGCCACCTCACTCACCCAGGCTATCTATCCCAGCGCCTCCGAAAGAGCATGTGAAAAAGACTTCTCCAGGCTGCGAAGCATCCTTTCTCTCTCCTTAGAGAGTGTTTGGCTTTTTGCCTTTCCGGTTGCTCTCTTTTTCTTCCTCCTCCCTCAAGAAACCGTGCGTTTCTTCTTTGAACGAGGAGCTTTCACAAGTGGAGATACCCTCATAACCGCCCAAATCCTCAGCATGTACGCTCTTGGAATCGTGGCTGGCGAATCAAGTGGAGCCCTCGGACGTATCTTCTATGCCCTCCAGGACACGAAAACACCGGTGAAACTCGGAGTTTTAGCTATTCTCCTCAACATTCTCCTCAATGCTCTCCTTATCCGCCCCTTAGCTCACCGGGGACTGGCCCTTGCTACTTCCTTGAGTGGAATCTTTCTCTCCTTCCTCCTCTTCATTTCCCTTCGTAAAAGGCTCCAAGGAATAGGAGGGCGAGAACTCATAAAGAACTTGGGGAAAATCATGAGCGCAAGCGCTCTCTTGGGGATACTCCTCTTCTTCCTTCGACCTTGGGCAGGGAATCTTGGAGGATACTTTTTGTGTATTTCCTTAGGCGGAGCTCTCTACGGAGGGTTGACCCTTCTCTTTCGGGTCCGAAGTGCTTCCATCCTCTGGCAAAGGGGAAAAGGGGCAGCATTAAGGTATTTTCGGAGAGAAAGGAGAAGAAAATGATCCCTCAAAATCTTGTGGTCTCTCTCCATCCCTCGATTGTTTCGAGATTGGGGCTTCTCTTTGCCATGTAACATCACAATTCCTCCTCTGATACTAATCGCCACCGCTCTTATCGGCAAGAAAATAAAGATAGTCTTTTTTGTGGACTTGTCTCCACTCTGGTTTTGGATTATGATACTCCCAAAAAGAGGGTGAGGAATTACCGTGCTTTCCTTATGGGATAAATTGCGTTGGCGTTTCCAATTTTTCTCTCAAGGGGTTACCACCCATCCTCAAGCTCTTTTAGACCCCATGTTTTGGAAGGTACTCTTGAGAAGCTCGGAAAAAAGCCTTCAGAGAAGAACGCCTCATGAGGCGTGTTTTGCCCATACTTGAAGCGCTAGAAAACAACGCCTCTGGAGATGTTATCCCTTTTCCTTGTTCTTATTACGGTAGGAACCTTACACTTTGCCTTCCTTCGGAGTTAAAAAAATTACTCTCGCTGGCCTCCATAGGGACTCATAGGGACTTTAACTGATCTGTGGTTACCTTATCTACCAGAGAATTGGTCAGAACCTTCTACTACCACTCTTCCCGCCTTCGAGCAGTTACTTCTCGAATTTTTTATTCTCAGCGGTTCCTTTTCCGAAGGCCCCTACGACACTCTCTCCACCCATCTTGAAGAGGGAGACTACGTCATCGATGCTGGTGCCCACATTGGTCTTTTCACCGTTTTAGCTGGAAAAGTGGTAGGTGAACGAGGACACGTTTTCGCCTTTGAACCCCTCAAAGGAGAACGAGAGAAGCTCGAAAAACTGGTAGAGCTCAACGGGCTTTACAACGTCACGGTTATTCCCAAAGCCCTGGGGGACAAGAACACTAAAGTCTCCATGGAGGGCATCACCATCAAAGAAGAGGGAAAAGGAGAAATCGAGTGTATCACCTTGGATTCTTGGGTAGAAGAGACAAAACTCCCCCATCTCGATTTCCTCAAGATGGATGTCGAAGGCTACGAAAGAAAGGTTCTCCTTGGAGGGATGAGGACTCTCCAGCACTTCAAACCCAAGATGGGTATCTGCATATACCACCTCCCCGATGACCCTGAAATCCTGCGCGAACTCATCCTCCAGATTGACCCTGAATACGAAATTCAATACAATAAGACAAGGAAAAAGTACGTAGTAGGGGAAAGAGAGTTGAATAAAATTACCATTCTCACCCCGAGCTATAACGATGCACCTTTCATCGCTCGCATGATTGAAAGTGTCATTACCAATGAATACGAAAACTGGGAATTGATTATCCTTAACGACGCTTCAACGGATGATACAGAGGAGAGAATTCAGCTTTTTTGAGCGATGGAAGGATAAAATATCTTAGAAACGAACACAATATCGATCAACTCGCTTCCCTCTACAGAATGGTTCAACACGTTACTGGAGATATAGTTACTAAGAACCTTCCCAAATTTAGTGCCTTTCCCCCAAACAAAATAGAACCACTGACTTAGAAATTCTATCTCTCCAAACAATAGAAGAAGCTCGAGGATGAAAAGAGAAATTTTTCTTTGAAACCTCCGCAAAAATAAGCACCAACTTGGTCATACTTTGCGATTTATGGAGACTGCCACGGCGCGAGATACGCACCTCGCAGTGACAAGTAGATGGTCATTCCGAGGGTCGTCTTTTCGTCTCCCGTGGGAATCCGGCTTTCTTTTAGGCCGCCACGGCGCAAAAGACGCGCCTCGCGGTGACCCTTCCTTGTCTTTGCGAGCCTCGCTTGATCGCTTGGCGAAGCAACCTCATAGTTTTCCCATGAAGAGATAGAAAAAGATAAGACTGCCACGGCACAAAATGCATGCCTCGCAGTGCCAAAGAAAAGAAGTGAAACAATCTCGTAGATTTTTTGATCGCCACATACTTTTCGCTTCTCTATGAGTATCCCCTTGGGCAGATACTCGATTAAAGAATATAATAAGACAAGAAAGGGTAACGAATTACGAGCCTCACTCTCTCAGATACTTCCTGTAAATAGAAGCCATCTCCTCAAGGACGCGCTCTAAACTATAGTCTTTGATTATTTCTTGACTTGCTCGTCCCATACGCTGGCGGAGGTCGGGATCGTAAGCGAGTTTCAGAATCGCTTCAGCAAGGGCTTCGACATCGCCGAGTTTCACCAAAAACCCATTCACTCCGTGGTGCACTAGGTCTCTATTTCCTCGCACATCGGTGGCTACTACGGGTTTCCCAGCGGCCATGGCCTCCATGACCGAGCGAGGTAGGCCTTCACGTTTTGAAACTTGGACTACAAGGTCTGAAGCGTGGAAGATTTGGGGTACATCGTTTCGGAATCCCAGGAATTGGACTCGCCGGAGTGGCTTTGCCTTTGCTTCGATTTTAGGACGCATTTTCCCCTCTCCAACGAGGAGGAGGTGGATACGTTCGCTCTCTTTTTCCACTTTCGACCACGCTTCAAGGAACATCTCGTGATTTTTGGTGGGAGTGAATTCAGCCACGTAGGTGACGACGACTTCTCCACTTCCGATTCCAAGGCTCTTTCGTACACTCTCTCCCTCAGCATGAGCAAAGCGGTCGATATCCACCCCCACCCCATGGACCAAAAAGAGGTTTTCTCCGGCTCGAAAGCCCATCCGTTGGGCACGCTCGTAGTCCTCAGAGTTCATGACGATGAGGCCGTCAGTCCAAGGGGAGGCAAGTTTTTCTATCGGATAGTACAAAAGCCAGTAAAGCCAAGGTGCTCCTCTATAGAAGTGGAAGCCGTGGGCGGTGTAGAGGACTGGACCCTGGTTTACGCATTTGGCCGCAAGTCGTCCAAGTAGGGAAGCTACCGGAGTGTGGACGTGGATGAGGGCAAAGCGTTCTTTACGCAAGAGCGCTTTGAGTGCACGATAGGCAGTGAGATTCTTTGGGCTCGAGGGAGATCGGGCGAAGGGGATATCCCAACAGGTAACCCCGAGAGCTTCTAATTCACCCCTCCATCTTCCGTCTGGAGAGGCTGCCGCATGTACCTCATAACCCCACTCTTGGAGGAGTTTCATAAAGGGGATGTGGAAGGAAACAAGGTGGACGTAAACTGTGGCTAAGAAGAGAACCTTTTCTCGCGTGGTAACGTCCTCAGTCAATCCAGACTCCCTTCTTTGACAAAAGCTCTCTGTACAGAATTTCCCACTGCTCAACGACTCGATCTAAGCTGAAGTTGGCTTCGATATGCCTGCGGGCAGCTTCACCCATCTTTTGGCGTTCTCTTTCTGGAATACTCATGAGGCGAAGCATCGCTTGAGCAAGAGCCTTTGGGTTTTTGGAGGGCACAAGGAACCCTGTTTTGCCATCTAAAACTATCTCAGGGTTTCCACCCACATGGGTGGCTACGATGGGAAGCCCTGTAGCGCTTGCTTCGAGTAAAACCATGGGCATCCCTTCCCAAGAAGAGGACATGAGGTAAGCATCGGCAGTGTTCATGAGCTCAGGAACGTCTCTTCGGATTCCCAAGAATCTGACTCTTTCCGCAATACCAAGTTCATGAGCTAACTCTTCCATCGCCGGCCGGAGAGGACCATCACCAGCTACGAGAAGGACCGCCTCCCTTTGCCCTTCCAAGACTTGTGCGAAGGCTTGAAGCATCGTAGGATAGTCTTTTGGTTTCTCAAACCTTCCCACAGCGAGCCAAACGAAGGCGTCCCTTAGTCCCAATTCCTCACGGAGGCGTGCCCGGACTGCAGAGTCAGGTCGGAAGCGCTCAGTGTCTACACCATTTGGGATGTATCGGATCTTCTCACGAGGAACAGCACCAACCCGGATGTAGCGTTCCAAGCCAACCTGGCTCACTTGAGTAGTAAGGTCGCACAACGGGTCTGTCAGGCGATAGGTCCACTCTCGGAGGCGTCCTGAGCCCTTGCGTCCTTTTTCATTAATATTGTGAGCTGTACATATGAGAACGGGCATGGGAGTAAAAATCCTCGTGATTCGGGCAAAGAGGTTCGCGTGTACCATGTGGCTGTGGACGATGTGAGGTTGCCACGTGCGAATAAGGCAAGCAAGGCGAAAGATTGGTCGCGGGTCAGGGAACTTATTCCGAATATTAAGAGAAACCACGGGGATTCCCGCGGTCTCAAGCTCTTCCCCATAGGCCTTTGGTGGTATCAAAGTTACCACTCGGATCTCCCAACCCCGCATCTTGAGCTGAGTGGCTAAGTGTACGACCTGCGTTTCTGCTCCACCATAGGCTAACCCTGTTATTACAAATAAAACGCTTATCATTACTGATACTCTTTCTTCCTCACTCTGCCAAGTTGTAATAACATATTTTCTTTTAATCAAACCCTTAAGATCACAAATTCCGGTAAGCAGTATGACTTAAGTTAAGCCTAACGCCTTAAGGTATTCGTCTACCGCTGCCTCAAGAGAGAATCTCTCGATCATCCGCTCTCGCGCCCCTTCAGGGAAGGTAGGATTATCTAACGCCTTCGAGATCGCTTCGGCCAAGGCTTCTACATCTCCCACTGGCACAAGCCTCCCCCACTTTCCTCCCTCCAGGATCTCCCTTGGGCCACTGGGGCAGTCCGTGGAAACAACTGGTGTACCTAAAGCCATTGCTTCAATAAGCACCGTAGGCAGCCCTTCCCACCTCGAAGAGAGCACAAACACCCTTGCCCGCTTCATGTATTTATAGGGATTGTCGACGAATCCAGGTAGAGTCACGTCCTCTCTGAGGCCAAGTTCCTCAATGAGTACCTCAAGTTTTGGCCGATCCTCTCCTTCCCCGAGGATCATAAGGCGTGCAGGGCACCCCTTTCGCACCAAGGCAAAGGCTCGGATCAAAGTAGGAAAATCCTTTGACTCAGTCAATCGTCCCACCCCCAAAATGACCGGTGGTTCCCCAGGCTGAAACCAGGGATGATCCAGTGGTTCCTCAGCCTTAGCAAAGAGCTCGGGGGTAACTATAGGATTATAGATCACCTTGATTTTCTCTCTTAGCAACTTTGCAGTTTTCACCAAGTCATCTGCGGCGTCTTCAGAGACAGCCACTACTTTATCTGCCCAAGGGTAAAAGAAATGCATTAAGAATGGCATTAATCGACCAGGGAGATTTTGGGCATGGGCAGAAGCAATACTCGTTGTGCTGTGCACACTTACCACCACACGGGTGGGCACTCGGGCGATTTTCTTCGCCCAAAGGGCAACAATATTTGCATGGTCTAAAGCAGAGAGTAAAGCCTCTGGGCGCTCTTTCCGGAGATAGCGAACAAGTTTCGGAAGACTCCGAAAGACCCGTGAAGCTTTGAGGTCTATAATTCTCACCAAGTCAGACATCTCCCCAAGGTAAGGACCCTCAGCCTTGGTAAGCACGAGATCAACTTTTAGCTTTCGCTCAGCAAAGCCACGGGCCAGGTTCACCATCACCCGCTCCGCCCCACCCCCACGGAGGGAGGGGAGGAACAAAGCCACCTGACCCCTGCCAGGGAAATAATTCATTTGCAACCCCCCACAAGCTTCAGCCCACATCCCAGTAGATTTTCACCAATCTTCTCCGGACGCGATAGTCTACAATCCTAGGAAGCCTGGTCAGGAAGACGAAGATGAACGTGGACCAGCGCAGTGCCTCTCGCAATCCCCCCTTGATGTTTCCGTGTTTTATGGGATGCATGACCCGATAGTACTTCAGATTCACTTCAGATTCACCTCAAATTCACGGAACTTTTCCCGCAGCAGAAAGGTCAACGAGTCGTTCGATTTGATGTCCGCACTATTGAGCCAGCCTTCGAGGTTCTTCTTAGCCTGCTCAAGTAAAGAAATAGATTGAGAAATAAGAGACCCACGGCACATCCTATAGCAATAGCCAATGTAGGGGGTAACCACCAGTTTTGCTCCCGCCAAGAGGCATTGCATATAGAATTGAAAATCCTCAGCATAACGCACCCTATTGGGGTATCGGATGGAGTGTTCGTTGATGAATTTACCGCGAATGAGGGGTTTTATTATTCCAAGATCGTACTTGATAAAATCCCCCAAATCCACCGCCTTTGGAGAGACAAGCCGGAGCCTTTTACGGGAAAAAAGAGTAGCCCACGCGTAGTCTTTTCCATCTTCCACCAAGTATTGATCATCGGCAACCATATCGGCTTCAAACTCGTTAGCAACGCTTAGAAGATATTCCAACCGATCACGCTTAGCAAACCAGCCATCAGCATCAAGAATGGCGATCCACTCCCCTTGGGCAACCTCAATAGCGCGGTTACGGGAAGCGCTTGGACCAAGGTTTTGGGGATTACGGAGGAGTTTCACCCGTGAATCTTTAGCAGAGAGCTCTTCTGCCACCTTGGCAGTCCTATCCGTGGAGCAATCGTCTACCACGATAACCTCTACATCCTTGATGGTTTGCTCGAGGGCAGATTGGATTGCCTGCTCAATATATTGCTCACAATGATAAGCAGGGATAATCACTGAAACCTTGGACATGGTTTAATTCCTTGCGAATCTACCTTTCTCAATTTCTTCTCCTGACCCTCTATTTCACCGAAATAGATCTTTGACAAAGCTCATCCACCCGCTGAAATACTTGTAGTCCCCTCTTTTGAACATCACCCATGCTTGAGGAAAACGGAGAAAACGACTTTTTTTCAACAAAGCTAACCTTCGCTTCACTGCCTCCTGCTCGTGTTGAATTTCTTCCATGATTTTTTCGAATTCCAAATGTTTTGCCAAGATACGCCTCACTTCACTTTCGCGACTGACTAAGCGATCAACCAGGATTCCTAACGCCATTAAGCGCTGCATGCATGCTTTTTGGGAACTAACCGGCTGTTGAAATGCAATCAAATCGAGAAGTGTTACAGGCTTAATTTGGTTTGTAAGAAACTGTGAGGTGTTTTTTTCGTGACGTCGGTAGAATTGGAGCGTTTTGGGGAAAATAACTCGGCGACCCAGAACGCGGCCAACGTAATGAATCCAACCATCGTGGGGGAAATATTCGGAGGGTATAGGAAGCAGTAAGGGAAGGAGGTCAGATAGGAAAGCCGTACTGCTACCGTGAACAAAATTGTTCATAGACAGATGGGCGGAGCGAAATTGGCGGAGGAGCGTCAAGCCGCTCGGCTCCAAGCGACTGTTGGTTATCTCAACATCGTATATAACGACAAGCGGCTGATCCTCCGATTGAAACACTTCTAAAACGGCCTCAATCTCTTCTGGGAACCACACGTCATCTTGGTCACTCAGGAAAATCACGTCACCGTCAAAGAGGCTGATAGCACGTTCAAAATTCTTAGAATAACCGAAATTCTCTGCATTACGGTAAATACGCCAGGGAAAGGTGCTTCTTGAGTAAAAGATAAAAGAAGTAAGGATCTCCATAGTCTCATCGGTTGAACCATCGTCGCAGATGACAATCTCGTCAGGAAGTCTTGTTTGGCGCACGAAGCTATCGAGCTGTTCTTTGAGATAGGGAGCTCCGTTATAGGTAGCTACCGCGATTGAGACTTTCACTGTTTTCTCCATGCTTAGCTAACCTCTCCATGGTGATATCTCTCTTTTCAAAACGACACTGTAGAGGACCCCGCCTAATCACCCTTGTCACCATTCGATCCTACAAGGTTTACTCTTGCTCCTTCCAAAACTTGACCTTCGAGCCAACTCTTGTTCGATCAAATTGGTGTATAACTCCTTCACTATTCTCCGCTTTTCTTTCCATACCTATTCTTATCCTTAAACAATGCATTGAGTAACCCTTCGTTGAAACCGTGCCACTCAGCCGTTCCAGTTGAGAATGACGATGGATACCTTAGCCATTTATCCATGATTGAAACCACCATATTCTCTCTCACTAACAGGTATGGTACCATAAAGCAATTTACTGTTGTCAAGGACTTCCAGGATAAATGGGTTCTTTTCTTTCCTCATCCTGATAAACTCCTCAGGGGTATAGCCCACCGCTTCTATGGGCAACCCTATCTCATCGTTCATATCAAGGAGGAGTTTGATCCTGTCTAAGAACGGCTCCTTGAAGTTCGCAATTACAACGAGATCCACATCAGAGCCCTCATTGATATCCCCTGTAGCAAAAGAGCCAAAGAGGATCACCGCCACCGGTCTCGTTTCCTTTACCAGCTTATCCTTATATTGATCTATCTTCTTAAATACCTCTTCACTTCTTCTAAGATCGACTCGGCATAGCTTAAGCATCTTCCCGCCATCTCCTTGGTATAATATTTATATGGGGCCCCCGAGGGATAGAAGTTTGGATATCTTGAGCCAATGTAATGCCTATCCAGTTCCTTGCCGTAATCTGTTAGCCCTTGAAAAGAGCTCTCCAATTTTGCTGATTCCTCAAGAAGCTCGGTCACCGAATGGGTCACCAAGGCTCTGAACCCCTTAGAATACAGGAATCCCTTCAGGGCCTTTTCTGCCGACTGTTGAGAGAAAAAGGCAGATGCATAGTAGTTTCCATCGTTCAAGCAATCTTTAGCTGTCTTCAAATCGGCATTAGCTTGATCAAGCCACCGAAGCCCTTCTTTGATGTTACGCACTCCAATACTCCTTTCTCAATCGTATCCCTTAGCCCTCCCAAGTTGAGGACGATGATGGCCGCCTTGGGCCAGGATTTGGAATTATTGCGGGAACTTTCGCTTCGGTCATATTTACCTCTCTTGCTCAATTCCAGCCACTCAATTGTAACCTCCTAATCTTTGTGGTTCACCTAAACCCGTGATCCACCTTTGTTGCCACTAGCACAGTCTCCTCTCCGAGGTCTCGTAGCAGGCTACTCAGGCCACATTCTACCACTTGAAACGCTAGTCCTGCAATTTTAACCTAAAGGATCTGTATCTGGGGCAAACCACCCAGGAAGACCCCGTTTAGGCAAAGAAAAGTTGCTACCAATGCGTGAGGCCGTGGGTGCTGTCATAGCTTCACATGCTGCATCAAAAATTGTCCTAATAGATCTGTGCTTCGGTCCCAAGTGAATTCTTGTATTCGCTCGTATCCTGCCTTCGCGAGTTGAATCCGGAAGTCGTCGTCTTCCTCGTTGCACCGGTTAGAAATCCCTTTTTTACTTCCCCAACCTACTTTCAAGCCTATAAGGTTGCCGCTACCTTCCTTACCTTTTACCACAAACCCTCCTCATCCTGAGGAGTCATCGGCAGGGAAAAGGACAACACTATCCCTGAGCATTGTTTGAATAGTCCCGTGCACTGTTTCACACTCTGCCTCCGTGTACACGTGGGGCTCAAGTCCTGGAAGGTTTAACACCTTCTTTACCAAGGCATAGGCGTCTTCTCGTCTTTCACCTCGATAGACAACCAAAAGGTCGATGTCGCTCCCCACCGTGTAGTTTCCCCGGGCGTAAGAACCAAAGAGGACCACCCGAGTAATGGGAAGGTGTTCAGCAAGGGTCTTTAGTCTTTCAGAGAGGAGGCGGATCGCCTCAAGCTTTGTCAACTTGGGATAGAAGACTCTTACAGAACTCGATGGTTCTCTCGGCATAGTTGATCAATCTCCTTGCCTCTTCCTGTGTATACCGTTCGTGGGGGGAGCCGGAGGGATGGGCGTTGGGATATCGGGCGGGAATATAGGCCTTATCCAGTTCAAGGGCTCCATTGAGTAAGCTCTCGGGGATTGGTTGTCTCTCCGTAAGCTCTTTCAGTAAGTCTGCCACCGAATGACCCCAGGCCACTGCCCCCAGCTTTTGAAAAACTGCCTTCACCGCTTTCTCTGCCGCCTGCTGGGCCGAGAAAGAGGCCCATTCGTAGAACCCACGCTCAAGGTCACTCTGAGCGTGCTCAAGATCTCGTTCGGCTTGGTCCATCCAGTCACGACTTCTCTCCATGGTTCACCCTTTCTGCCCGGGTAGGGTTTTACTCAACTCCGAGGACAGGAAAGCCGACTTTGGCCTTCTCTACCGCAGAGGGGAGGCCAACGTAGCCTAAGCCAATCACTCCCACCACTGCTTTGTGGCTTCGAACCTTCTGTAAAAGGTTTATCTTACACTCTGACACCTCACAACTCCGGTGAGGAGTCTAAGTGTTTAGGATGCTCAAATTCCCAAGAAACCTGATAGAGGTTGCCTCTCTATTCTACCATTTCAATCTCCATTGTGGGATACTTGATTTTCAATGAAATTTAGCACTTTCAACGTCAATGATATATGATGGGGCATGAGTGTTTTTCAGAGAAAAGAAACCGCCACGGAGCCTCACAAAACGAGGTTCCTCGCGGTGACCTTTTCGTCCTTGCGAGCCCTACCGTAACTATCCCGTCTTTGCGAGCCCCCGTTAGGGGGCGAAGCAATCCCGTTTTCCCCTTATCAGGGAACAAGAAAGACGGGACCGCCACGGAGACAAAAACCGCCTCCTCGCGGTGACAAAAAAGAGATTGTTACGGGTCTCCTCTCGGAGGCCCTCGCAGTAACAGAGAAAGGGGGGTGAAGCAACGCAGCTCAATTATTCCAAGAAGAGCTTCACTTCTTGATCGTGCCTCGGTTTCTCTACCTCCTACCTCCTGGGAAGACCAATTGTCCAAGCATACTTCAGGGATCGCTTCAATCGCGCTTTCTCTTTAGCCTCGGTCCCTGAGTAAATCCAGTGCTTGCAAAACTTCCCTCTCGAACGCTTTAAAGTCCCCTAAGCGCTCAAGCACCATGTGGTAAACGATCCGGTCATCTACGTCTCCATATTCATGCACCAAGATGTTACGAAAGCCTCTCATCCTCTTTAGCATTTCCTTCATCCCTGGGGAGATGATCCCGGTCCGGGCCAGCTTCTCAAAGAGATCATCTTCTTCAGCCGGTAGCCCTAACCGGAGCCCTGTGACCAAGAGGTGACAGATATCGATCACCGCTTCGATAGCGATCTGGAGCAATCGCTCACAGGCCCTTTTTTTTTCGATCCTTTCATATTCCGCAAAGCTTTGCGGCGCAATTGCTTGGAGCTCCTTGAGGTAGCCCTTCAGCGCATCGAGCCTGGCCAAAATTCTTTCTCTATCCAATTCAGCCACGCGCCACCTCCTCGAGGTAACCGTAATAGATGTGTTTGAAATCTTCAAATTCCTGAGCGGTCCGAAAAGCAAGCTCATAAAGCCTCTCTTCATCTCGACAGAAGAGGATCTGACCCTCTTTGAGTACCCTCCTTCGGATGTAGAGCGGAAGCTGCTGGTAAATCTGAATGTCGAGGTCGAATTCCCCGAGGTAGTCCAATTTCTTTTGGGAAAGGAAAAGTTCGTCAGAATCGTGAGCTTGAAGCACAAGGCAAATGTCGTAGTCGGAGGCTGGTCGATTCTCGCCACGCACACGGCTGCCGAAGGCGATTACCGCTAAGACCTCTCCGTCTCTCTCGGCCTTCTCAACTACTTTCCGGAACACTTTATCCATCGCTCAGGGCTTCCCTCCGTCCTAAGCTGAGGAAAATTCTACTCGATTTTCGAGTGACCAACGCCACTTAGGACACCTCAAGCGATACCAGTCTAACAACCCGCTCTTTCGCCTTCTCATCCCCATAGGATTGAGCCGATTCTCCCTGATCGATCCTGCGAAGCTAATCGGGCAATTTGCTCAAGGTCACAGCCCGCAGGAGTGTTCCACCTTGTTTCCAACGTCTCTACCCACTCAGCTTCTTCCCGCAAGGAACGCGGAAGAGGAAAGCCTCTTTTTGTACTCCTCCGGAATCGGTGAGGATGACCCGGGCATTTTTCTCTATTCTCTACGATAAGCATATCCAAATACGAGACCGGTTGCAAGACCTCGATTCCTTTATACGTCACTCCGAGGGTCTCGATCACTCTGCGCGTGCGGGGATGGAGGAGTAAAAACGTGCCTCCTCGCGATGACAAAAAGGGAGTCATTGCGAACTCCTTTTTCACGACGTCATTGCGAACCCCCGAAGGGGGTGAAGCAACCTCTTGAGACCGCCACGGGGATTCGAAAAAGCCGAAGTCCCTCGCGGTGACAAAGTGGGGCCGTCCTTGCGAGCCCTGAAAG
>OGCI01001642.1_pt1 | contig 17759 bp, 17 predicted proteins | sample 1570021 | NCBI WGS metagenome assembly OGCI01 (sample SAMN06264664, study PRJEB24512) | hot springs metagenome | isolation source: Hot spring water | place: South Africa: Tshipise | collected 2015-06-21 | reverse complement strand
GGGGTTTATGTGCTTAAAGGTGGTACAGGTGAGTTCTACCTTTATCGTCCTGAGGAGGGTCACTGGGAGGCACGGGCATCAGTACCAGCGGTAGGAGGTAAGCCCAAACGTGGGGCAACTATGTGCTGGAACGGTGCTAACCGGATTTATCTGCTTAAAGGTAGAAATAGTCGGGAGTTCTGGTGTTATGATATGGTGAAAGATTCCTGGTTCAGTGAGGAACCACTTCCCGCTTATACCGTGGGTGTAAGATACGGTTCCGGACTGGTGTTTTTGCCTGCACGGGATACCGGTAAAGTGTTCTGTTTAAAGGGTAGTCGGACAAACGATTTTCTGGTTTACTGGGTGAAATATAAGAAGTGGCACAGTCGTCGTCCAGTTCCATTAGGATATGAGGGTAAAATGGTCGGTAAAGGAAGTGCTCTAGTAACGGTTGGTGATCGTGTGTTCTGCCTTAAAGGTAAGACTAACGAATTTTATGAATACAATGTTTTCCAGGACACATGGGTTGAACGCGCCGCTTTGCCTATGGCTGGTAAGAACGGCTTACGGCGTTGTCGGGAGGGAGCGGCTTTAGCAGGTGATGGCAACAGATTTATTTACGCTTTTAAGGGCGGCGGAACCAGAGAGTTCTGGCGCTATGATGTTCTCTTGAACTCCTGGGAAGAAATTGAGGGAATACCATTGGGTCGTAGAATGTGTCGGGTGAAGGCGGGTGGTGGACTTGGTTACTATCAGGGCATGGTTTATGCGCTCAAGGGCGGAGGTTCCAGGGAGTTCTGGTGTTATAACCCCAACTTAGTAATATTATCCCGGTTAGGGATAAGGACAGATAGATTTTTACTAACGGGGGAACAAAAAATTAGTTATGGGACGGGTGTCGCATTTGCCGTGAAGGATTTTTCACCGAGGATGAGAATTTTTGATATTACTGGTCGGCAAAGGAGTTATGAGAGGTTAAAACCGGGTGTTTATTTCGTCATTGATCAAAACGCCACTTCCCGCGGTCAGAAGGTGAAAAGGTTTGTAGTTGTCGGCAACTTAAAGTGATGCATAAAGTTTTTTTGTGGTTTGCCCGGTTGCCACGTTAACTTCTTTAAGTGTAAATCGTTTTCCATAAATGGTGATGATGTTAAAAGATGGATATGAGCGTCCTTTTAGTCGCTGAGAGGTTGCTGTACCACCGGTGATAAACCATGTTTTTTCCAGATGCCATATCCAGGGCAGATGTTTGTGACCCGATAAAACCAGGTTTATCTTCAAATCGATACATAGTTTCAATATGTCGCCGGCATCGGTGGGGATGTGACGTTCCCTTCCGGTTCCTGGTATTGGTATAAGATGGTGGTGCATTGCGAGAATTTTCACAGGGGAAACTGCTGCTAACCGGCTGGTAATCAGCTGATAATTGGTGCGTCCAACGTGTCCGTCATCAATGTCGGGTTGACTTGAATCAACACCCAGTAATGTTAGATACCCGTTGGTATAAAATGGGTATCGGGTATGAAAGATTTCCTCAAAGATTGTGTAACCCTCATTACGGGAGTCGTGGTTTCCTGGCACGACTAATCTGTTTTTAACGGTGAAACGGTTAAGGTATGATGATACCTGTTCGTATTCATGTACATGTCCCTCGGTGGTTAAGTCGCCGGTAATAACTAGCAGGTCAGGTGCGATGCGGTTGACTACGTCTACGACTCGCTCGCCCCACTCCGGTATAAAGTAGGCCCCACCGAGATGGAGATCAGAGAGATGGACTATTATTGTGTGATTTTTTTTCATAATTTTCCCGGTAAGATGATGGTAAAAGTTGAACCAATGCCAGGTGTGCTTTTCACCTGAATTTTTCCCTTATGGAGTTCAATGATATGTTTTACAATTGCCAGACCTAAACCGGTGCCTCCTGTCTGGCGGGAGCGTGAGCGATTAACTACATAAAACCGTTCAAAGATTCGGTCGATGTGTTCTTTATCAATTCCAATACCTGTGTCGCGTACTGAAATGGCAACGGAATTGTCCATCTCCTCGGCGGTAATTGCGATCAGTCCGTTTTCGGTGTATTTTACAGCATTATCAAGCAGGTTGATTAAAGCTTGTTCTAAGAGCAAACGGTCTGCTTCGATCGGTTTTATCGTATCGGGGATGGCTGTCTCTATCGTAATACCCTTTTTTCTTGCCTGACGGACGAAGATGGGAAGGATATTGTTAACCAACGTCGCCAGTTCAATACTTTCCTTCTGAAGCGGAAATTTTTCCTCTTCAAGACGCGCCAGTTGCAGAAGATCCTGAATTAGATTCATCATCCGGTCGGTATGGCGTTTTATTATTTCCAGATAGCCCCGATTCTTGGGCTCAATGGTTTCTTCCAGAGTCTCCACATAGCCCTTTATAGCCGAAAGTGGGGTTCGAAGTTCATGGGAAACATTGAGCACAAAGTCTTGTTTCATTCGTTCTGCTCTAATAATTGAAGTGTAATCATTAAAAATAAGGATGCGATGGTTGGTTGTTTCCCCCGCGACTGCGGTAACAAAGAATGTTTGTTCATCAAATCGGGTTTCCGTAGTTAAAGGCGGTTTTCCCGGTCTTACTTCTTGAAGGATATTCATGAGTTCTGCTTTGCGCAGGACCTCCCAGTAGAACTTTCCTTCGAGCTGTTTTATACCGGTAATCTGAGTGATGGGCGGGTTGGACAAGACAATTCTGCCGGAGGCATCAATTATGATTATTCCATCCGGAAGGGCGGTTACAATGAGTTCCAGCCACTCCTTTTTCTGTTGCAATTCTCCTTCGGTTTTGCTGAATTTTGTCACTAAGTTTTTGAGAGCGATAATGGCAGAATTCGGCCATTCTGGCAGAGGTACTGACGGTGGCGAGGGGATAAAATTTTCGGAACCGAGCCGGACGATGTTTTCTTCCAGTTCACCCAGTATATGATATAGTTTTTTGAACTCTCTCAGGGTTAAAACGAGAGTAAGGGAGATTGACAACCCCGGTGCAATAACCAGGAGAGGGAGATATTGTTCGGCAGATGATGGTTTAAGCAAATGGGCTATAATTACAAATAGAAGGAGAACGAAACCGGCGGGTAGATTGACTAGGATGATTTTATAAAGTAAGCGTCGTTCCAGTTTGGTCATAGAAAGTGGTTATGTCTGGATTTTATAGCCCACCCCGCGGACATTGACAATCAGACTACCAGCTTTACCCAGTTTTAACCGAAGGTTGCGGATGTGCACGTCAATTGTGCGGTCAAGAACCGCTTTTTCCTCACCCCAGAGTTCATTTAAAATCTGGTTGCGGGTAAACACCCAGCCGGGTCGTTGAGCTAATATTAGTAAAATCCGGAATTCAGTTGTACTGACATTAATCTTTTTACCAGCAACAGTAACCTCGTGACGTTTTGGGTCAATGGTAATAACCCCTCCGATAGTAACTATTTCCGCCTCTGCTTGGCGTTCCTGGCGGCGGAGGACGGTTCTTACTCGCGCAACCAGTTCGCGCGGGGAAAATGGTTTGGTTATATAGTCATCAGCGCCGATTTCCAGCCCGAGGACGCGGTCTGTTTCTTCGGTGCGGGCGGTAAGCATTATTATAGGAATTGCTGACCAGCGTGGATTCTGTCTTAAAAGGCGACAGACATCAATGCCATCAACATCCGGCAACATCAGATCAAGGATTATAAGGCTGGGAGTTTTGTGTTCCAGAAGGCGATAAAGCTGGTTGGCATCGGGTAGGGTGGCCACTGCAAACCCTGCCTTTTGCAGATGCATTGCCACGAGTTCCAGAATATCTGGTTCATCGTCAACAACCGCAATCAGCGGTAAAGACACTGGTGTTATATAGTAATTTCTCGTTTAGGATTCCAATCCTTGAAGTCCGGCATCGCACCGACCGTGTTTTATGACTTCTCCCTTGACAGCATAGATAACATCTTCAGATATATTAGTGGCGAGGTCGGCGATGCGTTCCAAGTTTAAGGAGATAAGCATCAGTTTCAGAGCACGGTCAATAGTGGTGGCATCGCTGGTCATGTAGGTAATAAGTTCACGGTTAATCTGGTCTTTAAGTGAATCAACCACTGAGTCCCGGACGCAGACATTGCGGGCGAGTTCGGGGTTATTGTTGGTAAAAGCATCAAGACAATCACGAAGCATTCCTATTGCTTCGTTTGCCATTCGGGGCAAATCGATCAGCGGTTTTACCGGGGGACGGGGGATAAGGAAAAGGGCTGCCTCGGCGATGTTGACCGCATGGTCACCGATCCGTTCCAGATCGTTATTGATCTTTATCACCATTGTGATGATACGCAGATTTGATGCCTCAGGTTGATAAAGGGCGATGAGGTTGATTGCCATGTCCTCAATTTCAATCTCTAAATGATTGACTACCTTTTCGGCCTGGTTGACTACCCGTTCCGCCAGCTGGGCATCACGCTTGACCAGCGCGCGGATGCTTTCTTCTACCATTTTTTCTACTTCTGCCGCCATGACCAAAATTTTTTCTTTCAGGGCAGCAATTTTTTCTTCCAGGACGGTCATTTTTTGCTCCTGATTTGTTTTATTATTATAGCCAATTTTTCTTTTACGACAAGTTTCGCCATCATCCAAATTTACCGCTGAGAAAGTCTTCGGTTCTTCGGTCTTTCGGGGTGGTGAAGAGCAGTTCAGTGCGGTCAAACTCTATCAGTTCGCCAAGCATCAAGAAGGCACAGTAGTCAGAAAGACGGGCAGCTTGCTGGAGGTTGTGAGTGACGATAACAATGGTATAGGATTTTTTTAATTCCCGCAGGAGTTCCTCTAATCGTGCGGTGGAATGCGGATCAAGGGCAGAGGCGGGTTCATCCAGGAGAATTATCTCCGGCTCCACCGCCATACAGCGGGCGATGCAGAGGCGCTGTTGCTGCCCTCCCGACAGGGAAAAGGCGTTGTCAGAGAGGCGCATTTTTACCTCTTCCCAGAGGTTGGCAGCACGGAGCGCTTTCTCTACCCGGGATTTGATTTCGAGACCCTGTGCTAGTTTATGAATTCTGATGCCGAAGGCGATATTCTCAAAGATTGATTTTGGAAATGGGTTTGGTTTCTGAAAAACCATACCCACCCGTTTGCGGAGCTCAATCACATCGGTGTGTTCACTTAATATATCTACTCCATCTATCAGGATGCTTCCGGTAATGCGGGTATCGGCAATAAGGTCGTTCATCCGGTTGATGCTGCGCAGGAGTGTGGATTTACCACAACCTGACGGTCCCATAATCGCGGTTATTGCCAGGGGCGGAATATTGAAGGAGATATTTTTTAAAATGTGGTTACCGGAAAACCACAGGTTGAGGTTTCTGATTTCAATAGCACCCTTTGCGTTAATTTAGACCTCCCATTTGTTGGTTGCCGCAATCCGCATGCGGATGATAAAGGCTATAGCATCAAACAGCAGAACAAGAAAGAGCAGAACCAGGGCGGTGCCAAAAGCGATCGGCCGGACTTTAAGCAGCTGATCATGTTGAGTTGCGAGGGCGAAGAGGTGGTAAGGTAAAGCCATGAATTTTTGCAGTGGGGTTCGGGGGAGTTCGCGAGTGAAGTAGGTTACGCCGGTAAAGAGAATCGGTGCTGTTTCTCCCATAGTCCGGGCGACGGCGAGGAGGATGCCGGTCAGGATTCCAGGAAAGGCATAGGGAAGGACATTGCGGTAGATTGATTCCCATTTTGTTGCACCCAGTGCCAGAGCTCCCTCCCGGAAAGAACCGGGGATGGCGGTTATTGCCTCCTCAGCAGTGGCGATAATCCAGGGCAGGTTCATTAACCCAAGCGTCAGTCCTGAGGCAAGAACCGAGAGACCAATATCCATGGTCCGGACAAACAAGGCGACCCCGAACAGACCGTAGACGATTGACGGTATGCCAGCGAGACTGCGAACCGAACTGCGGATGATTCGGGTAAAGATGTTGTTAGGGGCGTATTCGGCAAGATAGATTGCCGAAAAAATCCCGATTGGTATGGAAAAGAGGAGCGAGATGAAAGTGATATACACGGTTCCGATGATACAGGGCAGGATGCCGCCCGCAGTCATACCACTGGCCGGGGGGCGGGTAAGAAATTCCCAGGAGATGACGTTGATGCCGTTTTTCAGCAGATAAAAGCACATATAACCGATGAAGAGAATGAATAGTAACAAAGGAATTGCTAATACGATAAACCAGATGTTGCTGATAAAGCGGGTGCGGCGATAGTTACTTTTTTTCATACCGGTTCAGAGGGTAAAGCTTCTTTTTTCGCGCCGGAAAAGTGATTCGGCAATGAGGTTGGTAGCCAGAGCGATAATAAATAGTATGAACCCGAGTGCGAAAAGGGAGAAGAAATGAGGTGTATTAAAGGCGGTTTCTCCCAGTTCAATGGCAATGGTAGATGTGATAGTGCGCACCGGGTCAAAAAGAGAACGCGGTATTACCGGAGCATTGCCGGCAACCATCAGAACCGCCATCGTTTCGCCAACCGCCCGACCGAATCCGAGCATAACAGCAGCCAGTATGCCGGAACGGGCAGCAGGTAGAATGATCCGGGTTGCGGTAATCCAGGGCGAGGCACCAAGGGCATACGCTGCTTCACGATAGGAGTTGGGGACCACAAGAAGGGCGTCGTCGGACACAGTAATAATAGTAGGCAGGGACATAAGGGCGAGGGTAACACCGGCGGTCAGGAGGTTAAGACCTGATGGGACATTAAATAACCGGGCAAGAAACGGTCCCAGAACAAGTAAACCAAAGAAACCGATTATAACCGAAGGGAAACCCGCAAACAGTTCTATAATTACTTTGGCGGTAATGCGCTGCCACCCCTTAAGTCGCTCGGCAATAAAGACGGCACTGGCAACACCAAGAGGTACAGCAATCACCAGGGCGATTAACGTTGTTATAAAGCTGCCCAGGAGAAGAGGGATGATACCGTAAGAGGGTTGACCGTAAGCATCAGGATTCCAGACTGTGCCAGTGAGAAACTCACTTACTTTTACCGGGCGGCTTGATGGGTCGGTAAAAGCGAGTGGCGAGGGGAAAAATGCTCTTACCCCGTAGGAGAGTAAAAACACAAGGATACCGACCAGGACGGTCGCAGCCAGAATGGCGTTAGCCAGGAAAACCTTCCTGATGTCGCGGTCAACCCCTTTACGGATGTTCATTTACTTGCCTACGGTAAGGATCTGGTTGTTGCGCTGGATGTAGTTTTGGGTTACCGGGATGAAGCCTTCCTCTTCCACAATTTTTTGTCCCTCCGGGCTCAGTTCAAATTCAATAAATGCGCGTACCAGACCTTTTGGTACGCCGTTGGTGTACTGATAAAGAGGGCGGGTAAGGGGATAGGCACCGCTTCTGACGCTTGCTTCATCAGCAGGAGAAAAATAAGGGCCGGCGGTTGTCCTGGCGACACTCAGAGGTTTTATTCCACTAATACCTTTGATATAGCCAAGTCCGACATAACCTATACCACCTTCGTCCGCATTTACTCCCTCAACTATCTGGGCGTTGCCATTCATCTGACGCATGCTGGTGGCGTATTCACCTTTAACTACTTCATCCCGGAAGAAGACGAAAGTCCCGGAATTGGGTTGCCGACCATAGAGGACGATTTTTTTATTCGGACCGCCAAGCTGGCTCCAGTTGGTAATCTCACCGCGATAGATCGCTCCGATCTGGTCGATGGTCAGACGGCTTACAGGATTTTTGCTGTTGACGATGACTGAAAGTCCATCCAGGGCGATGACGATCTCTACCGGGTTAACGCCGTTGGCACGGGCCGAGGAGATTTCTTTTGACTTAATGCTTCGGGAGGCATTGGCGATGTCAATCTCCCGGTTGATCAGGGCATTGATGCCGACACCAGAACCACCACCGGTTATTGAGACGGTAACATCGGGTTGTACCGCAGAGAAGGCTTCGGCAAGCCGCTGGGTGAGGTTCAGGATTGTATCTGAACCTTTAACGATAACCTCCAGCCCGAGCACACTACCGCTCAGGGCGAGGGCGGTTATGATGATTGAAGCTATTTTTCTCATTTCTTTTCCTCCTTTTGGTTTTATTTACTGCTGCGGTTTAGGTAAAACCGCATCCCACTCAAACCGCACCTGAGCAAGGAAAACATCGGTAGGTTTGAGTGCATTGTTTCGGGGCTGGGTTCTTGTCCATGCAAACTGGTATGCCAATCCGGGTTTGCCCTTTTCCCGGCGTACCAGATGGTAATTGAAGCCAGCACCGTAGCGGATAAAACTTCTATCCTTATTCAGTTCCATCACGTTGTTATTTTCTTCCTGGCGGTTCCAGATTGCGAACCGACCGAATAGTTGCACCTTACGTTTGGCAAGTGTTATTACTGGAACAAGATCAATTCCGCCAAAGGCGTATTTCTTTGTCTTTTCTACAAGAGTGGAGTCGGTTGGGTTACCGGCGGTGTCAAGGTTGATTTTGTAATAGCTGAACCAGCGCTGGTAGTTGTAGATGATATATTCTCCGGTGAGCGAGACGGGACCGAAGGCGACCCGCAACATCGGTGCCAGAGCAAAGCGGTTTTTGTTTGTGGTGTCGGCGTTCATGTAGAAGATGTTATTACCGGAACCGGAACGTCCCTTTTTGTCGTTTTTGTAAGGGCTGGCATCACTGGCGTTAGTGAATACCGAGGCGCCCAGGGTGATGCCGGTGAATGGGGTCAGGCGCAAGTTTGCCAGCAGTTCTGGTGAGAGATTGATGTATTTGCCAGCGTATTTGTAACCTTCGCCGTTGTAGACACCGAGATGGAGTTCACCCAGTCCTCCGGGCAGAAAGCCATTAACCGTGAGACCGTAATCAGCTGAGGCGCAGACGCCCTGGTCATCGCCAAGCGCCTTTTCCGGATGGGTGTAGTCCCAGGAGTAGATAAGACCGAAGTAATGTTTTTGCAAGCCGGCGCTGAAGTTGAAGTCTTTCAGGGGGAGAGCGATGTCGGCATAGGCCTCTTTGAGCCGGACCGTGGCACCATCCGGATATTTGTCCGATGAGAAGAGGTCAACGGTCATTTTAGTATATAATTGCGATGTCCATCGATGGGCGAGCCTGATGTAACCACGTTCCAGGGAAAAGCTATTTACTGATGGGTTGGTGATTTTGAATTCGGTTGACCGGTTGGTATAGCGGAACCAGCCGTTGTGCTCAAAATTGGTTTCGCCCGGTTCCTGGGCGAAGATAATAGTGGCGATTAACGCCACAACGGTGAGGACGATCTGTTTTTTTAGCATTGTTCTCCTTTCAGTATGGTTTGTTTTTTTTAACACGAGTCTCCTTTCACGGTAATAATTATCAAAAAGCGGGGTTAAGGGTGAATAATTTTTCGGTTAAGTTTCTGTTAAGTTTTAAACTGCAAGCATTCCGGAGGGTGCTAGTGGTTTAAGTTGTTATTTTTTAAGGTATTAACCAGATTTCCCGAGATGTAATTTTCGGTATCGGGTTTCTGTTGTCTGGTGAATATCTGGCTGGTGGTACCGAATTCGACCAGCTTACCGAGGAGCATGAAGCCGGTGAAGTCCGATTTTTGCTTCATTCCTCCTCCTCGCCCGGATCAATCCCTCATCGGCGAGCGCTCTCTGTCCGGCAGGGCTGAAGACAAACTGGATAAAGTTTCGGGTAAGTTCGCCGGGCTCGCCACAGGTCAGAAAGAGAAACTCGCGCACCAGCGGGTAGGTGCCGTTTCTGATTGCCGATTCAGAAGGCGCGATAGTATCAATTGCCAGCGGTTTTACCCGTTCGTCCACCAGTCCATAGGAGATATAGCCGATTGCCGCCGGGTTCCCGGCAACAATCTCCCGCACTGCACCGTTGGAATCCTGAACCAGGGCGTCCGGGGCAAAGTGCTCATTGTCCATCACCTTTTCTTCAAAACTGGCACGGGTGCCTGGCCCTTCTTCCCGGGTGATTACAGTGATTCTGCGGTTTTTTCCTCCCAGATCCTGCCAGTTGCGAATCCTGCCGGTGAATATCTCCCGCACCTGAGTCCTGGTAAGGTTTGCTACCGGATTGTCTTTGTGCACGATTAGAACGATGCCATCAAGCGCGATGCGGTAAGTCTGGATGTTTTTTTTCTCCTCCGGGGTGAGATGCCGGGAAGACATACCCATGTGGCAGATGTGGTTCTGAACCGCACGGATACCGGCACTTGAACCTCCGCCCTGGACATTGATTTCTATTCCCGGGTGGTGATGCATATAAAGTTCGGCAAGGAGTTCAGCAAATGGTTGTACCGAAGTTGAGCCAGCAAGCGTAAACGATGTTTCCGGCAGGAGAGGACAATGGTAACCACCAGGAGGAGAACAGGAATGGTTGTCCTTTTATTTAGCGTGGGCACAGGGTAGTTAAAGATAACGATTAGCGGTTAAAGGTCAAGTTTGAATTAAATTAAGGTAGAAAAAGTGGAAATGTATAAGGGTTAAAATTCAGGTTTTCTCTGTAGTACCGGGTCGGGATCGGTTCAGTAAGCAACCCCGGGGATGATTCCCGGGGTAAGGTGGGGTATACCCCATTAACTGATGATAATTACCGGTTTGGTTTTTATTTCTTTATAATTTATTAAGTTATAAATCGGTATTAATTTATTTCTAAAAATTGGTGTTAATTTTATATTTTTTTTGGCTCTTAATGTATGGTAGCTAATGGAAGTTGGTTGACTTGGGAAATTCGGAATTTATAATCTCTTCCAAATGGGAGAAATAATGAAGAAAGTCTTTTTGTTGCTTCTGGTATTTGGTGCGGGTCTGGTTTTAACCGCCCAGGAACTGGAAAAGGTTATCTATCTGCCTGACTCCCTTGGCGGTCTGATTACTGCGGACCGGATGGCGGTTGTGCCAGCAACCGGTGAGGTTTATGTTGGGGGGAGCCATGGTAATTGTGTGATTGTTTTTGATGGCTTAACCGGCGAGAAAAGGGCGCGAATACCAATGTCCGGTGGCGTGGCACGGATGTGCTATGTGCCTCAGGAGACAACGGTTTACTGTGCCAGTTTTCTGCTGGATAGTTTATATGTAATTGATGCTCGCAGCCGGACAGTGGTCCACCGGCTGGGCACGGGCCTACCGATGGGTCATCTGAGCTATAATTGCGTCCGTAATAAAATTTACCTTTCTGATTCAGGAAGTGCTCGGTTAGTGGTAGTTGACTGTGGTCAGAACCGGGTCATTGCGGATGTACCTTTGGGTGGTAGTGGTGGGGCGACGGTCTTCAGCCGATGTTTTGATAAAATTTATAGTTTTGTCCGCAAAAATGATGGTAATCAGATTTTGATTATTGAGTGCAGTGATGATCAAATTGTTGATTCAATCTTGCTGGGTGATATCGAGATGGAGCAGATGCTTTACAATCCGGTGGTGAAAAAAATTTACGCTACTGGCGAAACCGGTGATGTTACTATTATTGACTGCTGGACAAACAGGGTATTGCGGCACTGGGTGAGTCAGGACCGTCCATGGGTGCTGTGTTTGAATCTGGAACGGAATAAGGTCTATCTGGCTGAATCAGGTGGTGATGCGCTGGTTAAGGTAATTTCCGGGGTGGACGACTCGGTAATCAAAGTTATATATGGCGAGGACGAGGGGGCGCATTCTCTTGCCTATGATCCGAACCGGGATAGAGTTTATGCCCTGGACCTTTCCGCGCCGCTCTGGGCTATTGACTGTGCGACAGATAGCGTGGCTGGCGTGTTGCGTTACGAATACGGCGAGTCGCTCTATTTCAGCCCAGAGCTGGACCGGATTTATACCGCTCAGAGTGATGTTTCCGAGTGGGTTAACGATGTGGCGATAGTTAACCCGGATAGTTTGACAATTACCGCCCGGGTGCCGCTGTACTTTTATCAGAGCGATTTGAAGTATGCGAGTGGCGTGGATAAGTTATACTGTTGCGGGCGAGTTGCTGTTTCCGGTGAAAACAGGTTGATTGTAATTGATGGTATTGACAATAAAATTACCGCCACGCTTACTCTGCCAGAAGCATGGCGGGTGTGTTATTCACCGGTGAACAGAAAGGTTTTTGTCAGCGGTGATACACTGATGATGGTGGTTAACTGTGTGAACGATAGTGTGGAAAGGGTGATTTCGCTTCCTGATCCTGCGTTTGATGTGTTTTATAATCCGGTGGTGAATAAAATCTACCATTACAGTTCGGCTGCTAATAACGTTCTGGTTTTTGATTGTGCCCGGGAGTCGGTTGTTGCCTGGATTCCAGTTTACGCAACCGGATTTGAAGGTTTCAGTTTTAATCCCAGACAGAGGAGAACATATCTCTCCACCCGGGATACCTTCTGGTTGATTGATAGCGATGCGGACACGGTGGTGAAGAAAATCCCGGGTGATTTTGGCACTAACTGGTGTTATATTAACGGCCGGGACTGGGTGGTTGTCGGGCAGGGATTTACAATCCGGGCGATTGGCGGGACAAGTGATACTGTGGATACGGTGGTCAATTTAACCCATACCGTTGATGGAATGGCGTATAATCCCCGCACCGATAAACTGTATATCACTTCTGAAGCGGGCGGGATGATTTTCATCTATGAGGGCAGAAGGTTGGGACGGTTAGGTTTTTTCCCGGTACCAGCCCGACCGAGCAGGTTACAGATGGATACTCTGAACGGACTGCTTTACTGTAAGCACCGGGATGGGGTAACGCTTATTGACGGACGGACTGATAGTATTATCATCACGGTTCCGGCACCATCTCAGAAATGGTCACCGGTTTTAAATCCCAATTATCCCCGTTTTTATGTTTCCGATAGCGCAAAGACTGGCATTGCGGTATGGCGGAGACCGGCAATTGGTGTCGAGGAGAAGACACCAGATAGGATTGTTAGCCGGTCCATTCCTACAGTGGTGCGGGGATTGCTGGTTTTGCCGGAGATAAAAAGTAACGGGTCAGGGCGGGCAGTTGCCCTGTTTGACATTACCGGTAGAAAGATATTTGACCTGATGCCCGGGTTAAATGATGTGCGGATGGTTCCCGCCGGGGTATATTTTATCTATCAGCAAGATCAGGGTGCAGGGAACAGGAACTTGGGCAGGGTAATAATCCAGCATTAATGGGGGTGACGGCATGATAGCAGTGAATATGCCAGGAAAGATGACTGGTGGTGAGTTTACTTCTCTCGGTACCGGACTGGAAAGGGTGGGATTTAGCACCCGAATTATAATTATATTATTGTGTTTTTCTCTTGCCTGCGCCGGTGCCGGAGCACGCTGGTCAGGACTGCGGGCGCGCTATCTGGGATTGAAGTCACTCACCGGTAGTTTTGTCCAGACGGTTGAGCCGTCAGATGGGAGCGACCCGATGGTTTTTAAGGGCAGGTTTTATTTCGCCCTGCCCAATCGCTTTCGTCTGGAGGTGCGTGAGCCGGTCCAGCAGGTGATCGTTGGCTCGGATTCGCTGGTCGTGTTCTATCTGCCCGAGGAGAAGCGGGCAGTTTTCCAGCAGCGCAGTCAGCCGGTGCCGATGCTTGCTTTTGTTCAGCCACTTCTGGACACAACCAGTGTTGTTACCGAAGAGCAGACCGATGACGGCAGGGTGGTTCTGGTTTTTGCTGATAGTGAGTGGACGATGTTCCGGGAACTTAGGATTGAGCCTGACCGTACCGGGACCAGAGTAGACGCCTTTTCCTTCGTTGATGAATGGGGAAACAGATGCCGTTTTGTTCTCGCCGAGCAACGCTGGAACGTTTCAATACCGGCAAAGATGTTTAAGTTTGTCCCACCTGCCGGGACAGTAGTGGAGTACCAGTAATGCCTCGTCTCGAAGACCAGGACACCTGTTTTGCCTGCGGTCGGGAAAATCCGGATGGTTTGCAACTGCCGATAGTCGCTGATGAGAATGGAGCACGGTTTACCTGGGTGGTTCCTGAGAAATATCAGGGCTGGGTCGGGATTGTTCACGGCGGGATTGTTGCCACCATGCTGGACGAGTTGATGTCCTGGGCGGTAAAACCCAGAGGCTATTCTACCCTCACGGCAGAGATGAGTGTCCGGTTTCGCAAACCGGTGCCGGTGGGCAAAGGGATATCCGGTGCCGGCTGGATAACCGGTGAGGAGGGCAGACTGGTTTATGCCCGGAGCCGGCTGGTTGACAGTGCTGGTGTGGTTCTGGTAGAGGCAACGGCTAAACTCTGGAAGGTGTAACTCTTGCCGCGGCAGAAAAAGAGGGCTGCGGTTGTTGCCCTGGGATGTCCCAAAAATCGGGTGGATTCCGAGTATCTGCTGGGGGCTTTAGCCCGGGCAGGCTATGAGTTTACCAATCCAGCAGATACCAAGAGGAGACCGAATTTAATTATTCTGACCACCTGTGCCTTTCTTAAGAGTGCGGTGGCAGAGTCGGAGCGGGTAATCCGAAAACTGGTGCGAATCAAGAGGAATAATCCAGAAACCGAACTGATTGTTGCCGGTTGTCTGGTTCAGCGTTATGGCGAAAAACTCAAAGAATTATTTCCTGAGGTTGATCGGTGGCTGGGGTTAAATGAGATGACCAAAATCCACCGGGTGGTGGGTGGACTTTCCGGTGCTCCTGCCCGGCTGATATCAACACCGGCGCATTATGCCTACTTAAAGATCGCTGACGGCTGCGATAACCGCTGCAGTTATTGTTTGATTCCTGCTATTCGGGGGTGGTTTCGGTCCCGTCCGATAGAGGAGGTAGTTGCTGAAGCAGAGGCGTTGGGGCATCTCGGGGTGAAGGAGTTGATTCTCATTGCCCAGGACACCACCCTTTATGGGAAGGACATTTACCATTCTCCGGCACTCGCCCGGCTCATTGACCGGTTAAGCGCTATTAAAGGGCTGGTCTGGATTCGTCTGCTCTACACACATCCTGCCCATCTTACTGAAGATGTCCTGGAGCAACTGGGGACCAACACCAGACTCTGCCGGTATATTGACCTGCCGATTCAGCATATTGCTGACCGGATACTGGAGCGGATGAACCGGCATTACCGGCGCCGGGATGTGGAACGGTTAATTGAACGATTGCGGATGATTCCGGAAATGCGTATCCGGACAACGGTGATTACCGGATTTCCGGGAGAGACCGAGACTGAGTTTATCCAGTTGCGGGATTTTATCCGGAGCGTCCAGTTTGACCGGCTCTCCGGTTACGCCTTTTCACCGGAGCCCGGAACAATGGCGTATCAGATGCCGGGACAGGTTCCGAAAGATCTTGCCCGGAAGCGTCTGGGTGAGATTATGCGGCTTCAGGCACAGGTGTCCAGACAGAGGTTACGCCGGCTGGTCGGCAGTGAAATCAGGGTGCTGGTTGATATGCCTGGTGCGGGCAGGAGCGAGTGGGAGGCGCCAGAGATTGATGGTGTTGTCAGGATCAAGGATGCCGGGATAGCCCCGGGCGAGTTTATCAATGTCCGGGTCACCGCAGCACGAACCCACGACCTGATCGCCAGAAAAATCTGAGTTTGGTTACCGGACTTATATTACTCTGAACAGCAGAATTGAAAATCAGGTTTCTGGATGGTAAAGTGCCGTATCCCGATGGTGAAATTAATGGGTTAGCTGCGGTGTTGACAATGCAGGTGCAATACTTAAAATCATCTTATGAAAGACAAGAAGGGAATTGCGGTACTGGCTTCTGGTCGGGGGACAAATTTTGAGGCACTGGCAAGGGCATGTGAACGTCCGGATTTTCCTGCTGAAATAAAAATACTGATTTGTAATGTTCCGGATGCGATGGTGATCAATCGGGCAAATAGCTTCCGGATACCAGTGGTAACAATCGACCACCGGAAGTTTCCTGATCGCGAGGCTTTTGAAGAGGAGATAATCAGGGTGCTGGAAACATACAACGTTTCGTTACTGTGTCTTGCCGGTTTTAACCGGATTCTCTCCCGACGGTTGCTCACGCAATATCCCTATCGGATAATAAACATCCATCCATCCTTGTTGCCAGCGTTCGCCCGATTGCAGGGGTTAGATGTTCATAAGGCGGTGATTGAGTACGGGGTGAAGATTACCGGCTGCACCGTGCACTTTGTTAACGAGGAGGTTGACGCTGGACCGATTATCATCCAGCGGGCGATTCCGGTGCGGGATGTTGATACGCCAGAGTCACTGTCCCTGCGGGTGCTGGTTGAGGAACATCAGGCTTATCCAGAAGCGGTGAGGCTATTTTGCGAGGACAGACTGGAGATAGTGGGCAGAAGGGTGCTGGTGCGGTGTCAATAACTACCCGGCTGGGTGTCGGGTTAGTTGGCTGCGGGGTGCAGGCGCAGCTGTTTTTGATACCAGCGCTGAAATCAAATCCCAATATAGAACTCGTTGCCCTGTGTGACCGGGATGTGCGGAAGTTACGCCAGCTCTGCGCACTTCACGGGGTAAGCCGTTATTACACTGATTTTGACCGTTTACGAGCAGATGATACTATCCAGGGGATAGTTATTGCGACACCGAATTACCTCCATGCGCCGATGGCAATTGCTGCGATGGAATCAGGAAAGGATGTTCTGTGTGAAATGCCGCTGGCGCTGAACTTTGAGGAGGCACGCCAGATGATGGAGAGGGCACTGGCAATCAGACGGCGATTGATGCCCTGTATGGTTACCCGTTTGCGCACCGATGTCCAGACCATCAGGCGGTTTGTTGAGGGTAATGAACTGGGGCGGGTCTATTACTGTAAGACCGGATGGTTACGGGGCAAAGAGGCATGGTCACCTGCCGGCTGGTGGTATGAGCCGCAGCGGGCAGGTGGTGGAGCATTTCTCACTCTTGGTTCAGCGCTCCTGGATTCAGCGCTCTGGGTGCTGGCACCGGCAAAGCCGGTTTCGGTTATCGGGGTGGCAGCAAAACGCAGTGCCAATCTACCGGTAGAGGATACCGCATTCGCGATGATTCGTTTTGACTCCGGCGCGGTATTGACAGTTGAGGTGGGCTGGAGTCTGCTGGTGGAGAAGGATTTTGTCTACTTTAACCTGTTTGGTACATCGGGTGCGGCGCTGCTGAACCCGATAACCATTCATAAAGAGATGCACGGGCGGCTGGTGAATATCACTCCCCAGATACCGGACCGGGGTCTTTTGCGTGCTGCTTATCAGCGGTTAATTGAGGTCTGGGTTGACTCGCTTCTGCGCGACATTTCCCCTTCAGAGACGATGGCGGATGCGCTGCTTATCGCCCGGATTACCGATGCCTTTTATCAGTCCAATGCCCAGCGCCGTGAGGTAGAGTTAAATATATAACAGTCGGGGGAGGCATCAGAAGGTTCATAGCACTATTTCTTGCGGGTGGATGTCTTGCCCTTGCCTTTGCTCCTTTTCCTTTACGCTTTGTTGCCTTCTTCTGTTTGATTCCACTGTTACGGATAATTGAGCAGGGCAAGAAGGTATTTTTCTGGGGTTGGGTCTTTGGCACAATTGCGGTCGCCTTTCACCTCTGGTGGCTCTGGTTTTTAGTTGTGCCGGTAGCACCGATTACCCGGTTTCTGTTGAACATCGGTGTTGTCCTGCTTTTTGGCTATCTCGGGCTTTATACCGGTGTATTCAGTTTGCTGGTGCGTCGGTTCGGGTTGTGGTCGGCACCGCTCTTCTGGCCGCTTTTAGAGTTTGTTCGTGCCCGGGGGCAGATCGCCTTTCCCTGGAATCTTCTCGGTTATACGATGACCCCTTACACGCCATTGATTCAGCCGGCAGCACTGGGTGGGGTATATTTTGTTTCTGCCTGGCTGGTGCTGATAAATCTATTAATCTACTGGATAATATTCCATCCCCACCGGTTGA
>OGCI01001641.1_pt1 | contig 17760 bp, 11 predicted proteins | sample 1570021 | NCBI WGS metagenome assembly OGCI01 (sample SAMN06264664, study PRJEB24512) | hot springs metagenome | isolation source: Hot spring water | place: South Africa: Tshipise | collected 2015-06-21 | reverse complement strand
TGACTAGTATTTTTAACATCCATACTTCTTGTTTTTTGGTAAATAACTGTTTCCATTATGTATAAATATTGATATAACCCCGAATATCTAAATTTTGTGATTTAAAATAGTTAATGATTCTAGCAAAGTGGCACAAGGACCGGTGATAATGTAATTAATTTTACCAAATTCTTTAATTTTTTGGATAGTTTCGAATAACAAAATTATCACTATAATCCAAAACAGAGTCAAAAAGGGTGGGTGGTATTTGAAGATTGCAGAGACCATTTTTACCCATATAATTCCCATCGCAATAAAACTCTGGGCTTTTAATTTATGAATTTCTAAAGGAGATTTAGAACCTTTAATAATCTTGACACTAGAGACACCGATAAGACCCATAATATTAACTGGATTCTTGTAAAATTAGTTAAAGTAGTGTTGCTACGAGAAGTAATGATACTGTAAATTACAACCAGATTTGTAAGTCATAACTAAAGCAATTGCATCATCTTTACTAGTGTCGCAGTTAATAAATAATGGGATTTGTTTGAAAGTTTGTTTGGCGAATCTAAAGACCTTAAATTTTTTATAATAAATAATATATTGTAGAAGTATTGGTAAAATCTTAAAAATTGATTGAATCAAAAAAATTTTTGAAACTCTGCAAAAGTTTTGATAAAAAACTTGCTTGTAATAAGTATTACTGATTCTTGTTAAATTTACTTTTCAAATTACCTCAATTCAAGTTGTTCCAAAATTCTTTATAAATGTTCAATCACTCCATCTATTCCAGAATTTTTTGAAACAATATGGTTTTACTTCCGAATATCTATTTGATCTTTATTTAACCCATATTTACTAAACTATTAAAGCAATAGCCACATACCAAGTATTTTGGTATTATCATTTACAGAATTATCTTCAATGTGGAGTATGGTGAATCAGTTAATCTTGATATAAATCCAGATATATCCTTTTTACTTGTTTCCAAAGGGTTAGGATGTACACAAAATACCATAATCATCTCCGGTAGTAACACCTTTCTAAATCTACATTATAACCAGCATTTGCAAAAGCTTTATTCAAAATATCAGCCAAATTCCCCTCGCCTTCTTTACCGTAATAAACAACAATATATACTCGACGACCCTTACTAAAAACATATTATTTTTTCCTTAATTTTACCTGACTAATTTCAGGTGCAAGAATACCTTCGTCACCGCCAACTGACTCCAATTTCATTTCTTGGACAACCTTTTTTATATATTCAATCAAGGTCTTTCTATAATCTTTCAAAGATCCCATATTACTTTCAAATCTGTTTATTACAACAGATCTTCTTGTATTATCAATTTTCACAAAAACATTTTCATTTTTAGTTAAAATAAAATCAACTTGCCCACCAAGACTTTCAACTATAGTCATCAAATTTTCCACCGAAGTATCGGAATGCATGCCTATTTCGACTTTGTAATTTTTTCTAAACTTATTTTAATAAAATAATCATAGTTGCCAACTTACCCTGATATTCTTCATTACTTATACTTCCTTGATCAAAAGTAACATTGTAATGCCGAGTTATTTTGAAATTGTTTGGGGTTTAAGACTAATTTTAATAACTTCCTCTGCTTCTTGAAAACTGTTTTTCTTGTTTCATTGTTATAGACCTAATTTCGTCATAATAATTTTGAATAAACTTAATCACTTTCTATATTGGTGTGTCTGCATTAAAAGATACACTACTAATTTTTTGGCTAAGCCATTTGAGAAATAAGCAAGCAAACTTTTATTATTTTCGACAAAACATCTCCCAAGGGTTATTCCAGAATAATATTCATAAAACCATCGGTTTACTTCTAAAACAGCTCTTGAAAAATTATCTTCTTGTTCTTCAAGGATACCTACTCTTACATTTGGCAACACAAAAGACCAACAGTAAGGTAATCTAAGACATTACCCACTGAGCAATATAGACAACTAAACAACAACACCTCCAAGAAGATAGTCTTTAAGGTTTGTCAATTCTACCCGTCTTATAAAATCTTCGTCAGGACCTTCGGGAGTATTTATTTATAGATAAGGTACAGAGGTACACCCAACTGGTTCTTATCAAGATTACAAACTTGAACACCTGTAAAAACGCAAGGCAATTCAGGGACTTTATCTTTAGACGTTTTTCTAAAATCTGCAAGGTCCTTAATCTTAGATTTTATCCTATATGCAACCATTTTTATAGTGCCGCAACCATAACAATCATTTTCGATAATCATAATTTTTCTACAACCAACTATCTTGCCGTTACCCGAAAGGTCTTTAATTAGGCAAGCTTCAATTATCTACTCAATCTGTTCATCTATCGACGGAAACCCAGGATCCAATTTGATCAATTTTGAATCAACGCCTCAAAGCAAATAATCTGAAAGTTTCAAAATCTATAGTTACAACATTTTTAAACTTTTTATTGAATTATTGAAAAAACTTTTTTAAATTAAAAATAACGTATTCACCAGTACCTTCTCCTCCGACAATATCCTACATAAAAGTTTTTTATTTTTTATATTCTTTCATCAAAAAAAATTTACGAAATCTATACGTCGTCCAGGAGTCTCTTCAAAAACTCTACAAAGAAAATTATTATATAATTCAACAAAATCCTGCTCAAACCTCCTCCTAAAATGATTAAGTGCTAATTCGTGATACCTTCTACAACAGCCAAAGTTGATTCTCTATCATTCACATTTATTTTTGGATAAGGAGTTTCATTTTTCATAGCTAAAAAACTAAATTCCTAACAAGAAAATAGTATTTCGTTTTTTACTGATTAATTTCTCGTAAAAAATCTTCTACTGAATAATCTGGTTGGAACCTGTGATCATAATTAATTATGATATCAGAATATTTTCTATATGTTTTGGCTCTAAAATTTAATAACTCATCATATGATCTAGCTAAAGCTTGTCCTCTAGTTTCTGAACCTTTCTGAGTAAACAGACCATACCAGATCACAGGCTTAGGATTATCTATATATTTTTGCAACATTTTTTGCTTAATATGCTCAGGAGCTATCAGATACACCACTTTAGTTGAGTTAACTAGTCTGTCTATGGTTGTCTGTTCGACATAAAACATACTACCAGTAGTGTCAATAACTATCTTATCATCTTCTTTAAAAGAGCTTAATTGCTCCAAAACTTCCAAAACTGATTCATTTTCCCAAGCTAAATACTGTTTTTCTCTATCTGCATAACCTTCAGACCAAGGCTGACCCAGCCACTTTGCCATACCCGTAACATCGTCAATACTTAGGCTTGCCTTTTCAATTATCATATCGTCAATGGAAAATCGCTTATAACCAACTTGTTCTAATTGTTTTGACCAATAAGATTTACCTATATTTGACATCCCTATAAGGGAAATAATATTATTACTGGACATAATTTATCACGAAATAATTTTAGTTTTGAATTTTTTGTCAAAAATTTTCTGTTTCTTTGATCTTTTAAAGATCAGTTAGCTAATTTAGCTGGTATAGCAAATCCTATGAAAAGATAATTATCAAAAAATGAAATGTCTTTTTTCTATAATTTATTAATTTAATCGTAAGTGAATTGCTATAATAGTATTCACCGAAAATATAATTTTCTAAATTTTTAAAGTAGTTTTTTAGATTAGAAAACACGGAACAATAGCCTTTATAAAAATGTTCGTGGATCGGTAATAACTCCAGTAATTGCGGTAGCTGCTGCAGTAGCAGGACTAGCTAAATGAGTGATAGCTCCGGGTCCTTGCCTGTTCATAAAATTACGGTTGGAGGTAGCCACACATCTCTTACCAGTAGGTACTTTGTCGTCATTCATGCCCAAACACATCGAACAACCCGGCATTCTCCATTCAGCACCAGCATCTTTAAAAATTTTATCCAGACCTTCTCTTTCGGCTTGTTGGCGGACTGCTTCGGATCCGGGTACTACATACATAGTCACACCCGGAGCTACTTTTTTATTTTGCATGATTTTGGCAACAATCCGCAGATCTTCAATTCTAGAGTTAGTGCAACTACCTATAAACACAAAATCCACTGGTAATCCTAGCAATCGCTGACCTTCTTGAAGTTTGGTATACTCCAAGGATTTAATCACATTATTTTTATTTTCTTCTGGGATGTCTTTTAGGTAAGGTACAGTGCCAGTGATAGGTATACCTTCGCCGGGATTCGTACCCCAAGTAATCATCGGCTCTAACTGATCAACATCAATCACAATTTCCCGATCATAGTGGCAATCTTCATCACTTCTAAGACTTAACCAGTAATTAACGGCCGTTTCCCAATCTTCGTTTTTGGGTCTATAAGGTCTGGGTTCGCAAATTGTCCAAAGAACTTCATATTGTCCAATTTCTGGCATAATGTGCTGATTATGAGGAGAAAATTGCAACTCGCTGTTATACTCAAAGTCCAACCAATCCAAACTCGACCAATCCCCCGATAAAATCGTATTATGTCTAGTAAATAATGGCCGTAAACTAGTTTGAATCTCTTGTATTTTTTGATTATTAGAGTCCAAACTCAACTCTTCGATATTTTCGATAACCATAACTCTATCTGGCTCTATTTGATTCAAAACCTCTAGTATCCCTTTAATATTGAAATTTTCTACTAAAATGATTTTTTTCTCCAAACTATCACCAATTCTACTTAAGTCTTGTATCCAAACTACATCTTTTTCATCCACTTGCTTAAGTAAATCTTGCTTAGATTTAGGCTGAGCGGTAAAAATTATAAATTTTTGACCTAAGCTTGCTAGGTTGATAACCAACTGTAAAGTTATAAATGAGGTTCTAGAACCAGCTTTTCCGTGAATTTTAAGAGGAAATCTAATTTCTTCAACGATTTTTTGTATATCCGAACTACTAATTTTAGTCGTGTATTTTCTGGTTTTTAGATAACTAATAGTGGTTTTGTCAGGAGATATTAAGCCAGCTCTTGCCCCAGCTTCAATGCTCATATTACAAATTGACATTCTAGCTTCCATACTTAACTGTCTCACTGCACTACCAGTATATTCGAATATGTGACCATTACCCCCACCAATACCAATCATGGAAATGAGTTTAAGAATCATATCTTTGCTAAAAACGCCTTTTTGCAGAGTTCCCTTAAACTCAACTTTCATGGTTTTAGGTTTCTCTTGTAAAATACAACCCGTTGCCATCATTAAACCAACTTCGGTAGTACCTACACCAAAAGCTAAAGATCCAAAAGCTCCATGAGTAGAGGTGTGCGAATCACCACAGATAATAGTTAGACCTGGCTGAGTGATGCCAAGATCAGGGCCCAATACATGCACTATGCCTTGATTACCGCTACCAAAATCAAAAAAAGGTACTCCAAAATCGGCTACATTTTGCCTAAGAGTTTGCACTTGTTTTTTAGCTACTTCGTCAAAAATATTTTCACGATCAAGCCTAGTAGGAATAGCATGATCAAGAGTGGCCACTAACTTACCAGGATATTTTACAGATAAGTTTTTTTCTCTAAGCATGGCAAAAGCCTGAGGTGAAGTAACTTCATGAATTAGTTGTAAGTCTATTCCCAACACTGCAGGATGACCTTCTTTTTGGACGACTACATGTTCATCCCAGATTTTTTCTATAATGTTTTTGGGTGTAGTGCTTGACATATACATTGTTTCAAAATATAATAGCCAAAAGAGATTATTTGTTCGCTAAAAACTATTTCGCTAAAAACTATAAACAATCTTTAGTTAGTTAATAAAATGATTGTGATAAGAAAGAATTTATTTTATTTTTATTAAAACTCAATAAAAAAATTAAGTTGGTATCGCCACAATTAAAGAAATTTCTATTAAAGCATCCTTGGGTAGCTTTGATACTTCCACTGTCTGACGAACTGGTTTGTGGTAGCCAAACCACCGACTATAAATTTCGTTGAAAGTGACAAAATTATTCATATCCGTCAAAAAAATCTCCGCTTTGATAGTGTTTTGTAGTCCCGATCCAGCAGCTAGTACAATATTATTTAAATTTTTTAATACTTGGTTGGCTTGTTCCGCAAAATCCCCAGAAACTAGTTGACCCGTAGCTGGATCTATACCAATCTGGCCAGAACAAAAAAGTAAATTACCAAATTTAATAGCTTGAGAATACGGACCCACCGCTTCGGGAGCTAGTGGAGAGTGAATAAAATTGAAATTCGAATTCATAATAAAAATTATATTTAAGTTGAAAATTGGGATTAGGCTTAAATTTGGTTTTTTTATGAAAAATGTCAAAAGCAAAACATTGACAAGCCTCTAAAACTGTGATTTTGTCCAATTCTATGTCAACTAAGCTCAATCTAAACAACACCAGCTGGAATTTGAAATTGCTTTTCGACAACCTAGATCAACCCATCGATAAGCTCTTGGAAGAAGAAAGAGAGGAATTACAAACTGAAGCTAAAAAATTTGTTCAAAAATGGGAAAACAAAACGGACTATTTAAAAAACCCTTCGATTTTAAAAGAGGCATTAAACGATTACGAAAATTGGAGAAGAAATTGGGGTAGTAGTGGTCGACAAGGGTTTTACCTAGCACTTAGCTTAGCCTTGGACCAAAATAACAGCGAGTTAAAAGCTAAAGAGTCAAAAATTAATGAAATAAGTGTAGATATTGAAAATCAAATTCAGTTCTTTACCCATCGGCTCAGTAGAGTTGATAGTGCTAAACAACAAGAATTTTTGAGTTCTGTAGAGCTAAAAGAATACCGTCACTTTTTGGAAATTTTGTTTAATTCCAGCAAACACTTGCTAAGTGAGGCGGAGGAAAAAATTCTAAATTTGAAACATTTTACTTCACACACTAAATGGGTACAGATGCTAGAAGGCTTTTTGTCCAAAGAGGAGAGAAAAATTGTAATGGAAGACGGAACTAGTCAAATCCAAAATTTTAGCCAAATAATCAATTTGACTAGCCATAAAAATAAATCAATCAGAGATCAGGCAGCAGCTGCTTTTAACGACATTTTAGCTAAGTATGTGGAAGTTGCAGAAAACGAAATCAATGCTGTGTTGTACAACAAAAAAGTTAATGATACTTTGAGAAAATTTCATAGACCAGACCAATCTAGACATCTTACGGACGATGTTGATACTGATATGGTTGACCAGCTAGTTGAATCTGTTGCTAATCGTTTCGAGGTTGCTCGCAAATTTTATGAACTCAAGGCTAAATTGTTTGGTGTGTCTAAATTAGCTTATCATGAAAGAAATGTGGAATATGGAGATTTGGATATGAATTTTGATTGGTCTAAAGCTGCGACCCTAGTTTATGACACTTTTATGAGTTTAGATCAGACTTTTGCTGACATTTTTGAAATGTTTTTGAATCAGGGGTTGATTGATGTTTTCCCTAAAAAAGGTAAAGACTCAGGAGCTTTTTGTGCCTCAGTGAGATCTAATTTACCAATTTATGTAATGCTTAATCACACTGGTAGACTAAACGATGTGCGAACTTTGGCTCACGAAATGGGACATGCGATCAATTTTGAAATGATGAGACACGAAAACGAACTTAACTATGATTGTAGTTTGTTTTTGGCGGAATCCTGCTCGACTTTTATGGAAGATTTTGTTTTACAGAAAATAATTCAAGATGCTAGCGAAGAGCAAAAGTTGGCAATCATGATGGAAAAACTAAACAATGATATTTCTACTATTTTCAGACAAATTGCCTTTTATAGATTTGAAACTGATCTACATCTTACTTTTAAGGATACTGGTTACCTATCACACGAACAAATTGGCACGATTTTCACCAAACATATGATCGACTATATGGGTGATTTTGTTAGTCAAGATGAAGGTAGTCAAAATTGGTGGATTTATGTTGGTCACTTTCGCAACTTTTTCTATGTTTATTCGTATGCTGGGGGTTTGTTAGTTTCTAAATATCTACAAAGTCAAGTGAAAAAAGACAAAAGTTTTATTGATCAAGTCAAACAATATTATTCTACTGGATTATCTAAATCACCCAAGCAAACTCTTGAAGATATTGGTGTTAAAGTAGACAAAAGTTTTTGGAATAAAGGTCTGGATGAGGTTGAGCAATTATTAAATGAAGCAACTTTTCTAGCCAAGAAGTTGGGTAAAATCTAAATTTTTACAAAAATGAAGAAAGTTATTATTAAAAACTCTGTCTAAAGATTCTTTAAATTGAAAAAATCGGATTAGTAATCCAAAAATTTTATAGCAAAAGCAATTTATAGGAAATTACTGCAACTAAATAAAAAAAGCGAAACTATATAAAATTTCTATTTTATAGAATTTCTAATTATTATTTTAAATTAATAAAAATTATAATAAAAAATTAATAAATTTAATGATATAGTTGACTTTAAAAAGGAATACTACCCTACACTACCTTCAAGAGTTATTTGCAACAATTTTGAGGCTTCAACAGCAAATTCCATGGGTAATTTTTGGATGACTTCTTTGGTAAAACCATTAATAATTATACTAGTAGCTTCCTCGTGACTCATACCTCTTTGACGGCAATAGAACAGAATATCTTCATTAACTTTGCTAGTACTGGCTTCATGTTCTATGGTGCAATGACTAGTTTGGGATTCTAAGCAAGGAAAGGTGTTGGCACTACATTGATTACCAAACAACAAAGAATCACAAGCTGAATAGTTTTTGGCACCTTTAGCTCTTTTATCCACTTTGACTAAACCTCGATAATTGTTAGTGCTTTGACCAGCAGAAATAGTTTTGCTAATTATTCTAGAACGACTGTTTTTGCCAAGATGAATCATCTTGGTGCCAGTGTCGGCTTGTTGTCTTTTTTTAGTAACCGTAATAGAGTAAAACTCGCCCACAGTATTATCTCCTCGTAAAATCACACTAGGATACTTCCATGTAATGGCTGACCCGGTTTCGACCTGGGTCCAAGATATTCTCGCTCCTTCCTCGGCGGCTAAACCTCTTTTGGTTACGAAATTATAAATTCCACCTTTATTTTCTCTATCTCCAGGATACCAGTTTTGAACAGTTGCATACCTAATTTGAGCATTCTTATGAGCAATTAACTCGACTACCGCTGCATGTAATTGGTTAGTGTCTCTAATTGGAGATGTACAACCTTCAAGATAACTAACATATCCGTCTTCCTCAACTATAATCAAAGTTCTTTCAAACTGGCCTGTGTTCTCGGCATTAATACGAAAATAAGTCGATACTTCCATTGGACAGCGAACACCTTTTGGCACAAACACAAAAGACCCATCCGTAAACACCGCCGAATTTAAACAAGCAAAATAATTATCGTTTGGCGGCACCACTGAACCAAGATATTTTTTAACTAAATCAGGGTGAGTTTTAGCAGCTTCCGATATAGAGCAAAAAATGATTCCCATCTCGGCTAGTTTTTGTTTAAAAGTGGTTACTACCGACACACTGTCAAAAACGGCATCAACCGCTACTCCTGCTAGCATTTTTTGTTCCTGCAACGGAATTCCAAGCTTTTGATAAGTTTCTAGAATTTCAGGATCGAGTTCGTCTAAACTGTTTAGTTTTTGTTTTGGAGCAGCATAATAACTAATTTTTTGAAAATCAATTGGAGGGTACTTAATATTTGCCCAAATAGGGTAAGCTCTTTTTTGCAAAAGTCTAAAAGCCTTCAGTCTCCACTTAAGCAACCACTCTGGTTCTTCTTTTTTGGCAGAAATAGTTCGCACAACCTCCTCACTAAGACCTTCTGGCAAAATATCTTGCTCTACATTGGATACAAAACCAAATTTATACTCCTCTTCTAAGTTTTTAATTAAGTTTGGATCTTCTAAACTTTTGTCTAACATAAATTCAAAGTTAATGCTTGCAATTAACGTAGTAAAGCTTAAATAACTCACTTATAAAAGACAGTTAAATTTCTCTTATCCAAGATGAATTTTTTTTAATTCGTCAAAAAATCACTTTAAAGTGACCCTTTTACACTGATTAAACAGTGTTTTTCACACTTTTGTAAATAATTTTTTGTTGCACCTACTTAAAGTAGGTAAGATAACCAAAAACATTAAAATTTTCTTGTTTTTCTACTTTTTAAAGTACTTGTTTCTGACAACTTGTAGATTTGTAGAATTTTTATTTTAGTTTTATTTTAGTTTTATTGAGAATAAACCTTCACTGATAAACAGATTTAGTTAGGTTAACAAATATACACAATCCCAGCAGCTCTCTTTAACTTAAAATTTAAGAACATCTAAATTTTCCTTTTTGTTTTTTATTGTACTATGTATAAATTTGACTAAGTTGATTAAGTTGATTTAAACTCAAAACTATCATGAGCCACATACTACATTTGGTTGTTGATCAGGCTAACCACAAAACTCGTTTCGATATTGCCGCCACAAGACTATCCGGCCTAAGTCGCAACAAAATTCGCCAACTAATTGATTCTGGCTTAGCTTTTTTGAACAAACAAAGAATTTGGATCGCTAAGTTTCAAGTTAAACAAGGAGATATTTTGGAATTAATGGTAGAAAGTAGAAACTTCAAATCATCGCTTGATACAGATTTCCAACCAAGCTCTATTATCGTAGATAATGCTGATTTTTTAGTAATCAACAAACCCGCCGGAATTGCCGTTGATACAGCCTCAAATAACATTATTAACTATCTTAAAAAATTCAATTCAAAATACTCCAACTTGCTATTGGCTCATAGACTAGACAAAGACACTTCTGGGTTATTAATTTTGGTCAAAAGGGAGTCAGTGAGAAGAGAGTTTGAACAAATTTTTAAAGAAAGAAGAATACACAAAATCTATCATACTATCTGTTTTGACACACCTAAACCAGAAGAAGGCGAAATTATTTTTCCCATAGTCCGACATTCCCAAGGAAAAAATAAATATTTTGCCATCACTTCCAAAGATATTCCTAATCCAAAAGCCAAATCTGCCAAAACCAGCTATAAGCTAATTCACAGTTTTACAGACAAAAGGTTATCATATTTAGAATGTATACCTCACACCGGCCGACCACATCAAATTAGAGTTCATTTAAAATCTATTGGGAACCCTGTTTTGGGAGATAAAGTTTATGCCAATCACCTACAACATCATCCTTATTGGCAAAAAGCCACTAGACAAATGCTTCATGCTTATAGTCTGAAGTTTAAATTTGCTGGTCAAGAATATAACTTAACAGCTCCTATACCTTCAGATTTTGAAAACATTTTAAAAGAGTTTAGATTAAATTCCTAAGCTAAACCAAAAATCATTTATCAAAACTTATTCATGAGTGTTTACAAAAAGCAGGATAAATCTAAATTGTTCATTTGCAAAAAATAGCAAAAAGTACTTAAGAGTAAGAATACTAAACTATTTAGCAAATTTTAGTTTGTTATTCTTACAACAAAACTTGTCTGTTAACTTATAACTATTTCCTATAAATAAGCATGATTTCATTGCTAGTCTTATAAATAATTATAATAACAGCTCTCACAAAAACCTTTTATTGGTCTAAAATTTATCGGTCTAAAAAATTTGTCTGTAGATAAAAATCTTTGGTAGTATAAGTTTACATACATCTATATAGATGTAAGCTTTTTAAATTTGATAAATAAACTGACCCTTGACAAAAATAAAATATTTTACTTCCTCTTAGGGGGTTTTTCGTCTTTCCTCAAGATTTCTTCGAAAGCGTTCTTTGTTTTTGTTTTCTCTTTTTCTTGGAGATGAGTATTGTTACTTTAATAGTCATAGGTTAGTTAATGATTTTTACCTGCCATGTCTTGTGATGTGGTGGGTTTTTTGTGTATAAACTTTTAAATTGTTAAATCAAGTTTTTTGTTATTCTTTCAATGTGTATCTTAATTCAGCTACTTTTTATGAAAAAAGCTAAAATAGGTGAGTTGTTAAGTTCATTAGAAATTTGCTTGAATCAGTCTTTGATTTTGCTAAATAAGTTGGTTTAGATTATTTACTAACTTAATTTTCTAAATTTAAACTCTTTTAAAAAGTTTATAAAATTTATGCCCTACGTCGCCATCCCAAGTAATATTAAAAAGGTTGATTCTATCAGTTTGGAACTAATGTCTCCAGAAGAAATGGCTAAAATGAGTTACGGAGAAGTGTTAACTTCCGAGACTATTAACTATCGTACTGGTACCCCTCAAATGAACGGTCTTTTCTGTCAGGCAATTTTTGGCCCAGTCAAAGATTGGGAATGTGCTTGTGGAAAATATAAAAGATATAGATATGCTGGCGTTATTTGTGATAAGTGTGGTGTTGAAGTTACTCACTCTTCGGTTCGTCGTGAAAGAATGGGTCATATTACTCTAGCCGCACCCTGTGCACATCCTTGGTTTTTAAGGATAGTTCCTTCTCGTATTGCTTTATTGCTAGATATGAAGGCTGTTGATGTCAGTCGTATTGCTTATTTTTCAGCATATGTAATAACTGAAGTAAATGAGGATTTTAAACAAACTTACTTAGAGGAAATAGATAGGGAAGCTAATGGTCGTCTTAAATCGAAAAAAGCTGAATTTGATAAAAAGTTTGAAGAATTAAGTAGACAGTACCAAAAAGACAAATCTTCTGGTAAATTTAATCTTGAAGAATTAAAGCAAAAATATGAAGCTAATAAAGAATTACTAAAACAACAGCAAGCCGAAACTTTAGCTAAAATTCAGACTATTGCCGAAGTAGCCAAACAAGAATTGTTAAATCTGAAATTTAAAGATGTTATAACAGAACTTCAATACCAAGAATTATCCTCGAAGTTTGGCTCTGTGTTTAAAGCCGGAATTGGGGCGGAAGCTTTAGAACAATTACTAAAAAAAATTGATCTGCAGCAAGAATATGAAACTTTAAGAGAAAAAGTCCAAAAGTCTAAAGGTGAAACAAAAAAGAAACTTTCAAAAAGGTTGAGATTGATAAGGAGTTTTATCCAAACTAACACCAAACCAGAGTGGATGATTCTCCGTCGGGTTATGGTTTTACCACCTGATCTCAGACCCATGTTACAACTCGAAGGTGGCAGGTTTGCCGCATCTGATTTGAACGAATTATATAGAAGGCTTATTAACAGAAACAATCGTTTACGAAAACTTATCCAAATCGGAGCGCCTGAAGTTATTTTAAGAAACGAAAAAAGAATGCTGCAAGAAGCAGTAGAAGCTTTGATTGATAATTCAGTTAGAAGTGGCAAACAAGTCATGGCTTCTACAGGTCAAAAACGACCCCTAAAATCTTTAACCCATATTATTACAGGAAAACAAGGAAGGTTTAGACAAAATTTGCTCGGAAAAAGAGTTGATTATTCTGGTCGTTCAGTAATTATTGTTGGTCCTAATTTAAAATTAGATGAATGCGGTCTACCAAAAGAAATGGCACTAGAACTATTTACTCCATTTTTAATTGGTAAGATTATAGAAAAATCCGAAAAAGGCTTATTAAATGAAGAAGATCAGGCGTATAATGTATACTCTGCTAAAAGATTAATTGAAACTAGAAGACCAGTTGTCTATGACATTTTAGACGAAGTCATTCAGGATAAATATGTTTTACTAAATCGTGCACCTACCCTTCACAGACTCTCTTTTATTGCTTTTAAACCAGTATTAATCGAGGATAGGGCGATACAATTACATCCTTTGGTATGTAAAGCTTTTAATGCTGATTTTGATGGAGATCAGATGGCTGTTCACTTGCCTATTACTATCAAAGGCCAAGAAGAGAGTAGAGAGCTTATGACAGCCAAAAAAAATCTGCTCAAACCCGCCAGTGGCGAATTGATTATGGGAGGCCATCAAGACATTGTGTTGGGTTGCTACTATCTAACTTCAATTACTAAAGAACCTGAAAATAAACAAAAAATAAAAAAATTTTCTTCACCTAGTGCTGCGCTAATTGCATATGAATTTGGTCATATTGAGCTTGGAGAGCTTATTTTAGTTAAGATGCAAAATGGGAACAAGATAGAAAGTATTGAAACTACTGCAGGTAGAATATTATTTAATAATGCCTTTCCAAAGGAATTTGGTTTTATCAACGAAACAGTCAATAACAAGATATACAACAAGATTCTCAACCAAGCTTATCATGATCTAGGTCAAGAAAGATTAGCAGAAATTTTGGATGTTATTAAGGATTTAGCTTTTAAATTCGCCACCCAATCTGGTATTACCATGTCAGCTAGTGACATAGTTAGCCCTAGCGGAAAAGAAGAACTTTTAGTTCAAGCCAGAGAAAATGTTCTTAAAATTCAGCAATTATTTGAACTTGGATTTTTAACAGATAAGGAAAGGCACGACCAAACTGTTAATGTATGGAAAAACACATCAGAAGATATTTCTAGATTAGTAAAAGATAGTATTGATAATTTAAGTAATGTTGGTATGATGATTAACTCTGGTTCTAGAGGTAGTATTCTACAGTTAAACCAAATGTCTGGAATTAGAGGCTTGTCTGTCACAGCTACAGGTGAAATTATAGAGCTTCCTGCCCAACATGGATATATTGAAGGTTTGACTGGTCTAGAATACTTTTTGTCGATGAAAGGTCAAAGAAAATCTCAGGCAGACGTGTCTTTGAGAACAGCTGATGCTGGTTACCTTACTAGAAGACTTGTTGATGTAGCTCAAAATTTGATTATCACCAAAGAAGGATCTATTGATGAATTAAGTGAAGATGAATTGCAAAAATTTACTTCAGAAGAAAGCGAAAAAATGGGTCTAAATTTGATAGACCGAATCTATGGCCGATTCTTAGCTCGAGATATAGTAGTTGATGGTCAAGTCGTTGCCCGCAAAGGGCAGTTAGTTGACATAGCCTTGAAAAAACAGTTAGCAAAATTTGATATACGAGAAGTATGGGTGCCTTCTATAGTTAAAGTTAGATCAGTCAGAGGGATTCCTCAAATTGCATATGGAGCTGATTTTAGTACTCATAAGCCAGTTAAACTAGGAACAGCTATCGGAGTGTTGGCTGCACAGAGCTTAGGCGAACCTAGTACACAGCTAACAATGCACTCTAAACATAGAGGTGGAGCTTTGACCAAATTTGACATCACTACAGGTCTACCTAGAGTAGAAGAAATATTTGAAGCAAGAACTCCCAAAACTCCCGCGCCAATAGCACCATTTAGCGGAGTAGTAGAAAAAATAGAAGGAAATATTGATATTGGCTACAAAATAACTATTAGTAGTCAAAAATCTGTAATAACTCTTCCTTTCAACCCTACTAGCGATAATCTATTAGTAGAAACTGGCAGTAGTGTTAATAAAAACGATATAATTGCCGTGAAAAAAAATGGTGAAGCAGTTAGAGCTAACTTACCTGGTTTATTGGAAACAGGAACTAACCAAATTATAATTAGACAAGAAACTCCAGAAATAGCTCAAATAGAGACTCCTGCAGGAATGAATATAATGGTCAAAGTTGGTCAAACTATAAATCAAGGCGAACCGTTAGTTGACGGACCTTTAAATCTTCAAGATATTTTGGACTTTAGAGGCATAGATGCTCTACAATCTTACATAATAAGCCAGTTAAATACTATTTATTCCTCAAACGGAATCTATGTTAACGAAAAACATATTGAAGTAATTATTAGACAGATGTGTCTTAAAATACAAATTTTAGACCCTGGTGATTCTGAATATACTGCAGGAGAAGTGGTCAATTATAATCTAATTATAGCTAAAAATAAAGAGTTAAAGTCTTCAGGAAAACGACCAGCCATTTTTAAGCGAATTGTTGTGGGTATCTCAAAAGCTGCCCTATCGACTGATTCATGGTTAGCTGCGGCATCTTTCCAAGAAACTTCAAGAGTCTTGACCGATGCTGTAATTTCTCGTAGAAAAGACTATCTAACTGGACTTAAAGAAAATGTGATTTTAGGTCAGCTTATCCCTGCTGGAACTGGGTTTGATTTAATGAAACATCAAGTGACTGAAATCTATGATGAAATAGAAGTTGAAGAAATGGAGGAAACTGTAGAGTAAGACTTAAATAAATAATACATCACTAGTTTGAGCGATAAATTTATAAAAACATCACACCCTGTTTTTTAAGGGTCTGGGATTTTTTGAGTATTAAAAGACAACATTATAGTATAATAAACACAGAGAGTGTTTACAAGCTTATAAATTTAAAAGTCTACTAATTTCTTACACAAGAAACCTTGAAATTTGATTTGTCTAAAACGTTTTTCAAAACATCCAATAACCTCTGTTTTGGTCAATTGAAAAAAGTTCTAAACTACAGTCTGACAATGACTTGGTTTTGGGTTAAATACTTTTTAAGATCTTGAATATCCACATCCCCAAAATGAAACACACTGGCAGCTAAAGCGCCATCGACATTAGTTTGTGCAAACACTTCTAAAAAGTGCTCCATTTTCCCAGCACCACCACTAGCAATCACGGGTACAGGACAAACTGCTTGAATCTTTTTTAACAATCTCAGATCGTAACCGTTTTTTACTCCATCGGCATCCATTGAATTAACAACCACCTCACCTACTCCACGACTCACTGCTTCTTTAATCCAGTCAACGGTTTTAAGGTTGGTATTAGCAGTTTTTTGAGGACTACCTGTATACATAAAAACATAATCTTCACCATCAACATACTTAGAATCTACTCCTAATACTATACACTGAGATCCAAACTCTTTGGCCCCTTGGTTAATCAAGTCTGGGTTTTCTAAAGCAGGCGAATTTAGAGAAATTTTATCGGCTCCAGCTCGCAATACTTCACGCATAGTGTCCACAGACCGGATACCACCAGCAACCGTAAAAGGAATATTGATTTGTTCGGCTACTTTTATGACCCAAGAGTAATCCACACTACGACCTTGGGGACTAGCAGTAATATCATAAAAAACCAATTCGTCGGCTCCCCGGTTACAATAAAATTTAGCAAGTTCAACTATACCTCCAACTACTCTATGACCTTCAAACCGAATACCTTTAATAACTTTTCCTTTCTTAACGTCTAAGCAAGGAATAATTCTTTTAGTGAGCATAAAAAAGTAGTTTTAAAGAATTAAAAGCAAATAACAATTTTTTTGGCAAATGTTTTTTATAACTTGTCTGGTACGGTTGAAGAAGAGTATAAACTCAAATTTAGAATCGTATTTTTTTACTAAAAAAAGATTTGCATAAACCAAAAAACTGTGCTACAATTGCGCGTAGAAGTTTTTTTAGCCACTTTATTTTTGATTTTTGGTGTTATGTCTAATATCATATCAACTCTCTATCCACAGATTCCAAAAACAGAGTCTGTTGAAGCCTTTTTAAGACAACTACTAAAAGCGCAGGGTATATTTGAGCCGAAGTTCAGCGAGGAGGAAGTCAATCAGTTTTTGATTCAACTTGCTGAGATTTTTGAAGAGTATATAATCACAGCTTTAGCTGCTAACCTCAACGAACAGCAAGCTGAGCAATTAGCTCATATACCCGAAAATGCCACATTCCAAGAGCAAATTAGTTACTTGTCTCGTGTGGTGCCGGATATTCAGGATAAAATCCCCAACATCTTAATCGAATTTTCAAAAACATATCTAGGATTCAATCAACCACAAGTTTGATTAATTAACTATTTTTTGTTAAAAAGATCTTAATTTTAATTTATTTTGTTTATGTATACTCTCGAGGAAAAACCAGAACAAGCTCAAACAGCATCAAAAATCCCAAACAACCTCTCTGCAGAATCACGTCAAGGAATGGCAGGCCTAGGTGTCACGGGAGCAATTGCAGAGGCTGCGGGGAGAACTG
>OGCI01001640.1_pt1 | contig 17760 bp, 9 predicted proteins | sample 1570021 | NCBI WGS metagenome assembly OGCI01 (sample SAMN06264664, study PRJEB24512) | hot springs metagenome | isolation source: Hot spring water | place: South Africa: Tshipise | collected 2015-06-21 | reverse complement strand
TTTTTTTTAATTCGTGATGAATATCATTTAATATTTTCATCAAAATGAAAATCGTTATCGCATGATTCACCTTGACAAGATTCATTAATGTTATATCCGCAATTAGAACACTGACCATGACCGTGTACCCAAATTATAGTAGTTATCTGATTACACCATAGACAAATTATCTCATCAATTTTTTATTAGTTTTCTTTTCAGGATTATGCAAAGATTCGTTTTCGTAATTCATTTTATAATACTCTGTTAATTATTTATTTTGCATCTTGAAAATAAAGATAGTAATAATTTATTCGGAGTTTTTCTTTAATGAATAGTAAGATATACATAGAGACTTATGGTTGTCAAATGAATTTTGCTGATACTGAAATCGTATTAGGCATTCTTAAAAATAAAGGTTATGAAGTTGCAAATTCAATTGATGATGCTGACGTAATTTTGCTAAATACTTGTAGCATCAGAGACAATGCTGAACAAAGGATTTACGGACGATTAGGAAATCTGAAAAATCTGAAAAATCAGAAGCCAGAACTTTTACTTGGAATTTTGGGCTGTATGGCTGAGCGTTTGAGAAAAGATTTAATAGAGGAAAAGAAAATTGTTGACTTAGTTGTTGGACCAGATGAGTATAGAAGACTTCCAGAATACATAGACATAGCATTTAATGGTGAAAAAGGAATAGGAGTCAGATTATCTCGAACAGAGACTTATGATGATATCGAGCCTCACAGAGAAGATGGACTTTCAGCCTGGATTTCCGTGATGAGAGGTTGTGATAAATTCTGTACATTTTGTGTTGTTCCTTTCACTCGTGGAAGGGAAAGAAGTCGCTCTCTTCAGTCGGTAGTACAGGAAGTTCAGAATTTATCTGAAAGAGGATTTAAAGAGGTTACACTTTTAGGGCAAAATGTGAATTCCTATCTTGATTGTGAAAATGACTTTGCTGATTTGTTAGAAGCTTGTGCCAAAGTTGATAGAAATATGAGAATCAGATTTACGACCTCTCATCCACAAGATTTATCTGATAAACTTTTATATACTATTGCCGAAAATTCTAATATCTGCAATTATATCCATCTGCCCGTTCAATCTGGTTCAAATCGCATTCTTGAACTAATGAACAGGACATATACTATTGAGCATTACTTAAATCTTATCGAGAAAGCAAGAAAAATTATTCCCGGTGTTAGCTTCTCTACAGATATTATTGCTGGTTTTCCAACAGAGACATGGCAAGATCATCTTGCTACATTGGAAGTTATGAAGCAAGTCAGATATGATGGTGCTTATATGTTCAAATATTCTCCACGCGAAGGAACTAAAGCCTACAGAATGGAAGATGATGTTCCTGATGAGGTTAAAACAAAAAGATTACAGGAAATTATTGATCTTCAACAGACTATTTCATATCAAAAGAATCAGGAATTGATTGGAAAGGAAGAAGTAGTTTTAGTTGAAGGTTTCAGTAGAAAATCAGATGAATTTCTCGCTGGCAGAACTGATACAAATAAAGTAGTTGTTTTTCCGAAGTTTTATAATATCGCTGTTGGTGATTATGTGACAGTTAAAATCAATAAAGCAACTTCTGCTACTTTGTTTGGTGAGATTGTTGAAAATTTTTCATTTAAAGAAAGTCTTAATCTGAAATGCGTTTAAAATTAAGAACCATTTTACTTTTCATAATTTGCTCAACTGTTTTACACTCTCAGGATTTTAATATCATCCCATATTTGATGAAAATTGAAAGGGGACAGAAGGATTCTGTATTACTTGAACTTGAATCATTGAAATTCAAACATCCCAAAGACCCAAACATTCTATTCCTTAATGCTGTTTTGACAGAAAATGCTTCTGAAGCTTCTGAGGCATTCGAAAGAATAGTGCGTGAATTTCCGAACAGTCGCTATGCTGATGCTTCTGTTTATAGATTATTTAATTATCATTCTATTGAAGGTAATCGTGAGCTTAGTGAAACATATTTTAATAAATTAAAAAATGAATATCCCGAATCACCATATTTAAGAATTGCTCAAAGTCAATTTGATCTTCTTAAAGCTCCAGAACAATCAGAAAAAGATATTATCAAACCAATTGAAAAAAAGATAACTGAATATTCTCATACAATTCAGGCTGGAGCATTTATCAAAAAAGAAAATGCTTTAGCTCTCAAATCGCAGTTTGAAAAAGCAGGAATTTTTTCTGAGATAAATGAGAAAAATGTTGCAGGAACTATCTTCAACGTTGTTTACGCTGGTAAATTTGAAAACAGAGAGGATGCTGAAAATTTTTTAATGATAATAAATTCTCAGTTCAAGATTCAGGGAAGAGTAGTCGAAATTGGTAAATGATGAAAGAATTAAAATTCGTTTTGTTGGAACGGGCTCTGCTAAAACAAATCTCAAACGATTTCACACCTCATTTATAATTTCTCGAGATGTTGATAACATCTTAATTGATTGTGGTGATGGAATTTCAAGAAAGCTTGCCGAACTTCAAATCAATCTTAATTCGATTAAAAACATTCTGATAACTCACACTCATCCAGATCACTTCAGTGGAATTGCTGCTTTGCTAGTTAATATGAAAATGATTGGAAGAGAATCTCCTATCAGCATTTTTATTCATCAGGATTTAATGGATTTTGTAAAATACTTTTTTGCACAATCTTATCTCTTCTTCGAGCGATTTGATTTTCCTGTTGACTTCAAAACTTATAACTGTGAAGAAAAAACAATCCTAAATGATTGCATCTCCTTTCAAGCAAAAGAAAACAGCCATTTATCTAAATATCATCAATTAGTGAAAAGTAAAAAAGTAAAATCAGCGTCATCATCTTTTTTATTTGAAATTGGGAATAAAAAGATTTTTTATAGTTCTGATATTGGTGATAAGTCAGATTTACATCTGTTCAAGGATGAATTTAATGCTTGTATAATTGAATCAACTCATATTGAAATTTCAGAAATCGTTGAATATCTGAATGGAAATTCTTCTAATAAATATTTCTTAGTTCACATTGATGAGGAAAGAGAAGAATTATTAAAGTCAAACCTATTGGATAAAATATCGAAAGGAAAAGTATTCATCCCCAATGACGGAGATGAATACCTCATCTAAACTATTTTGCTTTACCTTGAGCAGCGACTGCTTCAGCAGCTTTTCTTATAGCTTCTTCATCTCCAAGATAATAGCTTTTTATCGGCTTCAGGTTTTCATCCAATTCATAAACTAACGGAATACCTGTCGGAATATTCAATTCCACAATTTCTGCATCAGGAATGTTATCTAAGTATTTTACTAAAGCTCTCAAGCTATTTCCGTGTGCAGTAATTAAAACTCTTTTACCTGATTTTACCATTGGTGCAATAGTACCTTCCCAGTAAGGAACAAATCTTTCAACAGTATCTCTCAAGCACTCAGTTAATGGTAATTCTTTCTCGGATAATTCTTTATAACGAGGATCAAATCCAGGATATCGTGGATCGTCCTTTTCCAAAGCAGGTGGTTGAATGTCATAACTTCTTCTCCAGATTTTGACTTGCTCTTCACCGAACTTCTGAGCAGTTTCTGCTTTATTCAAACCCTGTAAAGCTCCGTAGTGTCTTTCATTTAATCTCCAGTTTCTAATTACAGGTATCCACATCAAATCCATTTCATCCAATGTTATCCATAAAGTTCTAATAGCTCTTTTTAGAACCGAAGTGTAGGCAATATCAAAAACATAACCTTCTTTTTTTAATAATTGACCTGCATTTTTTGCTTCAGAAATTCCTTTCTCTGAAAGATCAACATCCGTCCAACCAGTGAAACGATTTTCTTTATTCCAGACACTTTCTCCGTGTCTCAGTAAAACAACTTTATACATTATGTCTCCAAAAATTTGATTATTGTATGTTCAAAAATATTAAATAAAAAAGAATCAGTCAGGTCAGTCAGAAGAAAAAAAATCCCCTTGAACCGAAGCCCAAGGGGATTGATAATTTTTACAAACACAATCTTACTTCATTAACATCATCTTCTTGACAGAATTGAATTTCTTTGAGCCATCAACCGAGTTTGCTTCGATTGTATATATGTACATACCTGAAGCAAGATTGCTGCCGTTAAGTACAACATCGTGATAACCAGCTGATTTAATTCCATCAAACAACACCGCAACTCTCTCTCCAAGTACGTTGAATACTGAAAGTGTTACTCTGCTTTCATACGGTAGAGCAAAGTTGATTGTTGTTGTTGGGTTGAATGGATTTGGATAGTTCTGACTCAAAGTAAATTCTTGTGGTAATCCAACTTCTACCTCAATTTCATTGCTGTATTCATAAGTACCATCCATATCAACGATTTTCAGACGATAAGAATATTTACCTGATTCAAGTTTTGTATCCTTGAATGAATATTGTTGAGGCTCTGTTGTTGTACCAGCAGATTTGACAAATCCTAATGCATTCCATGTCTGTTCATTTTGATTTCTTCTTTCAACTTCGAATCCAAGGTTATTTGTTTCTGTTGCGGTACTCCAGTTAAGAATAACATCTCTGTCAATAACTTTTGCAACAAAGCTTGTTAATTCAACTGGGATACTTGCATCGGTTCTATAAGAGCCGAGACCATTATTTGTTGCAAGAACGAAAATATCTAATGTCAAATCACTATTATATCTGAAATCAACATCGCCAGCACCGTTTCCATTTGTTGCCGAACCTAAAGAAGGTGTTACTCCATAAAGAACAGCATCAGCAGGAATTCCATTTGGTAATCTTAATACTCTCGCATTATGATTTCCTGCACCATAAGCGAATGTTACTACATATTCATCAGTACCAACTGTTCCAAGAAATCGAATTGCATTTGTTCCTGTTGCAACCAATGTACCTGGAATAACTCCTATTTCAGTACCCGTTGAAGAATATTTCCTTGCATTTTGTCCATTTGCATTCCAATAGAAACTTCCATCTGGTAACGGACCGACAGCAGCTGAACTTATTCCGGTAGTAATTGCAGGAGTACAACTAATTATTTGTGGTACAGGATTGAATGAACCACCACTCATTGTCCATTTATATACTTTATGCTGTCCAGTGGTAGAACTTGCAGCCCATAGTTGAGCAGTTCCTGCTGCATAATCACCGGTTATAGTAAATTTATCACCTAATCTAACAGCATTAGATGCATCAGCTAAATATTCTAAAACTACAGTTGGAGCAGATGTTTCGTTATTCCACATGTAAACTTTAAATGCAGTTGTATTTGCATTAGTAGTTAAGTTACAAGCGAAGATTTTACCGTCGAATGTAACACCAATATCATTTAATGTGAATGTTCCACCAGTAATGCCAGTTGTATTAAGTGTGCCAACATCTGCGCCAGTATTTGCATTAAGAATTCTGACGAAAGTACCAGCATTTCTACTTACAACAAATACTCTGTCGTTGATAGCTTCAGTTCCGTCGGAAGTTCTTCCGAAAGCAAGACCTCGTTCTGTATCAGTTCCAAACCAACTTGGAAGATTAGAGCCAGCAACAGATCGTTGCCAGTTTTCAGTTAATGGTGCTCTTACTGTAAGTACACCAGAAACATTTGTTGTTCCATTCCATGGTCCGCCACCGCCAGTACTGAAACCGCCGTAGTAATAATCTCCACCATAGAGTTGGTATCTGTAAGCATAGTAGTAAGTTCCTGGAGCTAGGCCTGTTCCAATAGCAGCCATATATTCATCATTGTTTCCTACATCGAGATTGTAAACAGCAGGGATCCATGTTGTCCAGGTATTCGGATTAGTGTTTGTTGGACTTACACCCACCCAAGCAAAAATTCCTGGTGCTGCACCAGGTTGATTTGTTATTCCATTAACCCAAATTTGTCCATAAACTGTTACAGTTTGGTTCTGAGCGATATTTGCGGTTCCAGGCCATTGTAAATTAGCCCATCCAATACTAACACCAGCTGGATATTCATAAGCACCCATTGATGGTGTATTAGTTCTTGTTGCACCAGTTATATCTGTTGTAATACCAGTAATTGGTGTTCCTGCAAAGAATACTTGTGAACCTAACAAAGGACGAAGATTCAAAGTATCTGTGAATTGTGGATTTACTGCTTTTGAGTTTGCGTCTTTACCAGTAGCAGCCTGCCACTCTACAAGTGTTGTTCTTGGAATAGCATTTAATAATCCGAGTACGCCTTGTGTGCCAGATGCAAAATAATTATTATAATTAATATTTGAGAAAACACTACCTGTAAAATCATCTGTTGCAATAGCATAAGCGCGAGCACCTGTGTTAGTGTTGTTTACAATAGAGTTCGAGAATATATTATTTCTTACATTAATATTCTGTGCAGAATTCTGAACAAACAGACCGGCTGAAACAGTAGCTGTTGCACTTCTATCCCAATTACCAAATAAATTGACACTATTGAAATAAATATTAACTCCACCTGTATTACCTAAAACTCTAATACCAACATTAGCATCAGTAGTAAATACACTCCAGCCATCACCGCCTATTCTGCTAATAACATTATTATAAATATTGATATTTGATGAAAGATTTGAAGTATTAACACTAATACCTTTACCACCATAACCGCCAGTTCCTGTATATATCAAATTTGTAATAAAATTATTAAATACATTCGTATTTATGGTTTCAGTACTAATGTTGATACCCATTGGATTATTTCCAACTTTGAAATTGTTAAAAGAATTTCCACTGATAGTCAATCCGTCAACGAAAGAAGTAATTAATCCAACATTACCAACCGATTCAGAATCAGTTTCACTGCCGAAAATATTATTTACAACAGAGCCATTGTTTGTAATCCCATTAGCGAGACCTACGAATTGCATTCCTGTTTGAACTCTTCTAATTCTATTATTTTCAATAACAGTATTATCATAATCACCACCGGCGAAATTCAAAATCACTCCCCAAGAAGCAACTGTATTGCTACCACCCCATACATTGACATTTTTTATGGTATTATTTTTAGAACCCTTTAAACCATTGTTAAAAATACCGATAACGTAATGATTTGCAGCAGTACTTGTATTTTCAATTGTCAAGCTCCTATCAACACCACCGGAATTTGAACCATCAATAATAACATAATCAACTCCGAAGCTTACAATTACTCCTGATGTTGATGTGCCTGTTATTCTCGAAGAGATACCTGTATTTGGTTTGATAGTAATTTTCTTAGTTGCACTTGGGAGATTTTCATTAGTGATGTTAATTATAATTGGTAGTGTCTCAGTTGAATAGAGTGTATCAACTAAAAGGAAATTAACATCAGCCGAAAGTCCTCTTGCATTCAAATCATTCACAGCAGCAGTTAAAGTAGCATACACACCTTCAACTCCATTTGGAAAATTGAGAGTTGGAATATCAGATTTTTTAACACCTAAACTACCTTCATAAACAACACCATTTTCCATAGGAGTCCAGACTACTTCTTCAACTTCAACCATTTGTATTGAACCTTTTCCTTCTCTGGTGTCGCCGTAAAGAATAGGTTCAACGGGTTCATCTGTTTTTCCTTCAGGTTGTGCTTCGGGCACCCACATTTCTTTAACAACAGTTCTAACGGATTTTTCAAAATAAATATTTCTTCCTGTAAGACTGTTGAATGCATTCAAACCAACAGTATAATTTCCTGCAAGAGAAGTTTGTGAAATTATATAAAAATACGGATTTGTTGGAGGAGTACCAGCAGCAGGAGGATTTGTTGTAAATCCAGCAGCACCTAAAGCTGGCATTGAACCAACCTGAGGTGTAGCAGCATTATCCTGAGCAACGACATAATAATAAATAGTGTCACCTGCAGCAACACCTGAACCAAAATTAAATGTATAATTACCACCAGAAACAGTACTTGGAGCAACTCCAGTATAACTTCCAGCAACACCTTTCTTCCAATATAAATGAGCCCAGCCAGGAGCAACTGTTGGAACACCGCTGAAATCGGTTATATTAACAACCAATGTTCTTGCACTTGTTGAAGAAGTGTTTAATAATGGAGTTAATGAAATTGCCGGAGGAACGATATCCTGATGTACACCGGTAAATTCATATGCCCCCATATCAGGGAAGTTAACATTTCTTGTATTCCCAGCATAATCAGTTGTTATTCCTGGAACAGGTCTTCCACCGCTTTCAATTGGTGTATTTGAGCCAGCAACTAAATTTAGATTATAGGGAGCAACCGCACTTACAAAAGGAGGAACTACTGCAACTGATTGTAAGTCTCTTGGACCGCCTAAACCACCAGAAGCAAGTGCGTTTTGATATGCAGTAAGTGTTTGGAATGAAGTCGTACCATCATATCCAGTTAATCGGGTTGCACCTGGGCTATCAATATAGTAAACATTGAAATTTGTAGTCGGAGATATTCTCAATAAGTTTGCATTTGAAGTAGCATACACAACGGTTGCACGAGTACCAGCTGCCATTGTATTAACAAATATGTTGTTTCTCATATCAAGAACTGAAGTAGTCATATTTGCTAAATAAACAACAGAGGATTGATGAGTGGCTGCAGTAGGAGGAACAGCATTATCAATGTATGCGGTATTGTAATATAGATTAGCATTCATTAATCCTGCTACACTATTTTGAATATCAAAAGCTCTTATTGAAGGAGCACCTGTTGATCTTGGTGCGCGTAAATCATAAACAAGATTATTATAAATGTTTGCATTTACTAATGTACCAGAGCCTGCACCTGAATTGATAACAATTCCTCTGTTTAATGCTGTTGAATTTCCATTGGTGAACAAATCACTAACAGAAACATTATTTATTGTCAAATTGGCGTTGTTGCCTAATCTCAATACTTCAACACCCAAAACACTTCCACTTGTAACTGCTGTATTTTGAAGTTCAAGGTTGTAAATATTTATATCACGGATCACAATATTGCCATCATTAAAATCTGTAGCACTATTTGCAGGATTTAATCTTATTCCGCCTAATACATTTGTTGTCCAACCTGCAATATTAACTATTAAATCATAAATATCAGTTCTTTCAATAAGCAAATCTCTTTGAGCGTTTGCTTCAATAACTCTTATATCTGAACCACCAATATTAACAGTACTATTAATATTTCTGAAAGAATTTCTTCCTGAAACAGCAGTTATTTTATTCCCTACATCAGGTCTTAAACCAGCAAAACCGTAAAGTAGAATTGCTGCTCTCCAGAACCTTTCGATTGTTAAATTTTGAAACGTGTTGTAACTGTTTGTCAAAGCAGTATCAACAAATGATGAAGCAATAGTAGTACCTACTCTAATACCTATGGCATTAACGTTTGGAACAGCTTGAGCATCTAAATCAATAAATAGGTTTCTAAAAATATTAAATCTTGATCCACTTGTAATTATAGGAGCTACCTCACTATTAGCAACACAAATACCAAATTCATATTTAAGAGCAGTTGTGGTATTTAATGGATTATCAACGATATTTAACCCGTCAATGGTTACAAAGCTTGCTCCGTCTAACCTAATTATTCCATCACCAGCTAATACGGTAGAAGCTGTTCTTGCACCATATCTTGGTGATAAAGTAACAGTGCCGCTTTCTTTAGTAACCGTTACTCTATTAGTATTAGAAGCTCCATTAATTTTAGTTAAGTGGAACACATCTTCATAAGTTCCTGGTCTGATGTTAATAGTAACGGGAGCACTGATTCCTCTGACATTTAAAGCTATTGCAGCTTGACTTAAAGTTGCAAAGCTTGGAGAAGTTCCTCCAACTGTATAAGTTCCGGACATTGGAGCACCTGGAGTAGTAAATGTAATCATTGTATTATTATCAGGAGCTTGTTGTACCGAAGCAAATTCCAATCCCATTGTTGCATAATAAGTCCTTGCTCCAGCCGTTCCACCGACATTTAAACTCAAAAAAGTACCTGTTGCTCTATTTGCAACCGAAAGATTAGTATTATCACTTAAACCAATTGAAGCAGTTACTGTTGTAGCAACCGTTCCGAAAGTTCCATAAATGAATTCTATTTTACTTCCATTCTCGTAAAGTTTCAATTGAAATTCAGCATTATTTGCAGTAGCTGTAGCAGGCCATCGAACGTTTCGCCATTCAACAGTTAAAACTCTGTTTGGGGCAGTACCAGTTACTACTCGGGTTAGCGATGCAGAGTCTTGAACAGAAATATCATCCCATAGGGGAGCGATAATTCTTCTCACAGTTCCCATTAGGGCATTAGTTGGGATTGATGTTGTAAGTCCAGAGCCTAATCGAATAAATCCATTTGTTGAAACCTGGAAAGAATCGTAAGATGTTCCAAGATAGTTAAATGGAAATCCGATTGCTACTGGATCAGAATAACCGTCGTTAAGAGTGCCTATTAAAGTAAAGCCGTTACCGCCGGTTATTGGAGTAAATGTTGTCGTGCCTATTGAATACTCGTATTTCATATTTTGAGCATTCAAAGGTAACACGATTAGCAGAAAAAGTGCTGTGAAGGAAAGTATGAGGCTTCTCATAGTGTTACTCCGTTTTTTAATAAATATGTTAATTGATTTAGGATTTGTTAAGTAATAAAACATCTTTTTTTATTGCTTCTATAATTTACATAAGTTGGTTTAACATACCAAATTAATTCGTAGGAAATCAATAAATCAAATAATTCATCGAATTAAATTTTAATTGAGTTTTAGCATTAAAATTTTGGTGTGAATATAGTGAATCAATATAATTTTCAAATATTAATCACAGTCTTATGATTATTAAAAAAATTTTTTTAGCTTTGTCCATAACAAAAAATATTCTCTTATTTAGTTAGATGAACATCAGAAAACAAACACGTAAATACATTAAAAATTCTGAAAAACAATTAGTACTTGATTTTGAAAATTCGGATGAGTTAGTGGTTAAAATTCATATTCCTAAACAATCAACAATCAACTCTGCAAAAAGCTCGACATTAAAACAAAGACTTATAATTCGTCTTTGTGAAAGCTAATTAGCGGCTTCCCCTGAAAAATTACTATGGTAAAAAACAATAATTCTCAATTCTTAAGTGCTTTTTACGTTTCACTTGCAGCCAGTTTGTGGGCATTTGATGGAATAATTTTCAGACCATTTCTGTATAATCTTCCAGTTCCCTTGGTAGTTTTTATAGAAACTTCAATTGTTACCATTTTGCTCCTACCTGTTATATTCAAATATAAATCAACGTTGAGAGGATTAGAGTTAAAAGATTGGTTATCATTCTTAGGAGTGGCTTTGTTGGGTGGAGCAATAGGCACTATGGCTATTACGAAAGCTCTTTTCTATGTTGACTTTATCAATCTTTCAATAGTTGTTTTCATTCAAAAACTTCAACCTGTCTTTGCAATAACTTTAGCCGCGATCTTGTTAAAAGAAAGATTAACAATGTCATTCATTATATGGTCATCAAATGCTATAATAGGGGCTTACATAGTTGCATTTGGTTTTAGTTTACCTTTAATTGGAACAGGAGATAAAACATTAGAAGCCAGCTTGTTTGCGTTGTTGGCTGCATTCAGTTTTGGCTCATCCACTGTATTCAGCAAAAGAGCTTTGAAAAACGTGTCATTTGAATTAGGAACTTATCTTAGATTTTCAATCACGGCAATCATAATGTTAATTGTAGTCTTATTAACTGCGAGTTATCAATCTGTTGATATTATTTCTGAATCCCAAATACTCGTTTTCTTTTTAATAGCTTTTTCAACCGGAGGTCCTGCAATACTAATTTATTATTATGGATTAAAAAAATTAAAAGCATCAGTGGCAACTATTTGTGAGCTGATGTTCCCCTTGACTGCTGTGATATTGGAGTATTTTTTCCACGGGAAAATACTCTCTCCAATTCAATGGATTGGTGCTATTTTAATGATTATAAGTATTTTAAAAGTGAGTGGAATAAATTTTTACTCTTTTTCAAAGCAAAATCATTAAATTTGTTTTCCCTGTTAGAATAATTCAGAATTTTTTCTAATAAATATTATTAGAATTTAATTGAAATCATTTTAATAATTCGATTGTTGAATTTATTAAATCAAGGAAAGTTTTATGAATAATCAGTATAAAAGAGATCCTCAGATAGAAGAAATTGAAACCCGTGAATGGCTTTATTCGCTGGACTATGTGCTTGAACATGGCGGACCTGAAAGAGTAGTAGAGTTACTGCAACAATTACAGGTTCGTGCGCACAAAGCCGGCGTACAAATTCCTTTCAGCGCAAATACTCCTTATATCAACACTATTCCCAGAGAAAAACAACCTCCATTCCCCGGTAATAGAGAAATTGAAAGAAGAATTAAAAGTTTAATTCGATGGAATGCAATGGCTATGGTTGTAAGAGCAAATAAGGAAGAAAATGGTATTGGTGGTCATATTTCTACCTATGCTTCAGTTGCAACTCTGTTTGAAATAGGATTTAATCATTTCTTCAGAGGGAAAGGTGATGGTTATGATGGAGACCAGATTTACTTTCAGGGACATGCTTCACCCGGAATATATGCAAGAGCCTTTCTCGAAGGAAGAATTTCAAAAGAACAATTAATTAATTTCAGAAGAGAACTTAAACCAGGTGGGGGACTTTCATCTTATCCACATCCCTGGTTGATGCCCAATTTCTGGGAGTTCCCAACTGTTTCTATGGGTCTTGGTCCGATTATGGCAATCTATCAGGCAAGATTTAATCGTTATCTTGAAGATCGTGGTTTGAAAAAACCGGGAGGCAAAGTTTGGGCATTCCTTGGCGATGGTGAAACTGATGAGCCTGAAGCTCTTGGTGCAATCACTCTTGCTGCAAGAGAAAAATTAGACAATCTTATATTTGTTATAAACTGTAACCTACAAAGACTTGATGGTCCTGTAAGAGGTAACGGCAAAATTATTCAGGAACTTGAAGCAATTTTCCGTGGCGCTGGCTGGAATGTTATTAAAGTTATTTGGGGAAGCGATTGGGATCCTTTGCTCGATATGGATAAAGATGGAAAACTTGTTAAAAGAATGGGCGAAGTAGTTGATGGTGAATATCAGAAATATTCAGTTGAAGGCGGTGCTTACATTAGAAAGAACTTCTTTGGTAAAGATCCTGACTTATTGAAGATGGTTGAAAAAATGAGCGATGAACAATTAAGAAAAATGAAAAGAGGCGGACACGATCCTGAAAAAGTTTATGCTGCCTTTAAATCTGCTGTTGATCATATTGGTCAACCAACTGTTATACTTGCAAAAACTATTAAAGGATATGGCCTTGGTGAAGCTGGTGAAGGAAAAAACATTACACATCAGCAGAAAAAACTTAACGAAGAAGAAATGAAAGAATTCAGAAGTCGTTTCGGAATTCCAATTTCAGATGAACAAATTGCCAATGATCCTTTCTTCAAACCTGATGATGATAGCGATGAAATTAAATACCTTAAAGCAAGAAGAGCAGAATTGGGTGGGTTTGTTCCTTCCAGAAGAACAGATGTTCGCCCGATTAAAACTCCACCGGAATCTGTTTTTGAAGAATTCTACAAAGGGACTGAAGGTAGAGAAGTATCATCCACTATGGTTTTTGTAAGAATACTTGCTAAACTGTTGAGAGATAAAGATATCGGAAAATTAATAGTTCCGATTGTTCCAGACGAAGCAAGAACTTTTGGTATGGAAGCATTATTCAGACAAGTTGGTATTTATTCACACGCTGGACAATTATACGAACCTGTTGATGCCGATTCACTTCTTTATTACAAAGAAGCTAAAGATGGACAAATACTTGAAGAAGGAATTACAGAAGCTGGTTCAATGTCTTCTTTTATTGCTGCCGGTACTGCCTATCTTACACACGGAATCAACACGATCCCTTTCTTTATTTACTATTCAATGTTTGGACTACAGAGAGTCGGCGATCTTGTCTGGGCTGCAGGTGATATCGGAGCTAAAGGATTTCTGATTGGAGGTACTGCCGGAAGAACTACACTTGCCGGCGAAGGTTTGCAACATCAGGATGGAAATAGTCATATTCTTGCTTATCCGGTTCCGAACCTTGTTGCATATGATCCTGCTTATGCTTATGAACTTGCTGTAATCATTCGTGACGGTATTAAAAGAATGTATGAAGATCAGGAAAATATTTTTTATTACATAACGGTTATGAATGAGAACTATCCAATGCCCGAAATGCCAAAAGGTAAAGATGTTAAAGAAGGAATCATTAAAGGAATGTATAAATTCAAAGCATCGGATAAAAAATCATCAAAACTTAAAGCTCAGCTTTTTGGAAGCGGAACAATTCTCAACGAGGTTATAAAAGCAGCTCAGATTCTTGAAGATGATTATCGTGTCGCTTGTGATGTTTGGAGTGTAACAAGTTACAAGGAACTTCGTCGTGAAGCTCTCGATGTAGAAAGATGGAATATGTTTCATTCTCTTGAGAAGCCAAAGAAAAATTATATTCAGAAAGTTCTTGATAAAGAGGAAGGAGTTTTTGTGGCTGCATCTGATTATATTAAAGCTCTTCCCGATTCAGTTGCCAAATGGTTCCCTAATTATTTATACTCACTCGGAACTGATGGTTTTGGCAGAAGCGATTCGAGAGCTGCTCTTAGAGACTTTTTTGAAGTTGATGCAAAACATATTGTATTTGCTACTCTCGTTGCTCTTTATAAGGAAGGTAAAATTCAGGATAAAGTTTTGGATAAAGCAATTAAAACACTTGGAATTAATCCCGAAAAGAAAAATCCAATGATATCATAAAAATCTCCGTGCTCCTCTGTGCTCTCAGTGGTTAAAAAATTTTCACCGCAGAGAGCGCAGAGAGACACAGAGAATTCTAACAATAAATAGAATAACAGAGAATTAAAGGTTAGCAATGCAAAAAGAATTTAAACTACCTGAACTTGGTGAGAACATTGAATCAGCCGATGTTGTTAATGTTCTAGTAAAAGAGGGAGATTCTTTAAAGAAAGACCAGGGTGTAGTTGAAATCGAAACTGATAAAGCAACTATCGAAGTTCCCTCTCCCATAGAAGGAAAAATTACAAAAATATTGGTGAAGCCCGGAGATAAGGTGAAAGTTGGTCAGACAATAATTATTGTTGATGAAGAAGGTGTTAACGCCGGAAGTGAAAGTGAGATTATGAGTGAAATTAAAAGTGAGAATGAAACAGCGCCTGAATCAAATGTAGTAAAATCTGAAATTAAGCCAGTTGAAAAAACTTTCGGTCAAGGCAAAAAAGAAATTATAGAATTTCGATTACCAGATCTTGGAGAAAATATTCTTGCAGCGGATGTTGTAAATGTATTGGTTAAAGTTGGAGATGTTATTAAAGTTGATCATGCGATATTGGAGATTGAAACTGATAAAGCTACAATAGAAGTCCCTTCAACTGTAAGTGGAAAAGTTGTTGAGGTTTTAGTAAAAGCGGGAGAAAAGGCAAAAGTAGGTCAAACGATAATCAGAATTGAGTCATCTGAAATTATAGAACAAGAAGGAAAGGTTTCAGTAAAACCTGAAAAAGAACCACAACAAGTTCAACAAATAGAAATCAACAAAGAAGTAAAGCCGGAAATCAAAGGTGAGCTACCATCAATTCATCCAATGGAAACAGATCAACAACCACCAATTATAAAAGGGGCTGCACCTGCTGCGCCTTCAGTAAGAAGATTAGCCCGTGAAATTGGTGTAGATATAAACAAAGTGCCCGGTACAGGTCCAGGTGGCAGAATAACAATGGATGATGTTAAAGCTTACTCTAAAAAACTACATGAAACCCGCAGTGAAGTTGCAGGTTTATTTACTGGAATCAAAGCAGAAGCTCTGCCTGACTTTTCAAAGTTCGGCGAAATTAAAAAAGTTGAAATGTCTAATATTCGAAAGAAAACAGCTGAGCATCTCAGCTATGCCTGGGCGACTATTCCACACGTTACTCAGTTTGATAAAGCTGATATTACTTTGCTTGAAAAGACAAGAAAAGAATTGAATAAAAACTCAGAAACAAAATTAACTGTAACAGCAATTCTTGTAAGGATAATAGTTGAAGCATTAAAGAAATTTCCGCAATTTAATTCCAGTATTGATATGGAGAAGAAGGAAATTATCTTTAAAAATTATTTTAACATCGGTATTGCTGTTGATACAGAGTTCGGTTTAATTGTACCTGTGATCAAAAATGTTGATAAAAAGACATTAGTAGAAATTGCAACAGAAATGAATGAGCTTGCAGAAAAAGCCCGTACAAAGAAAATTGGTCTGGAAGAATTACAAGGAGGATGTTTTACAATTACAAACTTAGGAGGTATTGGCGGAACATACTTTACTCCTATTGTGAATTCACCGGAAGTTGCAATCTTAGGAGTTTCAAAAAGCAGTTATGAACCTGTTTGGAATGGTTACGGTGTGTTCGAGCCAAGATTAATGTTGCCATTATCGTTGTCTTACGATCATAGAATTATTGACGGTGCTGATGCAATCAGATTTTTAAGATTTGTTGTTGAAGCACTTGAACAACCGCTAAAATTATTATAAATAATGGCACGCAGATGGCGCTGATTTAATAGATCTGCGCTGATCGTAATAATCTGTGTCATCTGTGTGCTATTCTTTTTGAGGATATCTATGAGTGAAAAAATAAATTTAACTGTTATTGGTGCCGGTCCTGGTGGCTATGTTGCCGCATTTTTAGCTGCCGATTTGGGAATGAATGTTACTCTTGTCGATCTTGAAAAAAATCCCGGTGGTGTTTGTCTTTACCGTGGATGCATTCCGTCCAAGGCATTGTTGCATGTTGCGAAACTTATTCACGAAGCTGAACAAGCAAAAAACTGGGGTGTGGATTTTGGTAAACCCAAAATTGAGCTGGACAAGTTGCGAGCATTCAAAAATAACGTTGTTAACAAATTAACTGGCGGATTGGGACAAATAGCAAAACAACGCAAGATAAACTTCATTCAGGGGAGAGCAAGTTTTCTTAGTTCAACTAAACTAAAAATTGAAAAATCAGATGGCGAAATTATCGAGCACAGTTTCGATAAAGCTATCATTGCAACAGGTTCTGTCATTGCATCAATCCCTTCATTAAATATTCAATCTAATAGAATCTTAAATTCTACCTCAGCGCTCGAACTGCCCGAAATTCCTAAATCGCTTCTTGTAATTGGCGGCGGATACATCGGACTTGAGCTTGGTTCAGTTTATCAGGCACTTGGTACTAAAGTATCTGTGGTCGAAATGTTGCCTGGATTGCTGCCTGGTGCTGACAGAGATCTTGTTAGCTTTCTGGTAAAAAGAATAAAAGAAAATTTCAGTGATGTAATGACAAACAGTAAAGTAGTTGAAATGAAAGAGGTAAATGATGCGATAAGTGTGAAAATTCAGGATGATAAAGGGAATATATCCGATAAGATGTATGACTATGTTTTGATGTCTGTGGGAAGAAAACCAGAAACACGCGGACTTGGATTAGAAAACACAAAAGTGACAGTTACAGATAGAGGTTGGATAAAAGTTGATAAACAACTTCGCACCACTGATCCGAATATTTTTGCAATCGGTGATATTGCGGGTGAACCAATGCTTGCGCATAAAGCCTCTCACGAAGGCAGAGTCGCAGTTGAAGTCATTGCCGGACATAAAGCATACTTTGAACCGCTTGCAATTCCTGCTGTTGTGTTTACTGATCCTGAAATTGCTTGGGCTGGAATTACAGAAGAAGAAGCTAAAAAACAGGGAATCAAATATGAAGTTGCAAAGTTTCCCTGGGCTGCAAGCGGCAGAGCA
>OGCI01001639.1_pt1 | contig 17780 bp, 21 predicted proteins | sample 1570021 | NCBI WGS metagenome assembly OGCI01 (sample SAMN06264664, study PRJEB24512) | hot springs metagenome | isolation source: Hot spring water | place: South Africa: Tshipise | collected 2015-06-21 | reverse complement strand
TCCAGCGCCGGGCCTGCTCACGAACGATGTGGGGTGGGGGGAAGTCGTGGGGCAGGTACTCCCACTGGGCACCGGTTCTTACCAGCCAGCGCATCTAGAAGCCCTGTGGCTGGGCCTGCGCCAGGGCAACAGCATCAGCTACAGCCATCGGATTCCCCTAGAGCCCTAGGTTTCCTCACCTGGGCCAGAGGTCTTTTGCGGGCCACCGGCTGAATCTTCTCCAGGTTCTGCCGGCCCTGCAGGCGGGCCCAACTAAACGCCATCTCGACCACCGCCTGCAAACGCACCTCCAGCGGCAAAGCCTGCCAGCGCTCTTTTTCCGAGGGAACCTCCTCGAAGCGGTATTTGCGGGCAACGGGTTTCATAGCTCCTCGATATCGCGCAGGTCAATGCTGCGTCCAAAAGCCTTTTTCAGGGCGATAAAGTCTTCACGAGAGACCACCCGCAAGGTAGTTCCCTCCACCTGGTAAGCCTGACTGCGGGCATAGGCCTGATCAAAATCCGGCCCGCTCATCAGCACCAGATCGATCCAGTTGGGTTCGTAGCCGAGTTGTACCACCCCAGGGGTGCTCAAATCTTCAAGTGAGAGTCCCAGGTCGTCGCCCGCAAAAAAGTCTTTGATGGCCTTTAGAAGCAAAGGTGCTTCGCGCTGGTTTACCCAGAGATCCAGGTCTTTGGTGTAGCGGGGTACACCCAGGAAAGCCAGGGCGTAGCCACCAATAATCATCGAGTGGGCACCTTGCGCGTTCAGACAGCGGATGAATTCAAGCATCTCGTGGGTCATGGGTTCCCCAGCGCCTAGAGCCTTTCATAGTCTAGCCTATGCTAGTTAGGACTTACGCAGTTGTGTAGTGCTTCACCAAAGCGAGACCACCTAAGATGGTGGCAAGCCGAGGTGAAGTATGGGAAAGCTCAAGCCAAAGGAACGCAGCGTGGAAGAAAAGGTAGCCATCGTGTTGAGCTTGCTGCGGGGTGAGGTTAGCGCGGCTGAGTTGTGCCGCAGGTATGGCACCACCGAGAACAGCCTCAACAAGTGGAGGGAACGCTTCCTGGAAGGAGGTAAAGCCGGTCTGGCAGGGCGCAAAGATGAGGGATTGACTGCCCTGGAGATGGAGAACCGCCAGCTCAAGGAGGCCCTGGCCGAAGCGGTGTTGAAGCTGGAGATGCAAAAAAACTCAAGGGTCTTTGAGTGAGGGCAGCCTGAGCTTCGAGCGGATGGAGCAAGTGCGAGGAGAGATGGGATTGGGGGTGAATCGTCTCTTGAAACTGGCTGGGATAGCCAAGGCCACCTACTACCGCCGAAAACAGGGTAGCCAGGCCCGTTCTTGCCCAGCGCAGCAACAGATCGTCCAGGAGGTGAGTACCTACGCCGAACAACATCCCCGCTATGGCTACCGCCGGGTGTGGGCCTTGTTGGCCCGGGAGGGCATCTCGGCCAGCCCCAGCACGGTCTATCGCCTGATGAAGCGCTTTGGGCAGCTGCAACAAAGCCCTAGACGCAGGGGTTACCGCTACAGCCTACCCCCACGACCCGAGCGTATGGGTTTGACCGTGGGTTTGGACTTTACCAGGTGGGGTAAAGCCAGGCTTTGCAAGGTGATCGAGTATCAGAGCCGCTACTGCCTGGCGGCAGTAGCCACCCTGACCGAAGATGCCCAGGCGGCGAGCAATGCCCTGGGCCAAGCCATTCTTCAGGCTGAGCAGCTCAAGCTCCCCACTCAAGGCATAGAGGTCAAGAGCGACCAGGGCACAGCTTTCAAGGCCAACGCCCGCGAGGATTACAACACCCGGCGTCCGCACCAGGCGTTGGATTACAAGACCCCACTGGAGGTTATCCGGTCAGCTCAGGAAACTGGTATTGTTTAGGTGAAGCACTACAGCCCCTGCCTGCCATCGCCCCCACCGGGAAGCGGCGGCAACCCCCAGGCCTCAGGGACAGGGGTAGGATGGGGGTGTATGGAAGGTGAAGCTCAGAAAGCCGCCTACTTCCACGCCGCCCTGCGGGCTGCGGGCACCCTCCTCCCCCCCGACGAGGAGAGGAAGCACCCCACCCTCCGGCTGGAGGGCGGCGGGCTGGAAGGGGAACTCCCCCTCAAGCCCGAGCGCCTCTCCCCCACCGCGGGCCGGCACCTGCGGAAGACCCTACAGAGACACCCCGAGGGGACAGCGGTGGGCCTCGTCCTCTGGCCCCGGACCAGGGAGGAGCAGCTGAACCTGCAGGCCGCCCAGGTAGGCTTCCTGCACGTCTACCCCAGGCCCGAGCTGGCGGGCACCTTCAGTGCCCTGAGCCTGCCCCAGGCCTGGGAAGTGGCCAGCGGGCGGCTGCTGCTGGAGGTGCGGCCCAACCAGGGGGGCGGCCTGAACCGGCCCTTCGCCCTGAAGCTCTTCCTCCCCAGGGGCCTGGAGGTGCCCCCGCAGCTTTGGGAATGGTGATGAGCCTGGCCCTGTTGGTCTACACCCTGGGGGAATGGGAGCTCAGGCGAAAGCTCCTGGAGGACCAGGCCAGCCTACCGGATCAGAAGGGTAAGCCTACCCAAAGACCCACCCCACGCTGGGTGTTCCAGCTCTTCCTGTGGGTGCGTCTGGTGGTGCTGGAGGGCAGGCCCCGTGTGCTCAACCTGACACCCCATCACGAGACGGCAGCCCGCCTGCTGGAGGTGGAGCGATATTATCTCCTGGAATAAGAATTGTGCGGAATGTCGGTATTTTGCTTTCAACTGAGTAACTCCTATTGAAACGGAAAAAACACATGATGATGAAAATTTATAAAGAGTTTAATTAAAAAATTGATGTTAAATTACATCATCAAGAGCAGTCGTAGAAATGCGTCCTGTACATAGATTAACCAGGGTATTTAGCCAAGTATTCCGATACCTTGGAGGCATTTTTAGCCAAGTATTCCGATAATTAGCGAGGCCAAAATGACCGAGTATTCCGATACCCCCCTTATGAACTGACCAAGTATTCCGATGGTATCCCCTGTTCAATTAGCCAAGTGTTCCGATAGGGACAGGGCCCAACTAGCCAAGTATTCCGATAGCCCGTGACCCGCAATTGACCAAGTATTCCGATAGTCTGAAGGTGGAATTGACCAAGTGTTCCGATAATGGCTGTTCCCTGCTTAGGGCCTGGGGCGACATGTAACTTATTCTTTGCTGGACGATGTTTCTCTCAGTTTCATGGCTATTTCATAATAGAAAACTAGCCAAGTATTCCGATATCCACCAGATGAAAACTAGCCAAGTATTCCGATACTCAACTTCGCTGGCGCAACGTGGGAACCAGTATCGCCCTGAGGTGATCGGACTTCCTCGAAGCGGTTGCCTTATTGTCGCAATCCACATATGATTGCGTTATGAAACAGGAGCGTTTGATTCCTCTGCCCGAGTATGCGCGGCTGACAGGAACGCCCGAGACTACCATCCGTCTTCACCTGAAAGAGGGGCGAATTCGCGGTGTACGGCTGGGGCGTTACTGGTATATACCCATGGAAGTGGAGGTTGAAACCGAGACTGCAAGGGCGCGGGTCTTCACCTTCTTTACCCACGCCGGGGGTGCGGGCAAAACCAGCCTGGCCCGTGACCTGGGGTTTGAGCTGGCCTCGAGGGGGTACCGGGTGCTTCTGGTGGATGCCGACCCTCAGGCCAACCTGACAGCCTGGATGGGGATGGATCCCGGTGAGGTGGAGGATCGGGAAACCCTTATCTCTGTGGTTCATGATAAGGGTTTCCCCGACCCGCGCCGGGCCATCATCCAGGGGGTGGCCCTGGATCTGGTTCCCGCCAACATGAACCTGGCCATGGCCGAGGTCATGGTGCCCACGAAAAACCTGGGCATGGTATTGCTGCGAACCGCTCTGTACGAGAGCGGCCTTCTGGATCGCTACGATTTTGTGCTGGTGGACTCCCCTCCCTCTCTGGGCTCCATCGCAGCCATGTCCGCGCTGGCCGGTGAAGGGCTCATTGTACCAGTGGAGACGAGCGCCAAGGGAATGCAGGCGCTGAAGGGGGTGCTCGAGGTGAGCAAAGACTATCTCCGCACCCTGCTGGCCTTGCGCCTCCTCTCCCCTACCCAGGCTGGGTTCATTCGTCTGCTGGTGCCTACCAAGTATGATTCGCGCACGGTCCAGGACCGCAAGATGAAACTCCTTCTTGAGGAGGCCTCAAGGGTGGGCCCGCTTGCACCACCTATTGCCTACCGGCCAGCCCCGTACAAAGAGGCCATAGACCAGGGTTTGCCCGTACAGGCTGTGAGCGACGAAAAGGTACATGAGGAGATGAAGGCGCTGGCCCAGGCCTTTCTCCAGTCCCTGGGTTTAGAGCACAAGGAGGTTAGCCAATGGGCGTAATGGAGAAGATGTTCAGGGAGGCTATGGGGCTTGCAAAAGAGGTCTCGAGCCTGGGTCAGGGTCTCACCCTTCCCCTAACCTCCCTGCGAACCCATGCACAGCCCAGGCGGTATTTTGGGAGCCTGGAGGAGCTGGCGGAGTCGATCCGGAGGCAAGGCATCTTGCAACCACTGCTGGTGCGCCCGGTGGGGGAGGGCCACTACGAGATCGTGGCCGGCGAGCGGCGCTACCGGGCAGCCCAGATGGTCGGATTGAGCGAGGTGCCTGTGCACATCCTGGAGATTTCGGAGCACGAGGCCCGCTTGCTGGCCCTGGTTGAGAACCTTCAGCGCGAGGACCTTAACCCATATGAGGAGACCCTGGGGCTGCTGGATCTGCTTTCGCAGGAGCTATCGCGGAGCAGGGAAGAGGTGGTGACCCTCCTGCACCAGATGCGCAATGAACGCCGGGGAAAATCTACCCATAACGTTATGGGTAACCCCGAAACCATGAGGGTTGAGGAAATTTTTCGGGTGCTGGGCCGCATGACCTGGGAATCCTTCGTACAGAACCGCCTACCCCTGCTCAGGCTGCCGGAAGACCTGAGGGAGGCCCTTGAGGCAGGCACGATTTCCTACACAGTGGCCTTGGAGCTCAAGAAGGTCAAGGATGGCGAAAGGCGCGCCGAGCTGCTGGAGGAAGTTAAGGCTGGACTCTCGTTGCGTGATTTGAAAACCAGGGTGCGCGACGCTCTGCAGAAGGGGAGACCGGTGCTTATCTGGCATAAGGAAGCTGCAAAAAAGCTGGCTAAGCTTGATCTGGATAGATTACCTGCAGAAAAGCGTGTAGAAGTAGAGGAGCGATTAAGGGCGTTGCTAGAAGTACTGGAATGAACGAATGGGGGTTTTTGACTTAAGCTTTGGACATGAAGGTTCTACTCTATGAGGGCCTCGAGGTGCCCCCGCACCTGGAGCAACGCCTGGATCGGGTTCTTGAGTCCCTTCGCCAGGACCGTCCCCAGCAGGCAGAGGTAAAGAAGCTCTCACCAACCCCATACTTCCGGGCCAAGCTAAGCGATAAGGACAGGCTCCTTCTCAAGCTTGTACGGGCTGATGGTGAAGGGGCCTGGCTTGTTCTGGAAGTGATCCCCAATCACGCCTACCACCGCTCCCGATTCCTCCGGGGGGCGGTGGTACAGGAGGAGGCTGCCACCTCCATAGCAGAGGAGATAATGCAGGCAGAGACCTTGCACCACCTCGACCTGAAGGCACCGCGCTTCCACCTGCTGGACAAGCCCCTCACCTTTGACGCCCTACAGGAGGAGGTTTTAAAGGCCCCCCTGCCTCTGCTGCTCTTAGGCCCTGCTGGCTCTGGGAAGACAGCCCTGATCCTGGAGAAGCTGAAGCGTCAGGCGGGACGGGTCTTATACACCACCCTGAGCCCCTTTCTGGCCCGGGAGGCCCGCAGGCTCTACTTCGCCCACGGTTATGAAAACCCCTACCAGGAGCCAGAGTTTCTTGCTTTCTGGGAGTTCCTGGAGACCCTGGAGGTGCCCAAGGGGCGGGAGGCCACCTTCCGGGACTTCCTTCGCTTCTTTACCCCCAAGGCCCACACCTACCGTTTCACCCACGCCCATGCTCTTTTTGAGGAGTTCCGCGGGGTTCTCCTGGCCAATCCCCAGGGACCCCTGGATCTGGAAGCCTACCTGGCCCTGGGGGTGCGGCAAAGCCTTTATCCTGCAGAGATTCGCCCTCAGGTGCACCAGCTATTTCGCGGCTACCTGGACTTTTTGACAGAAGAAGGCCTTATGGATCCAAGCCTGCTATCCCACCATTACCGGAAGCGGGTGGAACCCCTCTACGATTTTGTGGCGGTGGACGAGGTCCAGGATCTTACCCTGGCCCAGGTGGATCTCCTCCTGGGAAGCCTGAAGACCCCGGGGAGTTTCCTCCTAACGGGTGACAGCCACCAGATTGTTCACCCCAACTTCTTTTCCTGGGCCACCCTGAAAAGCCATTTCTTTCGGGAGGACGCCCAGGCCCTGGAACGGATCACCGTGCTCCGCGGCAACTACCGTAACGCCCGCAGGGTATCCGAGCTGGCCAACCGCCTTCTAAAGTGCAAGCAGGTTCGATTTGGCTCGGTAGACCGGGAGAGTACCTACCTGGTGGAACCGCAGGGAGAGCGGGAGGGGCGGGTCCTCCTCTTGCAAAATGACCCCAACCTTCTCAAAGAGCTGAACCAGCGAATCAGAGAAAGCGCCCAGGTGGCCGTCCTGGTTTTACGGGAGGAGGACAAGGAAAGGGCACGGCAGCACCTCTCTACCCCCCTTCTTTTCTCTGCCCAGGAGGCCAAGGGGCTGGAGTATCCTACGGTCATCCTCTTTGCCCCTGTGGGGAGCGCACCAGAGGCCTACCAGGAGGTGGCCAGGGGTGTAGAACCTCGGGATTTGGAAGGGGATCTGATCTACCGCCGGGCCAAGGACAAGGGAGACAAGTCCCTGGAAATCTACAAATTTTTCACCAATGCCCTTTACGTGGCCGTTACCCGGGCGGTGGAGGAGGTGATATGGGTGGAGGGAAACCCAGACCACCCCCTTCTCCACCTGCTGGGGCTAGAGGTGGGAAAGGAGCTTGTCGTAACGGCCCAGACCTCCAGCCGGGAGGACTGGGCCAGGGAGGCGGTACGTCTCGAGGCCCACGGCAACCTCGAGCAGGCCAAGGCGGTGCGGGAGGCCTTCCTCAAGGAAAAGCCGGTGCCCTGGACCGTGTTCGACCGGGAGCACGTGGAGGGTCTTCTGGCTGAGGCCAGCCGGGGCAACCTTAGCGGAAAAATGCAGAAGAAGCTTTTTGAGTACGCCCTTTTCCACCGAGTTCGCCTCATCATCCGTGTTTTGGCCGCGGAAGGTCACGAGGGGGCTAAATCTGTTATCCAGTCCATCTGGTCCAGGCCAGATTATCTGGAGCAGTTATACCGGGAACAGGAGCGCAAAATCCTAAAATCCTATGAAGGCAAGGGCTGGAAAGAGGTGCTCTGGGAGGTGCGGGACTTTGGCCCCAACTACCGTACCCCTTTGGGGGCCACGCCCTTGATGCTGGCAGCCCGGGCAGGCAACACGGAGCTCATCGCGGCCCTCTTAGAACAAGGGGCAGACAGCGAGGCCCGGGACCCGTTTGGTTACACCCCCTTCCTCTATGCCCTGGAACGAGCCATGCTGGACAGAACCTTTGCTAAGGAGCGACTACCGGGCGTGGTAGAACGCTTGGCCCCCACGGCAGTGGATGTTCAGGTGGAGGGACATCTATTGCGTATCTACCCCCAGATGACTGAGTACTGGGTCTTTCTGGTCTCGCTGGCAGCCTTGAAGCTACTTAGCAGTCCGCCCCCCAGGGGCCCGCTGTCTGAGGAAAGTGGTCTTTCTGCCCGGTTCCTTGCCGAGGTTCTGGGAGCCCTTCCCTCTGGCCTTCTGCCCTCTACACTGGGTCGCAAGGAAAACCTGGAAGAGCGCAGATCGTACCTGAGTGGGGTTCTAGCCCGGAACGAGATTCAGAGCACCTACCGCCCAGCCCGTCGCCTGCTGCAACGTGTGAAAAGGGGGTATTACCTACCCAACCCCGATCTGCTCCTGCGTACGGGGGAAGGTTGGGCTCCTCTGGAGCAGGTTATGAATATGCATCAGCTCGGTCTGATCTCAAGCTTCTCCCCATAGGAGAGAGCATGGCTGCCCTTTAGCCTGGGGATACGGCGTGGGGAAAAGACCCTGCTGGCCTTTGGAGCGGTAAGCATCAGGGGGTGGTCAAGGGGATTGCCCTGTTGACCCTGTTGTGGATAGCGGGGCAGGCCCTGATCCCCCTGGTGTACAGACGACAGTCTGTCCCGAAGGGGATCGTCCTGTGCGACTTCCGGGTCTACGACAAGCCCCAGGGTGGGAAGACTAAAAACGACCATTTTCAGCAGATGCTGCAGCAGGCCAAGGCGCGGGGGTTCGCGCCGGAATATGTCCTGATGGATAGCTGGTATGCCGGCCTGGAGAACCTCAAGCAGATTCGGGACTTTGGCTGGCTATTTCTGACGCGGCTGAAGGGCAACCGCCTGGTCAACCCGGATGGGCAGGGCAATGTACCCATCGGTGCGGTGGAAATCCCCGGGGAGGGGCGGGTGGTTCATCTTCGCGGTTTCGGGTTCGTCAAGGTGTTCCGGACGGTCTCTAAAGACGGGGAGGCGGAACACTGGGCCACGAACCATCTGGAGATGAGCGAGGAGGAGCGGGCGAGGTTGGCGCGGCAGGGATGGGGCATAGAGGCGTACCATCGGGGGCTCAAGCAGTGCTGTGGAGTAGAGAAGGCCCAGGTTCGCAAAGCGGTGGCCATGCTCAACCACCTTTTGCTGGCGATACGAGCCTTTCTGAGGTTCGAGGCCTATCGGTTGAAGATGGGGGTGAGCTGGTATGAAGCGAAGACCGCGATAGTTCGCGACGCCATCCGAACCTACCTGGCTCGTCCTATCTACGAGTTTGCCTCAACTGCGTAAGTCCTAATACTATTGCACACTATTAGAAATACTAGAGTTTATCTCCTTCGGGGCCAGACCCCGGAGTCAGAGCAGGTCGCCCGCAAAAGAGGGGATAGCTCAAGCCGAGGTCCCGGATGTTGTAGCGGCGGTGCCTACCGCTGGCGAGAGCCGGGAAGAGGCGGTGGTGGTTCCCCTCAGAACCCCCCGGCTTTAGCCGTGGGGAGGTTCAGACTCCCACGTCCCGCTACACCGTGGCGAGAAGCACGTGGAAGTGTCAACTGCTGGAAGCGGTGGCGCTGCTGGACGAGCTCTTGAGCCGGATGCAGGCCTACCAGCATAAAAAAACCCCGCGTTTGCGGGCGCTGTACTCGTGGCAGTAGTGAAAAGCCCCTCGAGCTAGGGCTCGAGGGGCCTCATGGCTCGGTGCTACTGCCGCACGCTGGCGTTGTAGCGGGCCAGCACCTGGTCGGCCCGTTGCTTGGCCTCGTCCAGGGCTTGCTGGGCCGGCTTGCCGCGCAGGGCTTCCTCGATGGCCGACTGCACGATCTGGCGGATCTCGGTGAAGCCACCCATCAGGCAGCCCGCCGAGGCGGTGTTGACCTTGGAGGTCTCGAGCTGCCGCAGGGCGGTGGTGTAGTTGGGCTGACGCACGTAAGCCTGGCGCACGCTGGGAAGCTCGGTCACCCCTTTCACCACCGGGAAGTAGCCGGTGCCGATGATCCACTTGGCCTGGGTCTCGGGTTGCAGCAGGTAGCGGATGAAGGCCCAGGAGGCCGCGTTTTGCTCATCGCTGAAACCGCGGATCAGGTAGACCGCGGCCCCCCCGATGGCTGTGCCGTTGCGTTCGTTCAGGTAGGGGTAAAAGGCCGTGCGCAGCGGGAAGCGGTTGCCCACCTGGCGCAGCACCCCGGTGAGCGAGGCGGTGGAGTAGATGGCGATGGCCGCGTTGCCCTGGGCAAAGAGGGCCTGGCTGTCGGCCCAGCTGCGTCCGGTGTTGGCGGCCACGCCCTCACGCACCAGCCGGGCCCAGGTGTCCAGGAAAGCCACCGCGGCGGGGTTGTTGAAGGTCACCTCGGTGGCCCGGGCCCTGCGTCCGTTCTCGTTGTTGCAGAAAAACTGGCCGGAGTTGTAGCTGAACTGCTCCATGAACCAGCTATCAATGGGGATGGAAAGGCCAAAGCGGGTGGTCTTGCCGGAGGCGTCCTTGATGGTCAGCTTGCGCGCGGCGGCCTCGAGGTCGGCCAGGCTCCAGGTGTTGCGGTAGGGGGTGCCGGCCTGCTCGAGGGCCTGGGCGTTGAAGTAGAGGATGGGGTTGGAGCTGTTGAAGGCCAGGCCAAAGAGCTTGCCGTCCACCGTGTAGTAGCTGCGGGGCTGGCTGACAAACTGCGAGAGGTCGAAGTTGTTGGCCCGGGCCAGGTCTTCTAAGGGCAGCACCGCGCCCGAGTCGGCCATGAAACGCGCCCCAATGTCGTAGACCTGGATCACGTTGGGCCGCCCCTGGCCCCCGGCCTGCAGGGCCGCCCGCAGTTTGTTGAGGCCGTCGTCGTAGGAGCCCACAAACTGGCTGCGTACCGTGACCCGGTTCTGCGAGGCGTTGAAGTCCTTGACCAGGGCCTCGGTGGCCTCGCCCAGCACCCCGCCCATGGAGTGCCAGAAGTCGATGGTGATGCGCTGGGCCTGGGCCAGTCCGCCCAGTGCGCCCGCTGCCAGTAGTGCCACGAAAATCTTCTTCATGTGTTGCCTCCCGATACTTATCCTTTGAGCCCGCCCAGCGCGATACCCCGTACGAAGGCCCGCTGGGCCAGCAGAAAGGCCAACAAAGTAGGTAGCAAGACCAAAATCGAGACCGCCGCCACCACGTTCCAACTGGTCACCTCCACGCTCACCACCTGCGCGATGGCGATCTGGGCGGTCTGCATGCTGGAGTTGTTAATCACCACCAGCGGCCAGAGGTACATATTCCAGGTACCCAAAAAAGTTAGAGCAGCCAGCGCGCCCAGGGCCGGAGCGGCCAGCGGCAGGGCCACATGCCACAGGATGCGCAGGTGGCCGGCCCCGTCTATGCGGGCTGCGTCGAACAGGTCTTGCGGCAGGCTCTTGATGAACTGACGCAGCAGGAAGATGCCCAGCGGTGCGGCAATAAAGGGCACTGTAAGGGCCCAGTAAGTGTTGATCCAGCCGAACTGCTGCACCATCAGGTATAGCGGTAAAAAGGTCACCTCGCCGGGGATCAGCAGCAAAGACACCACAAAGCCAAACAGCAGGCTCTGCCCCACAAAACGTACCCGGGCCAGCGCATAGCCCATGCTGGCCGAGACCAGCAAGACTCCCAGCGTCACGCTGAGCGAGACCACCAGGCTGTTGAGCAGGTAGCGCCCCACCGGGTGTTTTTGCAGGGCCTCCTGGTAGGCCTCGAGGGTAGGCCGGGGGGGCAAGAGACCCGGAGCGTATAGGTCGGCATCGCTGCGGAAGCTGGCCGAGAGCAGGGTCAGCAGGGGCAACACCAAAAGCCAGGCATACACCCCCAGCGCCAGATAGAACAAAGGCCGGGCCAGCCAGCGGGGAAGCCTACCCATAGTGCACCTTCCTTCCAAACCAGCGGAACTGCAAACCTGCCAAGAGCAGCAGCACCAGGAACAAGGCCGCCGCCTGGGCCGAGGCGTAGGAGAAGCGGAAGTTGAAGAAGGCGTCCTGGTAGATGCGGTAGACCCAGACCATGGTGCTTTCGGCGGGGCCGCCGCGGGTGAGCAGGTGAATCTGGCCGAAGGCCGTGAGGCTGCTGAGCATGGTCAGGAGGGCGACTAGAAACAGCGTGGGGGAGAGCATGGGTAGGGTGATGTGCCAGAACTGGGCCCAGGCGCTGGCCCCGTCCAGACGGGCAGCCTCGTAGAGGTCCTCGGGGATCTGTTGCAGGCCCGCGGTCAACAAAATGGCGGTAAAGCCCACCCCGGCCCAAGCCGTTACAATGGCCAGGGTGGGCAGGGCCAGCTCCACGCTGGTGAGCCAGGGCTGGGGAGGCAGACCCAGGGCCTCTAGCCAGCGGTTCACCACCCCCCCCAATTGGGTGCAAAAACCAGCCCCAGGCCACGGCGGCCACCGCAGTGGGTACGGCGGTGGTCAGGAAGAACAGGGTGCGGAAAACGTTAACCCCCGGAAAGGGCCGGGCCACCATCAGGGCGGCGATCAGCCCCAAGAGTATCTGCACCGGGATCACAATGGCGGCAAACAAAAAGGTAGCCCCCACCGAGCGCCAGAAGGCGGGGTCTTGCAGCATCTCGGCGTAATTGGCCAGGCCAACCCAGTCGCGCTGGGTGCCCAGGAGGTTTTCGCGGTGAAACGAGAGCCAGAAGGCGTTCAGGGTGGGCCAGACCAGAAAGACCAGCAACAACACCAGGCCGGGAATGAGCAAAAAGAGGGCCTCGAGGGTCTCTCCACCCAGGCGCACAGGGGATTTGGGAATCGGGTGTTTGCGCTCAAAATCCGGTTGCTTGAGTTCTACAGCCATGCCAACTCCAGGTGCGGGCAATTTCCGCTTTGTACAGACTTTCAGTTGACCGTCAGCAGGGCATCATCTCTTCTATGACCGCTTTGTGATGAATACCTGGATTTACGCGCCAACGACTAAGCTGCTTCCAGAGGGCTCAAATCCAGGGTCAGCGTTCCCGTCATCAGTCTCCGTCGGCACTGGTAGAAACTCTACTTCAGCCGCTCTCGTTGTAGCTCAATCAACCCAATAGGCCACCAGGCCCAAAGCCAGGTGCGCCAGCAAGCGCACCCGCTTGCGGTGTCGGTGCCCCTGAGTACCGGCATCGCCGGGCCGCGGTTGCGGCTTCACTTGCCAGAGCTTCTCATATATCGGTACCAGGTGATTCTTGACCGTTTCAGGTGAGATGCGTAGGCAGGGATGTGCTTCACGCCCTGGGTCAACACCAGGAAGGGGGACTGCTGGAGGTCAGCCTGGATGGCAAACACCTCAAGGGCAGCGCGCGGGGTGGCGTGGGGGGTAAAGCCATCGTACTGGTCTCGGCTTATCTGAGCCGGTTGCAGAGCAAAGCCGCCCAGTCCCTCGCCGCTCTGCGCAACCTTCTACTTGGTTTCCTACACCAGGAATATATGAGACCACATGACATGATATAGTGGCCTCATGGAAAGGGTAACCCGCTATGTAGGGGTTAGGGAACTTAAAACCCATCTGAGCCACTACCTCCGTCTGGTCAAAGAAGGCTCGGTCTTGGTGGTCACCGACCGGGGAAAGCCCCTAGGGCGGTTGATCCCCGTTTCCTCTGACACCGTGGAGACCCTAAGGGGGCTGGCCGAGACAGGGGTCATCCGCTGGTCAGGAAGCAAGCTCCGTCCCCGGAAGCCCGTGGCTAAGGCGATAGGGACTTCCGTAGCTGACCTCCTCCTGGAGGACCGGGGTTGATCCTGTTCCTGGACGCCAGCGCTCTGGTAAAGCGGTACGTGGCCGAGGAGGGCTCGGAGGAGGTGGAAGCCTGGTCTCTGGAGGCTGAAGCGCTAGCCACGACCGTAATCTCCCGAGTGGAGGTGCCCGCCGCCCTGGCTAAAGCTCGGAGAACGGGTGTACTGACCGAGGACGGTCTGAATAGGGCACTCGAGGCCTTCACAGCAGACTGGCCCGACCTGGTGCAACTCCCCCTCACAGAGGCCCTGGCTTCTCAAGCTGCGGATCTGGCCGTTGCACATGCTCTCAGGGGATACGATGCCGTGCACCTGGCCTCTGCCCTGCGCCTGGCCGAACTGGTAGATGCCCCTGTAGTCTTCGCAGCATTTGACAAGAATTTGGGACGGGCTGCACGGACGGAGGGCCTAGAGGTTTTCCCCAGAATCGAACTTTGACCCGGAGCGTGGCAAGCCCCGCCAGTAAGGCGGGGAAGGATAGCGCAGACGGCAAAGCTGTCTAATTTTACGCGGTCACGCTACGACCCCTAAGTATCTCCCCATCAGATTTTTACCTCTACAGCCCCCAGTAGATCTAATACCAGATTCGGTTAGTTCGTCACCGAACGGTGACGAACTAACCCGACCGAAGGGAGTGCTCTAGGATTCAAAAAGATAGCCTCTTAGCGCTTTTTGTTTGAAGATTATCTTTTTGAATCCGGTATAAGGCATGCAAAAGGGCCTGCTTGAGGTGCGAGAGGCCAGCGTAATGGCGGCGGGGCAGGAGGAAGGCTTTGAGCTTTTTCCAGAGGGTCTCGATGAGGTTGAGCTGCGGGCAGTAGGGCGGTGAGAAGCGCAGATAGAGGTTTTGTGCTTGCCAGGTGGCCAGGTGAGCCTGGATCAGCTTGGCTTTGTGGAAGCTGGCATTGTCAAGCACGATGACGGTGAGCCTGCTTTGCTGACTGGCCTGCTGAGCCTGGGTCATCAGAAAAGCCATTACGGCTTCTTTGGTGCATTTGCCTTCCAGCACTGCGTATTACAGGTGGTTGTCGGGGTATGACCAACTGCCGATAAGGTTGATTCGCCCGGCGCCTCCAAAGTATGGGGGAACCTCGCGTTGGTGCGGCTGTCCCTTGAGTGTCCAGCTATAGCCTATCGGTAAGGACAAACCAAACCCGCTCTCGTCGGATGACCCGACCCGCGAGCGCCCCAACGCTGCTTCGGCCTGTTGCCGTAGCTGGGGGTCGGGCTGAGGGGCCACGATGTAGCGATCCCGTTTCCAGGCGTAACCCAGTTGCCTGAGGTTGCGTCGTACGCTCTCCTCGTCTACCTGTAGGCCAAACTCCAGGGCGATGGCTTCGCTCAACTGCCGCGCATTCCAGCAGCGGTCTTCCGCCAGCTTATTTTGCATAAACTGCAGCGCCTCAGGGCTGCACCCACCGTCTGCAGGTGGCATCCCACATACGCAGCGATACGGCCCATCTCCCAGCGCTGGTGCGACAGGCGAACCATCTGACTGCGCAGCCTCACCTTCTTATTCTGGTGTGGGCTCTGCTCGATGGCCCTCAGCCGCTCATACTCTTCGCTGCTCAACTCAATGTACCGAAAGTTTCCCATAGTAAAAGTCTATCGTGAGTGTACTTGTAGACAGTCCTGGGGAAGTCGGGCAACTCCAGCATGACTGAACGTATCGCCTTGCTGGATCAGCTATTCCAGACCGCCCCCCAACTCAACGGTCAAATCGAGGCCTTCCTGGCCGACCGGGAGTTCATCGGGGCCGACTGGCTGGTCTACCTGCGCGAGAAACACATCCCCCGTTGTATCCGCATTCGTAAGAACTTTCGCACCGGGCCTGCGGGCCAGGGGGCCTCGGTGGAGACCTTCTTCCGTCATCTCAAGGTGGGTCAGGAACAGACCAGCGCATCCATGGGGAGTTGCTGTATTTGGTGGCTTTGCGCCTGGAGGATGACCTCCTCATCATCGCTACTGACCTCAAACCCCAGCACGGTCTAAAAACCTACGGCCTGCGTTGGGGCATCGAGACCCTGTTCGGCTGTCTCAAGTCCCGTGGCTTCAACCTCGAACAGACCCATGTCACCGACCCCCACAAACTCGCTCGGCTGCTGATCCTTCTCTCCATCGCCGTACGCTGGGCCTTCAGTGCAGGTCTATGGCTTCACCAAAAGCAACCTATTCCCCTCAAGAAGCATGGTCGCAGGGCCATCAGCCTCTTCCGAAAAGGGTTGGACTTCCTCGAACGCCAGCTCAGAAATCGTTCCCTCAGTGTCCCTGTCCATTTTTTTTCAGCTTTTGTCGTGTACTTAGCGCCACCAGCGTTATAATCTAGCCCTATGGCCGAGAAATACCCGAGCGATAGCAGCGCGATCCGGCGCTTTGATGAAGTCAACGTGGCGCGGCTCGGGTTGATCAGTATTCAGGAGCGTATACCCCCTGACTACACCAGCTGGACCATCGATTTCCAGATTGATGGACGTCAGGCCCGGCTATCCTGCGTGGCGGTGGCCGAGCACGGTGGTGTCCCGCACGGCCTCGACAACGATGTAAGCCTGGCGCTGATCACGCTATACCAGGAGGCTGGCTACCCGGAGGATGGCACCATTGTCACGACCGCCTATCGCATCCTGTCGCTCATTGGCTGGGATACCAGTGGGCACTACTATCAGGCCCTGAAGGAAAGCCTCGATCGCCTGACCACGGCCACCTTTACTGCCAGCGAGGCCTGGCACAGCAATAAGCGATGGACCACCGTCAAGTTTCGCTACATCGATCACCTGGAGTACACCAGCGAAGATAGCAGCCTGGGCCTCTCGGGCCAAAGTGTCCTCAAGATCCGCCTGGCCCGGGAGATCGTTGAGTCTATCCGTGCCCGGTACATCAAGTCGCTGGACCTCGAGTTCCTCACCAGCCTGGATCGCCCCCTGACCCGGGCCCTCTACCGCTTGCTGGATGTGCAGCGGGTCTCGTCGGATGGGGCTGAGGTCACCCAGTTTCGCACCAACATCATCGAGTGGGCCAAGGCCTGCAAGATTGTGGATCAGACCCCGACTCGGGTGCGACGCACTCTGGAGGGGGCCCACCGGGAGCTCATCGAGCGGGGCTACCTATCCGATGTGGAGTATGTGGGGCGGGGTTCCCAGCAGGAGGTGATCTACACCTTTGCCAAGCAGCCCTCCATACGCGAAGAGGCCCGCGAGGTGGTGGAGCGGCTCGCTGGTTACGGGGTGACGCGTCCGGTGGTGTATAGCCTCATTGCCAGCTACAACCTGGCGCATATCGAGGAGCGGATCGCCCGCTTTGAGGCCATTCTGCAGGCCGGGTATGCCCCGCGCAACCGGGCTGGGTTCCTGGTGGACGTAATAAGGGACGACGAGGGGAAATATGTCGATCCCGAGGGATTTGTATCGCGCAGCCGGCGGGTAAGAAGCGAGACCGCCCGGCTAAGGCAGGTCGAGATGGCGCGCCAGGAGGAGGAGCGCAAACAGCAGCAGATGGACGCGGAGTGGGAGAGCTTGGATGCGAAAGGGCGAGCTAGCAAGGCAATCCGCGTGCTGAGTCTGGTTATGGGCAAGCAGCTACCTACCCGCTACTACAGCGGCCTTCTGGAAGCCTTCGAGTCGGGCAGGATGAACCCCCGTGAGGTTACCGAAGCCGCGCTGAAGGCCCAGATCAGTCTGCGGTTGGCAACGTTCATCCAAGAGCTGATGCGCACGCTAGATGGCCTCGGTTGATTATCAGGGCAGGGGAGGGTACACAGGCCCCCAGACGGAATGCCAGTTTCATTACCCTAAACCACCTATAGTTTATGGAGACCCTCGAGCGCCTCCTCCGCCAGCACGCTGGCATCGTCATCTGCAGGTAGGCTGACGCGGTGGGGGTCGAGCCGTACCTGCTCACCCGCTGGGTTCAGCAGGGCAGGTTCGAGCGCATCCAGCGGGGGGTCTACCGCCAGCACGAGGCCGAGGTCGGGAGTCATCGCCTCAAGGTCTACGGCCCCTAGAAGACCCTGGCCGACCTGCTCAAGTTCAGCAACCGCTACGGCGAAGACCTCTTTCTCGAGGGGCTGAAGAACTACCTGGCCTGCCGCCAGCCCTGTCCTGACCTGCTGAGGCTCCTCGAGGCCGCCAGGGTTTGCCGGGTCGAGCGCAGACTGCGACCTGGGTGTGCTGCTGGCGCGGTCAGGCGAGTACGCCGAAGCCGGATCCCACTACCTCGAAGCCCGCCTGGGTTATGCGGAGCCTCCAAAGCGCTGCTACAACCTAAGCCGCATCCGATACTTTTTCATACCGCAGCACAACAAGCCCTGTGCCAGAACCTGTGAACAAAACTGCAAAGCCAAAAGTTGTCTTCTTGACACCGTGGAGATAAACTCTAGTATTTCTAACAGTGTGCAATAGTATATTAACTCAAGTTGCCACCTAGACATTCCGAGCTAGAAAGCAAAAACTAAGGCCACTATGAACTGGACTGTTCTAGTGGCCTTCTGCATTATAGACGATCTGCTCAAGACCCTCGGACACAAGGA
>OGCI01001637.1_pt1 | contig 17801 bp, 11 predicted proteins | sample 1570021 | NCBI WGS metagenome assembly OGCI01 (sample SAMN06264664, study PRJEB24512) | hot springs metagenome | isolation source: Hot spring water | place: South Africa: Tshipise | collected 2015-06-21 | reverse complement strand
GGCGGCCGGCTGGTCTACGCCGTATGCTCCCTCACCTCGGAGGAGACCGTCGGGGTGGTCGAGCCTTTCTTTGCCGCCCACCCCGCGTTCCGCCCCGACGCAGGCGCCCATCCGCTCGATCCGGACGCCCCGGCGGACTGGCGGTTTTGGATCTGGCCCTGGATGGGGCCGGGTACGGGCATGTTTGCCGCCCGGCTGCGCCGAATCAGCTGAAGAATTGGGCGACCGCGTGCGCGGCGATGCTGTGCCCGATCGCGATCGAGGCCGTTGCGGCGGGCGAGGGGGCATTCAGCACATGGATCATCCTCTCGCCCTGTGCGATGCGAAAATCGTCCACCAGCGATCCATCCGCCGCCACCGCCTGCGCCCGCACGCCACTGCCGCCCGGCGCCAGGTCGTCGTCCCGCAGATCCGGCACCAGACGCCGAAGCGCATCGGCGAACCTCCGCCGGCTCCAAGAGCGCAGAAACTCATCCAGCCCCATCCGCCAGTGCCGGGCCGCCATGCGCCAGAATCCGCCAAACGAAGCCATCTCCCAAAGGTCCGCCGCCGAGATGTCGGTGCGCCGGTAGCCTTCCCGACGAAACGCCAGCACCGCGTTCGGCCCCGCCTCGACCTCGCCCCCGATCCGACGGGTAAAATGGACGCCCAGGAACGGAAAGCGCGGATCGGGCACCGGATAGATCAGGTTGCGCACCAAATGCCGCCGCTCGGGCCGGACGGTGTAGTATTCGCCGCGAAACGGCACGATCCTCACGTCCGGTTCCACTCCGCACCGTCGGGCCACGCGGTCGGAGTGCAGCCCCGCGCAGTTGACCAACCCCCGTACGAACAGCTTGCGGTCCGGCGAGTGGACGACCAGTCCGCCGGCCTCGCGGTGGACGCCGAGAAAGGGAGTGGACAGGAATACGGTCCCGCCGCGTTGCCGCACGTTTTCGGCCATCGCCCGGCAGACCTCGCGAAAATCGACGATGCCCGTCTGAGGCACCCACAGAGCCTCCAGCCCCGTCGCATGCGGTTCCACCTCGCGGATCTCCGCCGGCGTCAGCCGCCGCAGCCCCGTCAGCCCGTTGGCCGTCCCGCGGCGCTGCAGCTCGTCGAGCCGAGGCAGGTCGCCGGGCTCCACCGCGACGACCAGCTTCCCGCAACGCTCGCAGGGAATGCCGTGGCGTGCGCAGAACTCGTACATGGCCTCGCGCCCGGCTGCGCACAGGCGCGCCTTGAGCGAGCCGGGCTTGTAGTACAGCCCCGAGTGGATGACGCCGCTGTTTCGCCCGGTCTGGTGGGCGGCCAACGCGGCCTCCTTTTCCAGCACCGCCACCCGCCGCCCCTTCTCCTCCAGCGCCATCGCCGTCGCCAGCCCGACAATGCCGCCGCCGATCACCGCCACGTCGTAGGTGTCTGTCACCTTCATCGGGAATCGCCGCGCCCACGGGCGCGGCCCGGCCTCCATACCCCATTCCCCGCCCCGCCTCAAGCCGCCCCGTTGAGACTCTCCCGGACAGGTTCACGCCAGGGATTCGCCGTTCACCATAGGGCTCGACCTTGGTCGATCCGTTTCCGGGAACCGGCCTCACCAAGGTGAGGCCTTTCAGTCACATCGCGATGCGGCGGCTTTCGTGATGCGATCCAAGACCATTCGGATTGCGATTCGGAACCGTAGGGCTCGAGCTTGCCCGAGCCGCTGACGTGGCCGATCCGCAGACGGCCTCACCAGGATGAGATTCTGCCGGACAGGGCACCGCCGGGACGGCCACCTCAGGCCACCGCCGGGAAGACCGGACCATCCCAGCCGCCCCTCTCCGGCGGTCAACACGGCGGGGGCACCGAACGGCGACGGAACACGCGCAGCACGGCGGCCAGCGCGATCAGAATCGCGGCCGACGGCTCGGGGACCAGCGCAATCTGGCTGCCCCCCTGGTAGTTGTAATCGATCCAGTATCCCGGCGGCAGATCGCGGACTTCCGCGAATTCCCCGACCAGTTGGCCGTAACGCGCGAACACGTACGCCGCCGCCGTCGGAGGCTCCAACGCACGGAACTCAACCGAGGCCCCCCCGATCTCAAGTCGGCCGCCGACCTCGAGCAGATCCGCCGCACCGCCCGCACCCAATTCGATCTCGAGCGTGCCGTGCAACGTCGCGTTCTGCCCCACCTGTAAGGTCCCCACGGAGCTGCCCGGCGCCAGATAGGCGCCCACGCGCACGTCCACGCTGCCCTCGATACGGCCGGCGCCTTCCAATCGGCCGCCTGCAATACCGTGAACGACGTAGTCTGCCGCGGCATAGTGATGACCGTTGAGGGTCAGCGTCCCCTCGATGACCTCCACGGTACCCGCCATCTCGACCAGGCCGTTCAACGCCAGCGTCCCCACGCCGCGTTTGCGCAACGTTCCCGTTCCAATGAGCGCCTGCGTCAGGGCAACGCTGTCGGACCGCCGAATCTCCAGCACGCCGTTGTTCTCGATGTCCGACGTCAGCCAGCCGCGGACACCGCCGTCCCCTAACTGCAGCGTGCCGCCCTCGATTCTTGTGGCACCCAAAAACGTGTTGTCGCCGCGCAGTACGAGCGTGTCCCTCCCCACCTTCGTCAGCCCGCCGTCGCCGGTGATCTGACCGCCGAAATCTCCGCGCGACACCGACAGCCGCCCCGCGCCCAGCTCAACGCGGCCGCCCGCCGCCCCGCCGCCCGTCAGCTCGGCCACCACGGGGTCCGGCGTCCCGCTCAGGTCGAGCGTCGCCGTCGCGGCGTTCGACACCGTGACCCTCAAGCCGGGCGGCAAGGCGGATTGAGCGGCAACCTTGAGCGTCCCTGCCTCGACGACGAGAGCGCCGGTCCACTCGTTGGCGCCCCAGAAACTCAGGGTTCCCTCGCCGGTTTTCCAAACCTGTCCGGCTCCCCGAACCGCCCCGAAGAACGAGCCCTCCTTGGCGGTGAGCGTGCCGCCGTCCAGTGTCACCGTCCCCCCGGCGCCGCCGCCGCCGTTCAGCGTGCCGACGGTAACCGTGCGGCCGCCGATGTCCAGTGTGACGCCGGCGGCATTCAGCAGCAGCACATTCCCACCGGGCGGAAGGGCCGAATCGCTTCTGACCTCGAGGCGGCCTCCCATGATCGTCGTACCGCCCGCGTAGGCGTTGGAGCCGGCGAGACGGAGCACATCGCCGCCGGTCTTGACCAGGGCCCCTTCACCCGAGATGACCCCCGCATACTGGCCGCTGTTCACCGACAGCGTGCCGGCGCCCAGCCACACCTGCCCGCCACCGTTTAAGGCGGCCAGTTGCTGTGAATGACCATGTAGATCCAGCACGGCGCTGCCGCCGGCGGCCAGCGTGGCGACCACCCCGGTCGGCAGGGCGGCCGCCGCGCCCTTGCGGACCGTCCCCTCCTCGATGTGAAGGCTGCCGGCCCACGTATTGGAGCCGGCCAGCACCAGCAGCCCCGGGCCGGTCTTGACCAGCCCGCCGGAACCGTAAATGGCGCCGGTGTAGCTGCCTGAGAAGATCGTCAACCTGCCCCCTCCCAGGGCCACATGGCCGCCATTGGCGCCGCCCCCTTCGATCGCGGCCACGGTCTGGGTGTGGCCGCTGAGGTTCAGCAGAGCCCCGCTCACGTTGGCCAGCTCTACCGTGGATGCCGTCGGCAACGCCCCGGAGGCGTCCAGCCGGACGGTCCCGCCGAGCACGCGGAGGGAACCCGTCCAACTGCTGGCGCCGGCGAGGGCGAACAGGTCGGCGTTGGTCTTGATCACGGTGCCGACGCCGACGACCGCTCCTGTGAACAGCCCGCCGTTCACCGCCAGCGCACCGCCGCCGAGCGCGACCTGGCCGCCGGACACCCCCCCTCCGCGCAGCGAGCCCAGCCATGCGGATTGGCCGTTCAGGTTGAGCAGCGCGCCCTCTACGTCCGCCAGCGTGACGGTGGAGCCGCTGGGGAGGGCCAACGCCGAGTCCAGCCGGACCGTGCCCGCGTGGACAATCAGCTCCGGCCACGCGTTGTTGCCGGACAGGGACAGCGTCGCCGCCCCGGATTTGGCGACCGGCCCAGACGCCTCGATTCGGCCGGCGAAGTCACCCGCGCGGAGGCTCAGGGTTCCCGACGTGGACTTCAGGTTGCCGCCCGCCGCCCCGCCGCCACCGAGCCATCCGATCGTCGCCGACGCGCCCAATTCCAGGAGCGTACCCGCCGCGTTGGCCAGCGTCACCGTGACGCCGTTGGGCAGCGCCCCGCTTGCGGCCAACTGCAGCTTGCCCTCCTGGACCTGCAGCGGCGCTAGAAAATCGTTAGCGCCGGCCAGGATGACCGTGCCTGGCCCCGTCTTGGTCACCGAGCCGGTACCGGAAATCGCGCCGGAAAATGTCACGGTGCTGGCCGCGTTGGAGGCCGTCAGGCGGATGGGACGAAGCGCCGTGATGGCGCCGCTGAAAGTGGAGCTGCCGGGGCCGTGGCTCGCTCCGAGGGTCGCCGTGATCTGACGATTGGCGATGCTCGTCACGACCACCGGGCTCGGCAGCGTCACCCCTGCGGCGTCCAGGAGTAACCATGTCACGGAGCCGTCCGTCGAATAGCCGTCGCCGATCCTCACCGGCGACGTGCCCAGCGCCGAGCTGTGCCGGACCAGCAGCGCGCCGCCGCGGAGGGTCCATGGGGCGGTGGTCGTGCCGGCCGCGTCCACGCGAACCGCGCCGGGATCGTCGGCCGTGGGATGGTGGGAGGCGACGATCGGCGCGATCGTCCCGGCCACCCCGCCGGTGCCGCCGAGCCCCAACACGAGAAGTGAGCCGGCCGACACATGGATGTTCTGCCCCGCGGTGAGGAACTCGATCGGAGCTGCAATGGTCACCTGCCCGGAACTATACAGGTGGATCGCGTTGTACTGAAAATAAGAGGTGGAATCGAAAAGAAGCGCGTTGCCTTCGTCCCCATCGTAGTAGACTGTCCAGCCCGAGTTGCTGAAGACCAGCTGCCCCAAACCGTAGGGCATCGGGTGGTTCTGGATCGGCATGCCCATGCCGGCTGGGTTGCCGAAAATCGCGCGGTGACCCGGCGAATCCGGCTCGTGAGACAGCGGACCATCCCAATGCGCCGGATTGCTCCACCGTCCGTTTGCACCGATTTTCGTCCAGGTGAAATTCGTCACGGTTTGCGCCGACAGAGGGCACACCATGCCCAGCCCGAGGAGAACCCCCCATTTCGCGATTCGGCTATTCACGGTTTGACCTCCACAAAACTTCTTCTTATCCGAACTGCACTCATTAAGAGCCGCCGGCGGCCGGTTGTCAAGCCGGCTCGACGGCGGTTGGCTTGGCGCGACCCGATTGTGCACACGACCGTCGCGGTCCCGGCGTCCTCGCAGCTTGAAGCGGGCTGCGGAATCGGCCACGATCCGGCCTCTATGCTGGGCAGGCAGGCGGAGGCGCGACGGTCGTGGCGAGCGGGCGACCAGGGATAAAGCTGCGGCGGCCGGCGGCGCCCCCCATGGGCCGCATTCTGGCGGGCATGGGCAGCGGCGTGATCGTGGGCCTCGGTTTGCATGCCCTGCTCGGCGGCCCGGTCGGAGATTGGACCCGACGGCACATCGTGGACGGCGCATTCGACGTCGCCGGGCGGCTCTTTTTAAACGCGATCCAAATGCTGGTGGTTCCGCTGGTCACGGTGTCCCTGATCAGCGGGGTGGCGGGGCTTGGCGGACCGAAACGGCTGGGGCGGATCGGCAGCCGGGTGGTTGCGCTCTACCTGGCCACCACGGCGGCGGCGATCTCCCTGGCTTTGGGGCTTGCGTTGCTCCTCCGGCCCGGCGCCGACGGCGAGCCCCTTGCGACGGGCGAATGGACGGCCCCCCCACCGCCGCCGCTGACGGAAGTGTTCGCCGGGCTGATTCCCCGCAATCCCATCGAGGCGATGGCGGCCGGCAACATGCTGCAGGTGATCGTCGTAGCGATGCTGGCCGGGGCGGCGCTGGCCGCGGTCGGCCCTCGCGCGGCGGCGGTCCGGGTATGGCTTGAGCAGGTCAACGAGATCCTGCTGGCGATGGTTTCCATGGTGATGCGCGCGGCACCTCTCGGCGTGTTCGCGCTGTTGGCGCGGGTCTTTGCGGTCCAGGGCGCGGGCATCGCGGGGCGGCTGTTGTTATACATGGCCACGGTCGTCGCAGCGCTCCTGGTCCACCTCGTGATCGTCCATGGAGGACTGATCGGCCTCGGCGCCCGGCTGTCCCCGATCGCTTTTTTGCGGGCGTTTCACCCGGCGATGGCGGTGGCGTTTTCCACCTCCAGCAGCAACGCGACGCTGCCGGTGACCCTGGATGTCGTTGAGCGGCGCATGGGCGTCTCGGGGCCGCTGGCGGCGTTCGCGCTACCGCTGGGCGCGACGATCAACATGGACGGCACCGCGATCATGCAGGGCGTGGCTACGGCGTTCATCGCCCAGGTGTGCGGAGTGAACCTTGGGCTGCGGGATGCGCTGATCGTGGTGTTGATGGCTACGCTGGCGTCCATCGGCACGGCCGGAGTGCCCGGCGTGGGCATGGTGACGCTGGCGATGGTGCTGCGGCAGGTGGGCCTGCCGCCCGAGGGCATCGGGCTCGTCCTCGGCGTGGACCGGTTGCTCGACATGGCGCGCACCACGGTCAACGTCACCGGCGACGCGGTGGTCACCCTCGTCGTGGCGCGGCAGGAGGGAGAGATCGATCTTGACCGCTTCCACGGCCGGACCGGGCCGGGAACGTAGAAGGCGTTATGCGTCCGCCGATCCACCGGACCTTCGGTGGCCGCGATCACCGCGCTGGCGGCGGCAGGTGGATCTTGAACGGCGGGGCATCGTCCGCGGCGGGCAGGAGCCCCTTCGCGATCCAGCCGTCCGGCCGGTCCCGGCCCACGCGCAGCGTGAACGGGCCTTTTCCGTACAGGGGGGCGCGGAACCCGCGCGATGGCGCACGGCGGGTGTAGAGCATCTCGCCGTCGGTTTCGCGCACCACCTGCACCACCGGCCGTTCGACGCCCTCGACCAGGATAGGCGGCAGCCGGCCCGACGGCGTGCGACCGTCGTTGTCGTCCACGCCGAGAACGATCGGCCAGCCGGGGTATTGGACCGCGTCCCCATCGCTCGGATCAGGGTGGCGGGGCCAACATTCAAACACAATGCGCAGGGCCTTCTTCTCGAACCGGACGATCGCATACCCATCGCCCAGATTGGCCCGGGGATTGCGCTGCTGCTCCTTCATCGCCTTGGTCGAGTCGAACGGGGGGTTCGCGTAGGCATGCATCGTAATCCGGTTTCCGAGGCCGTCGAGATAATCGCCGGTGAACGGCAGCGGGCTGCCGGGAATCGGCCGCCCGCCCGGTTTCCCGTCGGCCGGCCCCCACCATCGGCCGTAGTAACTGTTGACCATGGCGGGGTTCGTGAACCCGAACGGACCGTCGCGAAAGTCGTCGATCCCGTGCTGGATGACGACGGCGAGGTGCTGGTCGCCGCACAGATGGCAGGCGAGCGCCCGGCGGATCGCCTCGAGGGCCTTCCGGCGACCGCTCTGGGGCCAGCCGTTGCAGTCGAGGTCCGCCACCAGCCGGTTTTCACGTGAACCATGGAGATGAACGGCCCCGCAGAACGCGGTCTGGGACAAAACGGCCTTGATCTCCGCCCCGGTCCAGTCCTGCGCCCACTCGTCTAGGAACTTCAGTTGCCGTCCGCCAAGAAGCTCCAGACTGGGCAAGTCCAACGCCGACGGATCGCAGGCGGGATCCACGATGTGGTCTGGCCTCGGCCCCATCGTAGGGATCTTTCCCCTCGGACCGCTCTTGAACTTGCGATCCTCGAGGATGGCGAAATCCACACCGCCCACCCGCAGACGGGTGAAATAAACCCCGATGCCCTGTTCGACCGGGCGGGGATCGGCGGGATCAGGCAGGTGCCAGGTCTGGCACCGCTCGACCATCCGCACGTATTCGGCGGGATAAAAGTAGCCCCCCGAATCGCCCGCTGGAGAATCCGCGACCTTCCCCCCCTCGCCCCACAGGTTGCCCTGCCCGACGTCGTGGTCATCGGGGATGCAGACCACCGGCCGGTCGCGGAGCACATCACGAAGCCGGGTGCCCCACAACAGGAAGGCGGCCGTGTGCTCGGTATGGTCGTAGACCTGATCGCCAGCGAAAAACAGGAGGTCCGGATCGTGCCGCCGCAACTGTTCGACGATTTCCTCCCGTCCGCCGCGGTCGGCGTTTGAGTCGCAGGAAATGGACGCGACGACGATGACCTCCTTGTCCGTCGGATCCCGCCGGATCAGGCCTTCGAACATAGCGGTCGCTCCGTGGCGGACGCGATAGGGCACAGAGCGGCCGGCATCCCAAGGCTCGATCCGAAAATGGGCCGACCAGCCGGGATACCGGACCGGGGCACGGGCAACCTCTCGCCACTGGCCGTCGAGTTGCATCTCGAGCCGCGCCTCGCGCGGCTCGTCCGGCCGCAGTGGGAACAGCATCGCCGTCATCTTCAGCACCCCGCGGTCGTGGGTGTAGAGGGCAAAGGCGACGACCTGATCCCGGGGGACGCGGACGAACTGCTCCAGAAACCCCTTCGGCGCACGGGTCCATATATCCTCCCGCGCCGCAAGGTCGAGTTTCTCACCACGCGGCCCCGGAAACGGCGAGTCCGCGACGGCAGCGAGGACGGCCGCCCAGAACGCCAGCATCATCCCCAAACGGCAGGTGCGCATGTCGAGCCCTCCGGTCGCCCTTGGTGTGCGGCGGGCGACACCGACAGTTTGAAGTCAGAAGTCTTGCCGCTCAAGTCTGCGGCGCCCGGCCCAACTCGGCTGGACGCGGCGGCGGAACGCGCTACCCTCACGGGGCATGGGCACCACCGTCGTGGCGATCGCCAACCAGAAGGGCGGCGTGGGCAAGAGCACGACGGCGATCAACCTCGCCGCCTGCCTCGTGGAACTCCGTCGCCGCGTGTTGCTCGTCGACCTCGATCCTCAAGCCAACGCCACTAGTGGGCTGGGAGCGGAGAAGGCGATCGGCGGGAGCCTCTACGGCGCGCTCCTGGGCCTCCGCAGCCTGTTGGACAGCGTCCGCCCGACCGCCTACCAAAACTTCGACCTGGTTCCTTCCGAACTGGATCTGGCCGGCGCGGAGATGGAACTGCCCAAGCTGGACCACTCGCAGCTTCGGCTGCGCAGCGCCTTGGAACCCCTCCGGCGTTCCGGCTACGATTATGTGTTCATTGACTGTCCCCCTTCGCTGGGGATCCTGACGATCAACGCGCTATGCGCTGCCGACCGCGTGCTGATCCCGTTGCAGTGCGAGTACTTCGCGCTGGAGGGGCTGAGCGTGATCGTTCGCGTGGTCGAGGATTTGCGCGCCGGCGCCCATCCGGGCCTGGCGATCGATGGGATCGTGATGACGATGTATTCCAGCCGCACCCGGCTTGGCCAGCAGGTGGTGCGGGAGGTCGTCGAGCATTTTCCGGGTCTGGTGTACGAAGCCCTGATCCCCCGTACCGTCCGCCTTGGCGAGGCGCCGAGCTACGGGAAGCCGATCATCGTATATGACCCATCGGGCCTGGGTGCGGCGGCCTACCGTCTTCTCGCGCGGGAGTTTCTCCAACGCAACGAAGTCCCCGCCACGCCGGCCGATGGCGCTACCGAGCCCAAAGAACCGCCCGCCGCTCCCGAGGCGCTCGCACCTCCGTCCGCCTCCTCAGGTCAAGCCCCCTGACCCGGCATCCGGTCAGCGGCCCTTGGCATCGGGACCGCGGTCGGCGCCATGGATGCATCTCATTCTTTATCAATAAACGGAATTGTGGACAGGCACTTCTTCCGATGGGTTTTCTGCGGGGACAGGCACCTTGCAGCGTCGATGCACGGTGTTGGGGACAGGTACATTCCAGGGCGGATGGAATGGAAAGCAGGGGGCGACAAGCAGCCCGCAGCATCCCGGCAAACGCTCTGTCGGATATGCCCTGTCGACTTGCCACTGAGGAGAGTGATCGTGCGCCACCGAAACGGATCTCTGTCCCCAGCATAAAGACGATACCAACGAGTGACAGCAAATAGCTTAGAGTTAGCCCAGGGGCGAACCCTGTGGGCAGATAAGCGCGGGTGCCGGCCGGGTCGAGGCCAGGCGAGCCGTCTTGGCCTGCCGCGCTAGTTTGGTGAGGCGTAACTGGACCGAAAAAAACAACGCGGCACCGGGCTCATTGCTGGACGGCCCGGAGCCGCGCTGCGGAAGAATCGCTAGACGACCTCGACGACGACGTCGTCCTTGGATTTTTCGGTGGGTTTCTCCTCCACCGCGATGGGCTGATAGGTCGGCAGGAACCGGTAGTAGACCATCAAGCTCACCGCCGAGAACACGGTGCCGTACACCTTACCGTACTCCGATTCAGACTTGCCCGTAGGCGTCCAGCTTCCGTCCTCGTTCTGCGCCGCCACCATCTCCCGCGCAAACGCGTTGTTCCACCGTTCCCACGAGCCCTTCCCCTTGTGGAAGATTGCCTGGGTGATGTAGTACCACGAGTACAGCGGCCGGCTCGTCCCCTCCGGGTTCTGGTAGTTCGGCGTGATCGTGTCCAGGTACTTCAACGCCCCCTCCACCTCTGGCGACGACGCCTGCCCCAGCAACTGCAGGGACAACGTGCCGATCCCCGTGCACGCCAGCGTCGGATTGCTGCCTTCCGCCTTCCCGGGCTGCGGCGCATAGCGGAACCGCCCTTGCTCGGGGATGTAGTTCATCTTGAACCCGTTCACGCACCGCTGCATCGCCTCGGTCAGCCCCGGCACGTCCGCGCCCGCGATGTACGCCGCCTTCATCGCCTGCGCCTGCCAGCCCGCAACCGAGGTGTCCCTGCGACCGTTCTTCTCGTAGCCGTACGTGAACGCCCCGGTGTCCTGCATCCCGCGAATGATCCGCTCGATCCCCTTCTCCATCGCCGTGCGCAGCGACGGAATCCGCGTCAACGCATACGCCTCCGAAATGGCGTACACCGCGATCCCGTTCGCATAGGAATTGCCGTCGAACGACCCGTCGTCCTTCTGTTGGCTCACCAAGAACTTGATCGCCCGATCGACCGTCGGGCCGTACCGCTCCGACGTCGACGGCGTTTCTCCATGCGCCAGGAAGCACAACAGCCCCATCCCCGTCATCGCCGCCTTGTTCCTCGCGCCGCCGTCGCCCGACCACGAGCCGTCTTGAAGCTGGTTGTTCTTCAGCCACTCCAACGCCTTGATCACCGCCGCTTCGGTGGCGCCCGCATACCGGCCGCCGAAACGCCGCAGGGCGCTGGCCCGGCCTGCCGCCGAACGCCCCGCCAGCAATCCTTTCATGATCAGAGGACTCTGCACATCCGACGTGATGTCGAGCGCCGATAGCTCGTCCTGCGGCTGGTTGGCCATCGGCTGCTCTATGTCCGGCGGCTGCTCCGTCGTCATCGCCGTCTCGGGCGGCTTGATGTCTACCTCGATATCCTTGAGCTGCTCCAGCTCCTTTTTGAATTCCTCGAGCTTCGATTCCTCGGGCTCGATGACCAGGACTTCGATCTCCGCCTTCTCGATCCTCTGCGGGATCAGAACCAAATTGATCAAGAAGATCACGATGATCACATGGAGGATGACCGACCCCGTCGGACCCCAGACATGGTCCAGGATCATTTGGAGGCGCGGATCCAACCGCCGCTTGGGCACTTCATCGGCGACCGCGGAGGTCGCGTTGGGGCTCTCTTGCGTCATGGCTCGCTCTCCCGTTCTTCCACCTACCTCTTCCGCCCATGGCGTCCGGTTGGACGCCGCAACCACCGCCCTCCCCGGTCGCCGCCCCCTGGCACCTTGGTCACCTCCCCCTTTCCCCGTCACCCAGGGATCAGTTGACGCTGATGACTGAGAGGTTGCTCAGCTGGTGGCGGGCACAGAGGTTGAGCACCTTCACGAGCATCTCATGGGGCGCCGCCCCAGAGCACATGATCAGAATCGTCTGTTTCCGATCGAGGTCCGCCAGCTTCTTGATCAGGCTGTCCAGATCCGACTCGCGGACCGGCGTGTCGTTGATGGTGTAGCCGTCGTAGAAAATGCCGATCCGGATCAGGTTCTTCGGCACATCGAGGCGCTCGGCCCGCTTCTCGGGGCCGGGGCGAAACACGTCGAGGTGGGCGAGTACATCAATCGGCTTAATCGTGACCAGGAAATAGACCAGCAGCTGGAAGACAACGTCGATCATCGGCGTCATCGGCAGCTCGGCTTCGGGCGCGTCCTTGGGTTTTCGCTTCCGTGCCATGGCCGTCTCCAAGCTATGCCTTTTCTTTAATGGCCGCGAACTTGATCCTCCAGAGGCCAGCCTCGCTGCAGGTGTCCATCACGCGACGGATGTACTCGTGCCGGGCTTTGGAGTCGCCGCGGATGACGACGGGTAGCGTCTGTCCATGCCGAGCCACCGCGCCGCGCAGGATCGAGCGCAGGGCAGGCAGGCTGAGGCGCTGGCGAGCAATGAAAATCCCCCCCCTCTCGTCGACGTCCACATTGATCGTTCGAGGGTCCTTCCGCTCGACCGCCTTGCCATCCGGCGCCATCGCCAGCCGCAACTCCATCTCGATCTCCTTCTGCTGCTGGGCGATGGTGACAATGAAAAAAATGATCAACTGGAACACGACGTCGATCATCGGCGTCATGTTCAATCCGCTTTCGTCCTTGCGCTTGCGCATGGCCCGCGCCTCCGCCCGCCCCGCCCCCGGGGCCGACCGTCATTCCTCCTCGGCGACGACCTCGACGTTCCGCAGCGACTTAATCAGATCGAGGGTCAGCCCCTCCATGCCGAGGATGATCTTCGTGGCCTTGTTGCGGAAGAACGTGTAGAAGCCGACCGAGGGGATCGCGACCATCAGGCCGGCGGCGGTGGTCCACAGGGCCTGGCCGATGTTTTTGGCCAACAAAGCCGTCTGGGCGGCGCCGGCCTCCTGCATGGCTAACGTCATGAATGCGTAGATCATGCCCTGCACCGTGCCCAGCAGGCCGAGCATCGGCGCCAAGTTCGCGCAGACATTGAGGTACGCGACGCGCTGGAGGAGCTTTTCACTCTCCAGGTCGGCGGCAACGCCGACGATGTCTTGAATGACGTCGAACCCCTCTTGCACGTTTTGGAAGCCGGCGGTCAGGATGCCCGCCAGCGGCGTGGGCCGGTTCTCGCAATGCTTGATGGCCTTCATCACGTCGCCTTGGGCCATCGCCTCACGGACCTCGTTGACCAGCTCCTCCGGCGCGATCTTCTTTTCCTTGATCGTGATGAACGAGTCGATGATCAAGGCGGCCGCCGCGACGGAGCACAGCCCCAGCGCAAGCCAGAGGATGGCGCCGAGCCATCCGCTGCCGGTGACGACAGACCAAAACCCCATGCCGCCGCCCTTTTTCGCCTGCGCTTCGGCGGCCGCCGCCTTGGCGTCCAGAACGGTAGTCCCCGCCTCTGCCGGTCTGGCCTCTTGAGCCCGCGCCTCGATGCTCACCCCGATGACCGCCGCCGCGAGGGCGGCCCACATCCACCGCGTCCACGTCTTCATGTTCGTCCCTTTGTACCCCTTGCGCGCTTGTTTTCCTCGGCCGACGGCCAATGTTGCCCGCCATGATAGCCCGGCGGCGGCGCCACCGCAACGCCGGGCGGTCATCCCGCCTTGCCCTTCGCCGCCGCTCCTTCGGGCGTGTCAGCGAATTCCTGCACCAGACGGCGGTAAAACTCCTTCGCACGCGGGTCCCGGTTCCGCTCCAAGGCCTGCGCGGCTTTCAGCAGGGCGCGGGGCAGCACCGCGGTCTCGCGCTCAAAGAACAACACGACGCGCAGGTAGTCGCGGATGGCCACCTCCAGGTTGCCCTGCGCGGCGCGGATATCACCGCGCATGAGCAGGGCCCGCGCGGCGTCGGTGCGATTTTCGCCCTTGATCAGCGTGTCCAGCTGCGGCTCGAGCTGGGAATACCGTTTGGCCGCCAGCAGCGCCTCCCGGTAGTGCCACCCGACCTCCGGTTCGTTGACCATGGCCGGGTAATCCTTCATCAGCGCGTCGTACACCTTGAGCATGCTCTCGCCGTCGTTCTTTGCCTGATGGGCGCGCACGAGGAGCAGACCGGCTTCACGGTCCCACTGGAGGAACCGCAACTCGGACATGATCTTCTGCAAGATGGGAATGGCCTCGTCCGTCCGGCCGGCCTGAACGGCCGCGGCCGCGCGCTCGAAGTCCGCGGGCTTGTCGGCCACCGCCTGCAGGTACTGATCGCGCGTGAAAGTGAACTGGCGCCCGTCGGCCGTGATCAGCACGACGGAGCCGTCGGGCCGGGCCCGGATCGAGGCCCCCTCGATCCGGTTGTTGTTCTTCAACACCACGTACGGCGCCGCCAGCGCGCCCGTTGCCGCCAGCGCGATCGCCGCCGCCATCCATCGCCGTCTGTTCATGGTCGTTCTCCTTCGGAATGGGCCGCCCCGGACTCGGTCAGCCGCCGCCGGCCGCGGGCGCGGCGGGCGGCGGCTCGGCCGTCGCCTGCTTGAGCCTGAGCGCCTGCTGGCGGCTCCGGATCTCCGCCGCCGCCGGCCGGTCGGCAAAGCGCTGCAGGTATCGCTCGCACGCGTCGATGCCCTCGGCGAACATGCCGGCCTCTTCGTACACTGCGACCACCTCGCGCAACGCCTCCTCGATCATCGGCCGGATCTTCTCGTTCCCCATGTTGCCCAGCAGAATGACGCGCTCGTAGGACGCTGCCGCCTGCCGCAGCGGCTCGGCCGCGGCCGCCGCCTTGTTCTCCTGCTTGAGTTTCGCCGCGAACTCCCGGTACACCCGCGCCAGCTCCATGTTCGCGTGGTTCACGTCGACCGGGTCGGTGGCGATCTTGAAAATCTCGTTCAGCGTCGCCACCGCCTCCGGGTATTTTCCCTGCTCGCGGTAGGCCTGGGAGAGCAGCGTGCGCGCGGAAAAGAACAGGCCCGTCCGCGGATAGCGCGTCATCAGGTCCTCAAGCTTCTCGATCGCCTTGTCCCGATCGCCCGTCCGGTACGCCGCCACCCCCAGCCCATACAGGCTGCGCTCCAGCAGCGCGCGGTCGTTCGTGCCGGAGGCCAGCACCTTGTCGAACGCCCGGACCGCGGCCGCGTACTTCTCGCCGTCGAGGAACCACTGCCCGATGCGGACGAATTGGTCGGGCGTGTAGAGCTTCGACGGCTCGCCAGGCTTCTCGGACGCCATCATCTTCTGGAAGGCATCCTCCGCGATGTCGTACCGCTTGATCTCGACCGCCGCACGGATCAGCGAGAAGAGCGCGCTCTTGCCGTCCTCCGAGTTCGGATACTCCCGGCCGAGCCGCTCGAAGGTCTTTGCGGCGGCGTCGGAGCGGCCCAGGTCGAGCTGGATGGCCCCGATCAGGTTGATGGCTTTCGGCGCCAGCTCGGAGGTCCGGTGGTCCTTCACGAAGGCCTCGAACGCCGCGATGGCCGTCTCGCGGACTTTTTCCTTGTTCTCGGCCGCCGGGACCTGGAAGAGGCAGTACGCGGCATAAAACCGCGCCTTCTCCAGCAGCTCCGCCGCCTTCTTCACCTCGTCGGACGTCTTCGCGTAGGGGTTGTTCTCCTTCGGCGCCAGCCACTCGATGATCTGACGGAACGAACGCGCCGCCTCGTCGAACCGCTTCAACCGCATCTGGCAGTCGGCCAGGCTGAACATCGCCAGCGCCCGGTTGTGCGAGGGCGGGCTCTGCTGCACGAACTTCTCGAAGGCCTCGCGCGCACCCTCGTAGTCCTCGACCTCGTACCGGTCCCAACCCAGCGTGTTGAGCGCCCGCAAGTAAAACTGGTCCTGCGGATAGGCGGCGATCAGGCGGTTGAGCAGGTCCCGGGAGCCGGCCGTGTCCCCCTTCTTCTTCAACATGCCGGCGGCCAGGTAGAGCACCTGCGGGGCGCGCTCGTGCTTCGGGTAGAAGTCGGCGAACAGCTTGTAGACACGCACCGTCTGATTGGTGTCGTGTTTATCGAAGTAGTACTTCCCCAGCGCCAGCAGGGCCAAACCGGTGCTCAGGTCGCCACGCCGCGTGTCGACGATATGGTCCAGCGTCGTGTCGAGATACAGCGTGTTCCCCGTCTCCGCGAAGGAAATCAGCAGCGGCGTGAACAGCGGCCCGGCCTCCGAGGCCGACGGAAAGGCGTTCAGAACCTTCAGCGCCGCCGCGATGGTCTCCGGATACCTTTTCTGCAGGAAGAAATCGTCGATCAACCGACGCTGGGCCGCCACCGCCTTTTGCATATGCGGCCCCCAGTCGATCTTCACGTCGCGGTTGAAACGTTTCTTCAGCAAGTCCCGCAGCTTCTCCACCCGAGCCCCCGCATCGGGCGCCCACTCGCTGTCCGGATACTTCGCGAAGACGTTCGCGAACTCCGAGATCGCCAGCAGGTACACCTTCATCTGCTCCTCGCCCTGCCGGCCCTCCGCATCCTCCTCGTAGAGCTGGCCGAGCAGGTAACGCGCATAGGCCATCGGGCTCTCGCCCAGCGGCAGCTTCTCTTGGATCAGGATCTCGTCAACCCCCTTCATCAGGTCGAGGTTCTGCCGGATCAGTTTGATCGCGTTCGGCTTGTTCCCCCGCACAATCTCAATGTTCGCCATCGCGGCGATGGATTGGCAGAACGCGACGTCAATGCCCTCCTTCCCCCACTGGATCTCCTCGCACAGCTTCCACGCCCGGTCGAGCAACTTTTTCCGCTCGTCCCCGGACTTCTCCTTTGCGACCTCGATCAGGAGCTGACACAAATCCACCTTCACCCGCCGCGCCACCCCGGGCTCCGGCTCGGCCTTGAGTAGGTTCTCGTAGGCCGCCACCGCCGCCGCCCGATCGCCCGAGCGGATCAACATCTGCGCAAACCGGTACGAGGCATCCATGTAGAAACGCTTCAGGTCCGGGTCGGTCGGGACCGTTTTGACCTCCTTGAAAAAGTCCTCGTAGTGCTTTCGGGCCCGCTCGACCTCCCGGTTGCGGTACATCTGGTTGGCCAGCGCCAGCTTCGCCGCCTGGGTCTTCGGCTGGTCCGCCGACAACCCCTGCAGCAGCTTCTCGGCCTCGTCGAACTTCCGCCGCGACGCCAGGATCTCGATCTGCAGGATCTTCGCCCGCTCCTTCAACGCAGGATTTTGAAGGACCATCTGGTCCAGCATCCGCTCGGCAAAATCCGCGAAGCCGATCTCGACGAGTTTGGAGGCAAGCAGAAATTCCTGGTCCACATCGTCCTGCCCCCAAGCCACTGCGGCAGCAGCCAGCGCCGCCGCCATTGCCCACGTCTGCGCCCGCACGCGGCTCATGGTTCGGTGACCTCGCGGTTCCGCCGGCACGGGCGACCCATCCCCGCCGGTCGTTCCATTACAGCCATCCTACGCGCACCGCCGACAGGGTCAAGCATGGTCGCTCCTAGCCGATTGCGTTGTTCGGGCGGGGCGGCGTTTTCGGGGCGCGGCGAGAGGCTCAAAACCGTTTGCCCCACGCCATGCGCCGGTTTCCTGGCAAACTCTTATGCCCGGGGCCGCGGAATTGAAAGTTCTCGAAGTCTTCGCCCACGTCCATCCCGACGCGGGTAACGGTTGCCGTGTCGACTCGCGCCATGCTCCTCCGCCGATTCGCTCTTCCCATGGGACCGCTTGGCCTGCTCGGGTCCTGTGTCGTCCTCCAACGCCTCCCGCGACACCCCACCATGCGGACCTGCGCCGGCTCGGCGGCATGCGCAGTCCCGTTCGCGTGCCCCGCCCTTGGAACATCAGCCGGTTCCTCGTCCGGCTGGGCCAGCCGAAGTTTCAGGCGCTCCGGTG
>OGCI01001636.1_pt1 | contig 17802 bp, 17 predicted proteins | sample 1570021 | NCBI WGS metagenome assembly OGCI01 (sample SAMN06264664, study PRJEB24512) | hot springs metagenome | isolation source: Hot spring water | place: South Africa: Tshipise | collected 2015-06-21 | reverse complement strand
CCATTAACTCGTAACTCTCTAACTTATAAATAAACACATAAACTAATTTCAACTAACTTTGACTGATTCAACTGATTTATGTTTCAAGTTTCATGTTTCACGTTTTATTTTAAACTGTTGCCACAAACCGCCAGTTAACCTGCCAGGTTCACCCACGGCTTGGTACAAGGCTCTGATTTCAACTGGTTCCAACTAATTTTAACTTTTGATTATTTTGTTATCTTTTTGTATACCTCAATACTATTTTCATTTAAATTATCAGAATAAACCATCTGAAAATTTTTATCTTCTTTTAATCTTTGATAAAACTTAACTGGCAATCCACCTTTGTCAATATCACCTATCTCTGGACGATATATAATCACATAATCAGAATTTTTATAATCATTAATCTGTTTTATAATATCTTTTTCTGTATAACCCATTTGACCAAAAGCTGGATCATATAAAAAATTATGATAATATTTTCGATTAGTAAAAAACGGTGCCAATTTTGGTGTTGTCGATAGTTTGATATTTTCATCTTTTAATTTTTCTCTCCATAATTTAATTGACTGATAATTTATTGGATTAATTTCTTTAAACTTTACCGGTTGTTTAACAAAAAAATAGGGAAGAGGATTATATAAATAAATAGAATAGATATTTAATAACAAAAAAATTATAAAAAACATTTTTTTAGTTAACTGATTTTTAATAACTTTATCAAAATTTTTATAACCATAAATTAATGAGTAAAAAACGAAAACAATAATTATTGCTTGGTAATGAAAATAAATTGCTCGCTGATTATTATTTAAACTAAAAGTATTGATTGCCCACTCTGGTAAAGCAATTAATAATTGATAAGGAGCAAAAAAACTATAAAGATTTCCTAATAATATTTTTTTTGTATATTCAATTCCATTAAAAATAATATCTTTATAACGCAAATGTAAATCACTAAAATAATGACTAGCAAAATGGTCTTCTCCTCGAAAATAGGGAATAATAAAATAAACCGTTGAAATAAAAAAAATCGAACCTAAAAAAAATGTTGTTAAGCCAACTTTTTTTTCTTTTTTTATAAAAAAAACATATAAACCTAAAAACATTATTATTAATCCAATATGTTCTTTAGTTAGTAAACTTAAAAATATAAAAAAATAAAACCAAAAAAAATTTTTTATCTCTAAAAAATATAAACTAAATATTAAAAATGTCGTTGCTAAAGTAACGGCATGAAAATCAAAAAGGATTTGTCTTTGAACGGGAAAATATAATAAATATAAAATTGAAAATAATAAACTAATATTAGGTTTTTTAATTATTATTTGACTTAATAAATAAATACCTAAAGCTCCTAAACCAACAATAACCACCTGTCCAATAAGTAAAACTTCAAAACTAGGAAAAAACCAGTAAAAAGGAGCAAAAATTGCCAAAATAGGATCAAAGTGAATTGCTAGTCGTGACATATTTCTCATAAAATCTTGATTAGTCATCTCTAAAAATCTTCCCTTAGAGGTGTTATAAACCACTTGATCCATAATTCCTAAATCGTAATAATAAGAATTTAAAGTATAAACTCTTTTTATTGCCAAAAAAGAAAAAACAATTATAAAAATCAAAACTATACCCAAAAGAAGGATAAACTTGTCAGAAAGACGGACCTTATTTATTTCCTGAGTGATATTTTTCATGAATCTCTTTAAGTCTTTGATTAGTAACATGAGTATAAATCTGAGTGGTGGAAATATTTTTATGTCCTAACATTTCCTGAACACTACGTAAATCGGCTCCGTGAGATAATAAATCGGTCGCAAATGAATGTCTTAACACGTGTGGTCCTATCCTATGAACTAATCCTGATTTTTTTCTGTATTTTTCAATTAATCTTTCTACTGATCTTACTGACAATCTTAGTTTTTCATCAGTTAATTCTTGTTTTGGTTTTGGACCTGAATAACGAATAAAAACCGGCCGGTATGGATCTTTTCTTGAGTCTAAATATTTTTTTAACCAGTCTTTAGCTTTTTTAGACAAAAAAACCACTCTTGCCTTACCTCCTTTTCCAATCACTCCAAACTCTCCTAACTCAATATTGATTTGATCACGATTTAAAGATATCAACTCAGAAACCCGCAAGCCTGTTGAAAACAAGACTTCTAAAATCGTTCGATCTCTTAAACCAGTTTTCTCATTTAAATCAACTGCTTTAAATAGTTTTTCTCTTTCATCCTCAGTTAAAAACTTAATGTTTCTATCTCTGACTTTTCCTAAATCAATGATTTCAGGAGAAACTACTTTTAATTTTTGTCTAATTAAGAACTTAAAAAAACTTCTTAAAGCTACTAAAAAATAGTTTTGAGTTTGTCTTTTTAATTGACCTTTATAAGGATTTTTATAATAATGAGAAATATATAATCTAAACTCTCTGATAACATTTTCATCAATTTTTTCCACATTAAAACTATCAATAGATTGGTTTAATTTTTTTAATTTTTTTCTTAACCAGTTTTCAAAAAAAATTAGATAATATCCATACATTCTAACGGTTTTTAGAGATAAATTTTTATCCAACTCACAATATTCTAAAAATCTTAAAATGGCTTCTTTTAAAATCATATTATGAATTATAAAAAAATCTTTAATTAATTTAAATGTTTACATAAATCATACAAATACTCAAAATGCATCGCATCTATTGTTCCTCCAAATATTGATTTATATCTTCCTCCCCAGCGAAAACCATAAGACTCAAAGGCATCAACAATCTCAATCGGCATAGTAAAATTTTCACAACCATTACAGTTTTCTTCCCAATTAATATCAACAGCGATTCCAAAAGAATGAGTTGACAAAACACAGCCCGATGAGCAAAGATCATTCTTTCCAGAGGTAGAAGCATTAACATTACATCTAAACACATAAGCACCTATAGTATTAATTCGATAATCTTTAAAGTCTTTTAATTTATCAGCTACCGCTTTAAAAGCTGGATAGGCTTTTTTATGAACAGTAATTGTTTTTCCTAAAATAGAAACTGAAGTAAGATTTTTCTCCACTTCAGCTCTAACAAGTGAATAACAATTTGTCTTAGGTGCGTTGTTTGCATAATATTCAATAAAATTATCAGGATTATAACATAAATGAGCTATTTTTGGATTATAATAAGATTGGCTTAAAGGATTAGAAATATAAATTGCTCCACCAGGATTATAAATTGGTGTTGGAGTTAAAATAATTTTTAATGTTGGTGCTAAAGTTGGTATCATTAAAGTTGGCTTAAGAATATCAGTAGGTGTTGGAGTTAAAATAGTTAATGTTGGTTGATAAAAATAAATCGTAGAGGTTGGCATTAAAGTTGGTATTAAAGTTGGAAATATTAATGTTGGTCTAACAATATTAGTAGGCGTTGGAGTTAAAACTATTTCTTTGAAATCTTTATAATAAAAATTATGATCTTCAACTCTATTATAATCAAAAATTTGATTATAATTTATTTTTTCTCTTACAAAAAATTTATATGATAAGTTATTTTTGAAAATAATTAAATTATTTCGAAAATTTTTTATTAAATAATTAATTTTAAAAGAATTTATTCTTGGCGTTCCTTCAAAAAAAAAGAGAAAGTTTAAAATAATTGTTATTAAAAAAGATAAAATTATTGAAAAAAAAATGAAAAATTTTTTTTTAATTTTTTCTAAAAAATTCATATTTTATTTACTTATTATATTTTATAATAATACACTATATATAATATAATTTCTTAATAAAAGAGAGAAAAATTCAATATTCAAAATGAATAAACAAAGTTTAATTAAATCTATCTCCACTGACAGTATTGGTTGGCAGGGAAGTATTAGCCAATTTTTAGAAATTTACCAACCATATTTTCTAAATAATACTTTTAACGGTGTTGAAATTATCCCTTTTAAACCTTTAAAAAAAACTAAAAAAATTATTGATAGATTATTAAATTTTGGCATAAAAAACTTATCTTTTCATGGTCAGACTGGCGGAGAAAAATATCTTTCATTTTTAAAAAAAATTAGCCTCTACTTTGTTAACCTTAATCTTCTTCAACCAAAAATCCTTCTAGAAAATTTTTCAAATTACCCAATACTTTTTCACCAGCCTTTTTTAGAAAATAATAAAATCATTAACTTAATTATTAAAAATCCGCCTAAAAAATTATTAATTGAAAATCATCAACGAGGAATTAAAGGATTAAAAAAAACTATCAAAACGATTGATTTATTAAGAAAAAATCAAGTTAACTGTTTTGGATTAATTGATGTCTATCATTTTGTTGTTGATAAAAAAATAAAAACTATAATTGAGGACTGGGAAAAAAATATCTTAACAATTAAAAAATATTTGCTTTTAAAAGATAAAAATAATCAACCATATTTTAATGCTATTCATTTTCCTATTGGTACTCGACTTAATGACTCTTTACCAATTGATTATTTATCAGTTAATCAACTAAAATTTTTTGCTAAAAATATTATTCCTTATATCAACCAGCTAACAATTGAAAATCAACAACAATACTTTGGTTTAATCTATCCATTAAGTTTAAAAAAAATTAAAAAAAGAAATCAGATTATTTTTTCTCGCCTTAAAGAAACTGGTATCCTTTAAAAAAATTTGATATTTTAAGAATATGAAATGGTTTTTTTTATTTTTATTATTTTTTTTAATTGCTTATCCTGTAAAGGCTGTTTGTCCTTTATGCACAATAGCGATTGCCTCCGGAGTAGGTTTGTCGAGATATTTAGGTATTGATGATCTAATTTCTGGAATTTGGATTGGTGGATTAATAGCTTCTTTAATTTTATCAATTAATAATTGGATTAGAAATAAACCATTTAAATTTAAAAATCTAGATGTTTTATCAACAATTATTATCTCTTTTTTGACAATTTTTATTCTTTATCAACAACAACTAATTGATATTCCGGAAAATACTCTACTGGGGGTCGATAAATTATTATTAGGAATTATTATTGGAGTTTTAATTTTATTTTTTTCTTATTTTTTTGATAATTTTTTAAGATTTTTAAATAATAACAAAGTTTATTTTTACTATCAAAAAATCATTATTCCTTTAGTTTTTCTCAGTTTAATTAGCATAATTTTTTATGTTATATTAAAATTAATATGAATAGCCAAAATAAAATCGATTAATTTATAAAAAAACTTCAGTCAATAAAAAAAGACAATCCTTTTGACTTAAGTTCTCTGGAAGACTTAGCAGTTGTGATAATGAATCTTATCTCAATTGAAGAACATCTTTTTTTTACTTGGGCAAAAACTAATGATGATAAATATCTTGATTGTTTAGATGGAATTAGGAAAATTAGGATTGAGTTATTAAAAAAAATAATTAAAAATTATCAAGGCGAAATCTGGTGTGTTAGTAAACACTTACTTGCCTCATCAATGAGATTAATGGAAACAGGAACAAAGTATTTAAAAGAAGGGAATAGGGAAGAGGCAAAAACTATGTTTATGAGATCTTATGAAGTTTTTAATTTATTTTTAAGTTTAGTTTTAGATAATAAAAATAATAGTCAAACTTTAAAACCACCGGCGATGACTAAAAAAACTGAAAAAGAAGAGTCAATTTTAAACAAACTCTCTCAATTTATTAAATCTGCAGTTGACTGTTGTAAAGAATAATCCTTGAGGATTTGATAAAATAGTTATTGTTTTTAAGTATTCTTAATTAATTGGAGAGGTGGCAGAGTGGACGAATGCACACGCTTGGAGAGCGTGCATCGCCGAAAGGTGATCGTGGGTTCGAATCCCACCCTCTCCGCCAAATTTTACATTTAGCGAAATTGAAAGATGTTACCTCGACGGAAAACACCTCTATTTAAAAAAACTTAATTCTTAAATTTTAAATCTATCAAAATTATTAAAAGTTTGTAATATTTGTTAAAACAATACAGCTTTTTTATCGTTTAATGACTGATTTTTTTAATGTAATTAATTTTGTTTATTTATGTTTATTTATTTTCAAAATTTTTAATTCAAAAAAAATAATTTTAAAAATATGTTATAATTTTTTTTATGAAAATTGGAATTTTTTATGCTACTTATTCAGGTAGTACCCAAACCGCCTCAGAATACTTAAAACAAGAACTAGAAAAATTAGGCCATCAAGTTAATCTAAAAATGATCAGTGAGATTAATTTTGAAGATATCTTATCTTATGATTTAAGAATTTTTGCCTCGCCTTCATGGGATTATGAAGGAAAAGAAGGTCAGCCTCATCAAGACTTTTTTACTTTTATGAATAACTGTCAAAATAAATCTTTTGAAAATAAATCTTTTACCATTATGGGCTTGGGCGACTCTTCATATACTCATTTTTGTGGCGCTGTTGATGTCTTAGAAGAGTTTATTAAATCTCATCAAGGAATAATAAAAACTTCACCTTTAAAAATCGACGGTTATCTTTTCGATACCGATAAAAATAATCAATTAATCAGTAATTGGGCAAAACAAATAGGAAAATAAAAATGATTAATCTTTCTTCAAAAACAAAAATTATTGCCACCGTTGGTCCAAGTTGCGATAGGGAAGAAGTTTTGGAAAAAATGATCTTTGCTGGAGCAAGAATTTTCCGTTTTAATAGCAAACACAATACTTTAGATTGGCATCAGGAAAAAATTAATTTAATAAAAAAACTATCAAAAAAATTAGAGATGGTTTTAACCACTTTAATTGATCTTCAAGGATCAGAAATTAGAATTGGTCATTTTGATAAAGAAAAAGAAACCTTTGAAAAAAATGAGATTGTCTATTTTGCTTCAAAAAAAATTAATAACTTAAAAACAATAATTTTAGATGAAAAGATTTTAGAAAAAATTAACTCGGGACAAAAAATTTTTATTGCTGATGGCAATTTAGAATTTGAAGTTATTGATAAAAATGATAAAGTTTTAAAAACTAAAGTGATTGAAGGCGGAGAAATTTCCGGAAATAAAAATACTTGTTTTCCTGGTCTTAAATTAAATCTTCAATCAATCACAGAAAAAGATAAGCTATTTATAGATTTGGCAGTTAAAACTAATGTTGATTATCTAGCTTTGTCTTTTGTAAGAACAAAGAATGATATTTTAGATCTAAAGAATATCTTAAAGAAAAACTCATCTAAAATAAAAATAATTTCTAAAATCGAAACTCAAGAAGCAATCGAAAATATTGATGAAATAATTAAGTACTCAGATGCAATTATGGTTGCCCGAGGTGATTTAGGAGTTCAACTACCAATAGAAAAAGTTCCTTTTTATCAAAAATTAATCATTAAAAAATGTCTTGATCAAGGAAAACCAGTTATTACTGCCACCCAAATGCTTGAATCAATGATAGAAAATAAAAGACCAACTCGGGCAGAAGTTAGTGATATTGCTAATGCTATTTATGATGGTACCTCGGCAATTATGCTCTCAGGTGAAACAGCAAACGGCAGATATCCCATCAAAGCTGTAGAAACTATGAATAAAGTCGCTAACTTTATAGAAAAAAACCATCTTTTTATTTTTAATTCAAAAACCAATCCTAATAATCTAACCGAACAAATTGTTTATGCTGCTTATAAACTAGTTGAAGATAATTTAACAAATATCAAAGCAATTGTTGTTTTTACAGAAACTGGAAAAACTGTTCATTTAATCTCAAAATATAAACCATCTTTATCAATTTATACTTTTACCCAAAAAGAAAACATAAAAAGTCAGATAAATCTTCTTTGGGGAGTATATCCATTTTTTTTAACAGAAAAAACTAAAATTGTTCCCGTTCAGAAAGCTTTAATTTTTCTAAAAGAAAAAAAATTTTTAAATAAAGGAGACAAAGTAATTGCTATTTATGGAGATCATTACGGTAAACCCGGAAATACTAACACCATAAAAATTGAGGAAATAAAATAAAATATTCATAGCTAATATAACTAATCTACATCAAAGACAGTCTTTAAATGAAGACTGTCTTTAAAAAAAGACAGTCTTCTTACTCACAACCGACTCGATTCTAAACTTGGTTCCTACACTAAACTTTAAACCACCTAATCCCTAACACATAACGCTAACTTTTAACTCCTAGCTACTGACTACTAACTACTAACTTATGTTTTATCTGTTTTATCTTTTATTTTTTATGTTTTATAATATATTTGTTACGCCCCGATGCTGGAATTGGCAGACAGATACGGCTTAGAACCGTATGCCTTAAAAAAGCGTGGAGGTTCAAATCCTCCTCGGGGCACTTTTAAACTTAAAATAAAAATGGCAAATAAAAATATTTTTTATTCGATATTGGGAATCATAACTACCTTTATCTTTCTTTTTTTTGTCTATAAATTAATTAATAACTCTTATCAGTCAGTGGATTTTTCAAAAATCAATCAAGTCAAAAATACCGACAATATCAAATGGTCAAAAGAAAATAAAAATATTTTAATTGAATATAGTGATTTTCAATGTCCTGCTTGTCGATCTTTTCATCAACTGTTAAAAACTTTTGAATCATCATCCAGTCCTAATTTTAAATTAACAAAAAATATTACTTTAGTTTTCCGTCATTTTCCTTTATACCAAATTCATAACAATGCTTTTATTAGCGCCCATGCTGCTGAAGCTGCTGGAAAACAAAATAAATTTTGGCAAATGGCTAATTTACTTTATGAAAATCAAAACCAATGGTCAAAACTTAATAATCCTGAAAACTATTTCATAGAGTTAGCAAAAAATTTAGATTTAAATATTAATCAGTTTAAAAAAGACCTAAAATCAAATGAAATAAAAACTAAAGTAGAGAACAACTTAAAAGAAGCAGAGAATATGGGCTTAAATGCTACACCAACATTTATATTCAATGGTAAAAAAATTGACTTTAAATCAATTGACGATTTTTTAAATCAATTAAAAAAATTGTGAAAAAAATTAATCTTGGTTTAGTTTTTGGTGGCAAAAGCGGAGAACATGAGATCTCTTTATTATCTGCTCAATCAATATTTAAGGCTTTAGATAAAAATAAATATAATATCTACTTAATTGCTATTAGCAAACAAGGTGATTTTATGTTAATGAATAAAAATTATTATTTATTAAATCCTGACAATCTAAAATTAATAAAAATTAATGAAAAGGTTGGTATAAAAATCACGTTTATTTATAATCAAAATCAACCTCTAATTTATGATTTAAAAAGCAAAAAAATTATTGACTATATTGATGTTTTCTTTCCAATTATTCATGGTACTTATGGTGAAGATGGTTGTCTTCAAGGTTTTTTTGAGATTTTAAATGTTGCCTATGTTGGGAGTGAAGTTTTAGGCTCTGTTATTGGAATGGCTAAAGATATTCAAAAAACAATTTTGCAAAAAAATAAAATTAATGTTGCTAATTTTTTAACTATTAATTACTGGCAGTTTAAAAAAAGGCAGTTTAAGGCTTTAAAAACATTTATTAAAAAATATCACTGGCCGGTCTTTGTTAAACCTGGTAATCTTGGCTCATCTGTCGCAGTTAATAAAGTTAATAATGAGAAGCAAATAAATAAAGCCTTGAAGGAAGTTTTTGTCTATGATGAAAAAGCTTTAATTGAGCAGTATATTAAAGGTAAAGAAGTTGAGTGTTCTATAATCGGCAACGATAAACCATCAACTTCAAAAACTCTTGCTGAAATTATTCCCAGCAAAAAATATGAGTTTTATTCATATCAAGCCAAATATTTAGATGAAAATGGCGCCCAACTTTTAATTCCGGCCAGGATTGATAAAAAAACCACTGAAAAAATAAAAAAAATCGCTTTAAAAACTTATCAATTATTACAAGCTAAAGGATTTGCTCGAATTGATTTTTTTGTTGATAAAAATAATAAAGTTTATGTAAACGAAATTAATACTTTACCTGGATTTACTAATATTAGTATGTTTCCAAAACTTTTAATTAACTCTGGTTTTAGTTATCAACAAATAATAGATAAATTAATCCAACTAGCTTTAGAAAGGAAAAAATTTAAAGATAAACTTTTAAGAAACTATCAATCAAACAAATAGCTTTTTTTCTTTAACCAAAACTGACTTTGTCGACAAAGTCTTTTCTCGTCATCTTGATTTTTTAAGATTAACTTAACTGCTTCTTCTAAAAATATTGTATTTTGTGAACCCTTAAAAAGTAGAATTGATCTTTCTTTAAGATTTTCTTTTAAATAAGAACCAATTTTAATACTGTTTTCAAAAACTTGCGTTTTTATTTCTGCATCTTTTAATTTTGGATAAACATACTTTTTCATCTCCTCACCAATTAAAAAAACTTCTTTTGGTTTTATCTGGATAATTTTTTCTGCTACTTCCTGATGTTCCAACTCTGCTTCTAATCCTAACTCTCTCATCTCGCCCAAAACTAAAATTAATGGTAGTTTTTCTTTTTTAGCCAGTTGCCAAACTAAATCAAGATAGGCCAACATTGATGCTTTTGAGGCATTATAACTTGAGTCAATAATAGTTGAAGAACTGATTCCGTCAAAAATACTGCCTCGACCAGCTGGTAAATAAAAATTTTTCTTTAAACCCTCAATTATTTGCTGATTTTCTAATCCTAAAACCTTACCAACTAAAATCGCTGCTGAAAAAACTTCTTGATAAGCTTTTGGCAGAAGATAACCACTAATATTTAAATCTAATCTTTGACTTTTTTCTTTTAAATAAAAAGAAAACTTTGTTCCTGATTTTTCTAATTGATAATCAAGTAATCTTATATTGCTATCTTCACCACCAAAACTAATAAATCTGATGTTTTTTTGAGATAACCTTATTTTTTCTACTTGCTCATTAATATAGTCATTAGCTTGGTTATAAATTGCCATTTCTGGCCTTGCTAAAGAAATAATTTTTACTTTTTCTTTAGCAATTCGCCTCACCAAAAACTCTCGTCTTTTTTCACCAGTAATTTCCTTATTTATCAAGCAATCAAACTGCATCGTATGTACCGGATAAGCATTTAAAACAACAGAAATATCAGGTTGAACAATGGTTAATAGATAATCCATATTTTTAGGCCAAAAAGGCGAGTCAATACCCATCTCAATCACTAAATACTGATAATCTTTAATAAAACTGGTTTTAAAAGGCGCTAAAAGTAAGTTTTTTAACCAATCTAAAGCTTGATAATTGCCTGGGTCTAAACCCAAAATCCCTAAAGGAATGCCAGTTTCTGAATTACCTTTTTCAATCATTTTAACTCTAAAATAATCTTTTAAAACTGAATAAATAGCATTTCTCGTTGAAGATTTACCAACAGAACCAGTAATACCAATAATTTTTAGTTGATATCTTTTTAAAACTTGCCTAGCAAAAAATCTTAAATAATATAAAACAAACCGTTGTAATAGTTTCATAATTATTAATTATATTATAAAGAAAATATCTAACATCTAACTTAAATAAATTCTAAATCTGTATTCTGATTATATGTTCTGATTATATATTCTATTTTCACACTCACCTATCAATGAAAAAGCAGAGATAATTAACTTTAGATTGTTATAACAATCTAAAAATTCAATTTCCAATAGGGAAGACTACTGAAATTTTGAAGGTGAAACAGATCCGGATAAAAAAGAGAATTACTAACTGATTTTTTTAAAATTATAAAAAAATTATTAAAAAATCATTTTAAATTAATTTTTAATTTTAGATTATTATAACAACCTAACACTTCTCCACTGCTATCCCTACCTAACATCGTAAAAGATATAATTTACGACGTTATATATATGCTTTCCCTCTAAAATATCTCTCAATAATTTCTCTTTAACCTAAAAACTGTAAATAAATTATCTATAATCTTTCTCAGAGAATAAAACCCCCTCTTCTTTTAATTAATTCAAAATTATTTTAAATAAACAGCTTTGTTTTAAAACTAAAAATTATCATTAATTTTCTAAAAATAAACTATTCTCCGAATAAAAAATAACCTTATTAAAAACTATTAAATTTTAGATTGTTATTATAATCTAAATACTTATTTTTGAGGCTAAAAAATTATTGATTCTCCTAAAAATAGGGTCTGTTTTTATTATTTTTAGATTGTCATATCAATATAAATATTAATTTTCAAGGCTAAATTTTTTATTCTCTAATAACAAGATGTCTATAAAATAACAAGATATCTATAATCAGTTTTATTTTAGATTTTAATATCAATCTAAACTTATATTTTTCAGGCTAATTTTTATATTTTTTTTAATAAAGATTAAATTATATTTAGACCGTTATAATAATCTAAAATTTAATTTTTAGCCTCAAAAATTAAAGCTTATCCACATAACTAATATATCCTATTTTGGAGGATAACAGCAATATAAAATTTAATTTTTCAACCTGAAGAATTAAGATAAATAACTTAATAACTCTAAAAAAAAATAAGATTGTTTAATTAGCTTTAAAAAACCCTATAGTAATTAATAATTTATTTATCCTATAGTTATTTAAACGTTCGTAAAAATTACTATAGGACATATTTATTCACGTTCGTAGTTTCTCACTCTTCCCTTTTCCCTATTTATTATCTCTATTGCTTTTTTTTATTTTTGTTCTTTTTTTAAAAATTAATTGAAAGTAAAGTAATAATAAAAATAAAAACCCATACAAATAAATATTCTCGAATCACTTCTTTAAAAAGCCGATTGTCAATATAGTTATAGATCACTCCCCCTAAACTATAAAAAGAGGCTGTTAAAAATAATGAAGAAATAACTCCTTTTACTGGCAAAAAACTTAATATCACTGCTAACTCTCCTAAAATTAATGACAAAAAAAATGAGTAATGAAAAAGTTTTTTATCTGGTCTTTTATTCAACTTAACTGTCCAAAAGAGATGAAAGCTTAATAAAAAAGATGTTATAAAAATGACTAAAAAATTAATAAAAAAGTACTGTTTAAAATAAAATAATAGATTAAAAGCCATAAACGATAATAGCGTCAGATAAAAATAATTAACAGAAAAGGCAGCTCGATAAAGTTGAAGGCTCTTCTCTACTCCAACATTAAAAATGTTACTACATAAAAGAGCTGCGTAAATAGATATTCCATAAAAAACAACAAAAGGTAAACGAGTTAACCAACGACTAGGAAATAAAAAATAAAAAAGATAAAAAACTATTGTTAAAAATATCGGTATAAAAAACAAACCAAACCAATCAAATGATTTAATATCTTCAAGTAAAGCAAAATAAGTAAAAAAATAACCCAAAATAAAAAAACTAATAATAAAAATTAGAGCTTTGTCAAAATAAAAAAAAGTTGAAAAAATTAGTAAAAAAGTCAAAGAAACCACTGAGATTACTAATCTAATCCTTTTTTCGATTTTGACAGCTTTTTTTTCAAAGATTCGTAAATACTTTTTGAACATCATCTAAGACTTCTAAAGAATCTATTAACTGAGATATCTCATTTAATTTATTATCATCATCAATCTCAATTTTATTTTTAGGCTTAAAATAAATTTCGGCATTAAGATATTTTTTATCTCTCAAAAGCTCTTTAACTCGACCAAGATTTTCATAAGGAATATAGATATAATAACGATCTATTTCTTCTTCAAAATCAAAACCAGCTAATTTATCAACAATCTCTAAAATCTCATCTTGATTAATATCTTTCTTATCGAAACTAATTAAACCACACTTATTAAATTGATATAAAACTGAGTTTTGGCTTCCTAGTTTGCCTTTATGTTTATCTAGAATTATTTTTATCTCCGATAATGTCCGATTTGAATTATCTGTAGTTGCTAAAATAATTAAGTATATTCCATGTGGTCCAAAACCTTCATAGATCATCTCTTTCAAATCAGTTTTATTTGGACCAATCGCTCTTTCAATTGCTTTTTTGATATTATCTTTCGGCATATTATAACTTTGAGCTTTTTCAACTGCCATTCTTAAACGAACATTATTTTCTGGATCAGTTATCCCTCCTCCTTGAATTACCGCCAAAGTAATCAATCTTGACATCTTACCAAAAATATTACTTTTTAATTTATCGTTGGCTTCTTTTTTTCTTTTTATATTCGCCCATTTTGAATGACCTGACATAATAATTAATATTATACTTGACAAACTATTTTTTTAAAATATACTTTATCTTCATGGAAGATTTACTAATCTTGGAAAAACAAGCAGTGGAAGCCGCTATTAATAGTAATTGGCTTATTTGTATTAATGTTAATAAAAAAATTATAAAAATCGATAAAGAAAATATTGATGCTTATTTAAGATTAGGTTTTGCTTATTTTCAATCAAATGATTTAAAAAATGCCACAAAAATCTATAAAAAACTTTTAAAACTTCAACCAAATAATTTAACCGCCAAAGAAAACTTAGAAAAAATTAAGGTTTTAAAAGAAAAAAATTTATCTCAAAAAAATTCGTCAATTATTTTAAAACCAGATATTTTTATGGATGTTCCTGGTAAAACAAAGACTGTTCAATTAGTTAAATACGGTCAAAAAATAGTTTTAGCAAAACTCTCTATTGGTCAAGAGGTTTACTTAATCTCAAAAAAAAGACGAGTTGAAGTAAGAACAAAAGAAAAAGAATATATTGGTTGTCTTCCTGATGATTTATCAAAAAGGCTTAGCCTTTTTATTAAAGCCGGTAGTATTTTTCAAGTATTAATTAAAGAAGCTGGTTTAAAATCAGTCAATGTTTTTATTAAAGAAATAAAAAGAGGCCGGCAGGTTAAAAAATATGCCGCTTTTCCTCTTAATATTAGTGCTAATATAAAAAATATTAAAGAAGATAGCAGTGAAGAAAATGATGTTGATGAAGAAAATGAAGAAATTTCTTTATATGAATTGGAAAAACTTGCCGATAATTTAGGTGAAGAAAAAGAGGAATATGGAATTGATCATGAGTCTTTCGATGAAGAATCAGAAGAATAAAATTAATTTAGAACCTTCTAATCTTATCCTTAAAAAAAATAATTCTTCCTTTAATCTTTTTTTGATCTAGGATTCTTTTAATCTCTTTTGGTAACTGAAAATCTTTCATTGATCTTAATGCTAGAAAAAAAGAGACAAAAAAAATAATAATTAAATAATAAACAATCATCTTGTTGACCAAATAAGTTCTAATTCATTTAATTCTAAAATTATATCAGAAATCTCCGGTGTTGTTTTTTTTATTTGACAATTAAAAAAATTTTTTAAGTCCTCAATAATCATTGAATAATCTTTATAATAAAGAAAGCAGGTTTTTTTTTGATCTAAACTGTCTTTTTCTGTTAAATCTACTACTCGTATTCCCTCCCCATCTAAAATCTGACTTATCAACAAGGCTGTTGAATAGCTTTTTTTATATAAAATTTGAATATTTTCTCTTAATTGCCGATAAGTTTTTTTATAAAAATAACCTTGATATTTTTTTAAAAAATCTTCTCTGAAAAAATTATCTTTGGTTAAAAATAGAACTCGATAATCAGCAATATTTTTTTTAAAAAAGATAAAAAAAATTATTAATCTATCTAAAAAATTAGCACTTCCTTTATAAAAAAAAATCTCATAGAAACTAGGAAAATCGTTTTTATTATGATCTTTTTTATCATAATAAATAGCAACTTTTTTCGGATAAAAATAAAGGTCGTTAATTAACCCTAAATTAACGGAAAATGATCTCGAAAAAATTTCTGGTTTTTTTTCTAAATCAATCAGTTTGTACAAACCACCTAAACGATAAAAACCATAACCACCAGGAATAAAAAACCTAACCTCAGGTGAGATTTTTATTAAATAGTTAACATCATCTTTAGCTAATGAGTAAAATCGAGTGTTTTCAGAATAAAAAATAAGATTGGTTCTATCTTTAAATTTTAAAAAAACAGAGGTTTTAATATTTTTATAAATATAAACGACTATTATTATTGTTAATAAAAATAACAATAAAAACCAGTGATGTTTTTTCATATTAGTCCCTGTTCTATCTTTAATCTTCTGATTTTATTAACTATTTCCTCTTTGCCTAATCTATGCCAAAGATAAATTTTTTTAATAATTGATAATGAAGCTTCAAACTCTGGTTGAATAATTAAATTAACACCTAAATCTTTCATTATTGACTTATCTCTATCTTTATGAATACGACTAATAACAAAAATGTCTTTGTTTAATTTTTTAGCATTAAGATAAATAGCAGTTTGCGAAGAAACATCAGGAATTGCCAAAATAATCATTTTTGCTTCATCAACCTGAGCATAATCTAAAATATCAATATCAGTTGGATCGCCATAAATTATATTAATTCCTTGATTTTTAGCCTCTTCTACCAGTTTTAAATTATAATCAATAGCAATAAAAGGAATTTTGGCTAATATTAACGACTTACCAATATAATGACCAACTCTTCCATAACCACAAATAACAATATGATCTTTTATATCTATTTTATCAATTGGAGATTTATCTGAATCTATTTTATAAATAATATAATTTTCTAAAAATGGCAGATAATTTTTAATAAATTGACGAATTTTATTATAAATCAAATCTTTATTTTTTATTAAAACTGGTGTAATTAACAATGTTATTAAAACAGAAAAAATAACAAAAAAATAATCTTTTTGATTGATCAAATTATTAATCAAGGCTGTTGACATAAGAATAAAAGCATCTTCATCTATCTGAAAAAGATAAATTCCTAGATTAAAACTGATTTTGCTGTGAAATTTTAAATAAATAAAAGTTAAGAGAATCACTAAAAACTTTATTAAAATTACTGCAAAAGTAAACAATAAAATTAAAGGTAGTAAATTAAAAATCTCATCAATTTTAATACTAGTACCAATATAAATAAAAAATATCACCGCTAAAATATCTCGTAATGGTCTAATCTCACTAAAAATATGATGATGTTCAAGTGTTTGGGCTAAAAATACTCCAGCAATAAAAATTCCAATCAAAGTCGGAATCTGCAAAAATAATGATAAACTGGCAATAAAAAAAATAAAAATAATAATAAAAAGATTAAATAACTCTCTTGAAGTTTTAGCAATTTTATTAAATAAATAAGGAAAAATTTTCTGGCCTAAATAAAAAATTAAGAAAACTATGATTGCTGATTTAAATAAACTAATAAAAATCTCTCCGCTAACTTTTAAAAACGAAGCTTCACCACCAGTAATTGAAGTAAAAATAATTAAAAAAGGAATAAAGGCAATATCTTGAAAAATCAAAATTCCCATTGCTATTTCTCCTAAAAACGATGACTCTTCTCCTCTATCTTGAATAATTTTTGCCACTAATGCCGTTGATGATGATGATAAAGCAATACCAATTAAAAATGATGTTAAAAATGAAAATTTAAAAAATAAAGATAATATGGTAATAAAAATAATTGATAAAACTATTTGAACTGTACCAGCAATAAAAATAATTTTTTTAAAAGAAAAAAGTCTGGAAAAATTAGTTTCTAAACCAACTGTAAAAAGTAAAAGTAAAATCCCAAAATAAGCAAAGTTTTTTATTGCCTCAGTATTATAAAAACTTCCAAAGACATTACCAAAAAATAATCCACCAACCAAATAACCAATCAAAGGAGAAAGTTTAATTTTTTTAAAAAATAATCCAAATAAAAAAGGAACTGCTAAAAAAATAAAAAAATCAAATAAAGTCTTAAACTCAATTTCTCCCATATAAAATAGTATACGAAAAATATGAATAATTCTGCTATTAATATAACCGCCCCGGTTTGCTTATTATAAGCTATGGTATTAAATTGTTTTGATAATCTAAAAATATATTAAAA
>OGCI01001631.1_pt1 | contig 17873 bp, 18 predicted proteins | sample 1570021 | NCBI WGS metagenome assembly OGCI01 (sample SAMN06264664, study PRJEB24512) | hot springs metagenome | isolation source: Hot spring water | place: South Africa: Tshipise | collected 2015-06-21 | reverse complement strand
TGTAATCCTCTTAAATAAGAATTAACTTTGAATTTTAACTTTGAATTTTATCTAAACATGTATTCTAAACATGTATTCTAAACATGTATTTATAATTACTACAACTTCTAGCTAAAATCTAGTTTATAGAACTTTAAAAGATTTCCGATAAGATTTTATCTTGGTAATTTTAAAATTTAAAATTGAAAGTACCAACGGTTGACAAAAATATTGTAAATAGACAATTTTTTTGATAAAAAAGAGTTTTTTCGAAAACTAGACTCAAAATATACATCTATAATTTATAGACCACTAATTAATCTAATTTTATGTCTAGCAATTATCAAGCAGAAAGTATTACCGTTTTAGAAGGTTTAGAGGCAGTTCGTAAAAGACCCGGAATGTATATTGGAAACACTGGAAAAGAGGGTTTACATCGTTGTTTAGGAGAAATTTTGGATAATTCCGTTGATGAATTTATGGCTGGATACGCTACCAGTGTGCGAGTGATGGTAGAAAAAAATTTTGCTTTGGTGGCTGACGATGGTCGCGGAATACCTACAGATATTCACCCCAAAACAGGTAAAAGTGCGGTAGAAACAATCATGACCATGCTTCATGCTGGAGGTAAATTTGATCAAAAAAATTACAAATTTTCTGGAGGTTTACACGGTGTGGGGGCTAGTGTAGTTAATGCTTTATCCTCAAAGATGCAAGTTTTTGTATTGCGAGACAATACTATTCATTTTATTGAATTTCAGTTTGGTAAAACTGTACGACCTCTTGAGCAGATGTCTCCAGTAGAGTTTGCTCAAAAATATTCTCAATTTGCTAGACATACTGTGTGGAAAACTACAGGTACTCTAGTTGTATTCTGGCCTGACAAGACAATTTTTGAAACTACTGACTTTGACACTGACGAGATAAGTGAGCTACTTAAAAACACAGCTTATTTGAATGCTAATTTACAATTATATTTTGTATTGGGTATAAATAACGAACCAGTAAAGTATCATTTTCCCAATGGTATTCGAACCTACCTAGAAGACATCACTAAAGGTGAGCAACTTTTAATTCCAATAATAGAAATTCGCGGTGAAGAAGCAAACTTTCACCTTGATCTTTCCCTAACTTATACTTCTAATTTTAACGAAAAATTTTTCCCATACACTAACGGAATTTTCAATTCCGAGGGTGGGATGCACGTTACAGGTTTTCGAACTGCTTTAACTAGAGTAGTTAATAATTATGCTATCGAAAAAGGTTTACTCAAAAAAGAAGATCGTTTTAGTGCCGAAGACTTAAGAGAAGGTTTGAGAGTAATTTTGTCTGTGAAAATGGCTGACCCCCAATTTACTAGCCAATCTAAAGTTAAATTAGGTTCTACTATTGCCCGCACTTATACAGACAAAATAGTTAGCGACAAAATAGCCTCTTTTTTAGAAGAAAACCCCAAAGAAGCCCAAATTATTGTTCAGAAAGCACAACTAGCGATGAAAGCTAGAATTGCCGCCAAAGCTGCTCGTGAAAGTGTTATTCGTAAAGGTGTCATGGACAGTTTGGCTTTGCCAGGTAAACTGTCTGACTGTAGTGAAAAAGATCCAGCTAAGAGTGAAATTTTTATTGTTGAGGGAGACTCAGCTGGGGGTAGTGCTAAGCAAGGACGAGATCGCCATACTCAAGCGATTTTACCGCTTAGAGGTAAGGTGCTAAACACAGAAAAGGCTACTTTAGACAAAATTATGAACTATGAAGATATTAAAAACATGATTATTGCTCTTGGTACTGGTATCGGAGAAATGTTTGATATTTCTAAGCTAAGGTATCACAAGGTTATTTTAATGACTGATGCTGATGTAGATGGAGCTCATATTACCACTCTTTTGCTGACATTTTTTTATCGCTATATGCCAGTTTTGATTGAAGAAGGTTATATGTATATGGCGAGACCACCTTTATATAAAATTAGTTGGGGTAAAAATTATGAATATGTTTATAGCGATGCGGAAAAAGAAACTATTCTGCAAAAACTTAAAAAAAAAGGTGCTGTGGCAAGTTCAGTCGAATCCGAAGTAAATGAAGTAGGTGAGACTAGTCAGAACCAAGACCAGTTATTGGTAGCTACAGGAAACACTTCAAACATCAAAAAACCCCTTAAAGTATCGATTCAAAGATATAAAGGTTTAGGGGAGATGAATGCTGAACAATTATGGGAAACTACAATGAACCCAGCTACTAGAACATTATACCAAGTAACTATTGGAGAAGCTGCTGTTGCTAATAAGGTTTTTGAAGATTTAATGGGAGCAGATGTTGAGCCTCGTAGGAGGTTTATTGAAGAAAATGCTCTTTTTGCAGAAGTTGATTTGGTGTAGAAGGCTGTTCATTTCTGGCAAGCTATTTTTAAGTATTATTGTCTAATTAGTATACTAATAAAGTTTCTCTAGTTATACACAATATATATGCAATATCTTAAAGACTCTAACCCAAACGACACACAAAATACTCGTTTTGGTTTTTGGTTCTGCCGTCTGCAAAGTATCTATCAATCACTTCCAGATTGCTTTCCTGAATAATTTGGTTTATTTCAAAATCGTTATAGTTATGAGAATATCTGAAAGCATCTAATTTTTTGACCCAGTCAAGAATATAATCTCCTGTCTCTAAATCAGATTGCAGTATCTCATATTTACTAGAAAAAAATTGTCCTTTTGGAGAGTTTAGATTAACTATCCTTTTTTGGAGCCTGGGTATGTTTAGAAAGTTCCAAGTTGTAAAAATCAAAATTCCATTTCTTATTAAGAACTTGGTTGCTTTGTTTATTAGATTTTGCCTAAAGTAGCGGGTAGGGATATGGTGCATTACTCCAAACAAAACTATTAGATTGAATTTCTTTCCAAATAAATATTGATCCCACTGGTCTAGTATTAAATCTTGTTTGTAAAGACAATACAACAGTTTACCATCTACATTTTTTAAGTTTGCTCTTGCTTGGTATAGTAGAAAGTCTGAATTATCAATTCCAGTATAGTTGATTGTGTAGTTATCAAAGTTCTTCTTAAGAAAATAAGCGAAACGACAATTACCACAACCCAGATCCAAAACTTCTAGACTTCTGTCTTTTTGGGATAGCCAATTATATTGGTCATTTTTTGCAACAAAAAAATCCCAGCCTTGCCAAGAGTAATCTATGGCAGAGTTCCAGTATTGACCGACAGTATTGTAAAAATCTTGATTAAGTTTGATTAGTTTGAGGGCTGTTTTGTAAGTCATTTTTTTGGAACTGAACCAGCATTTTTTATTTTTTCTTTATTACTCAATAATTCTCGAATATAAAAAAAATTACTAGTTTTTATAAAAAAATTTAATTTTAATAAATTTTACACTTACTAAAGTCCTAAGCTGTTTAAAACAAGTACTAGGTCTGATTTTTTAAATTAATTTGATTCTTGACAAACTCATTTAAATCGGGTCTTTATATTATTTATTTTAATGTGTTATGATTAGTAATATTATTCAAATTTTTTTAATGGTTGGTTGGTTTTTGATTATCCTAATTCCGCTGATTATTATACACGAGTTTGGCCACCTATTGATGGCTAGATTGACTAGAACTAAAGTCGTGGAATATGGTATTGGTATGCCGCCTCGCTGGTTGAAAAAAAAGTGGAAGGGAATTATTTGGTCGCTTAATTATTTACCTTTGGGAGGATTTGTTCGTATATATGGTGATCATGATGCTTTGGATGAAGCTAGTTATAGGTACAAAAAGTCTGTTCCCGATGCTAAAGAAAATTATATTAACGATCGTTTTAGTGAGATTTTGTCCAATCACGAATTAGAATTTTTCTTAAAGGAAAATAACTTAGAATATTCAAAGGAATGGCAAGAATTAGAGAATTACTTTAATTCAAAAACGGATAAAAATAGCGAAGATAGATATATTAACTTGATAAGACAACTAAAAACTTTGATAGAGTGGGAATTTGAAACTAAACTAAACTCAAAGGAAGCTTTTTTTAACAAAAAGTGGTGGCAACAGTTTCTAATTCTTATCGGTGGTGTAGCTTTTAACCTGATTGCAGCTTTTATTATTTTTTGGTTATTGTTTTCTTTTGGAGGGGTAGGTGATAAAAACATTCCAATAGAGCAAATCCAACAGCTAAAAAACAGGCCAGGGATCACCTTAGAAATTAAATCTGAAAGCCCCAGAGTGGCTAGTGTTAGAGAGAATTTTCCTGCTGCAAATATAGGTATGATGCCTGAAGACGAATTAGTTAGTTTTGCTGGTAAGAATATGTCGGAAATTAGAAGTTTAGAGGAATTTGGGTCTTTAGTTCGGGAAAATAGAGATAGCGAAGTGGAAGTAGTGTTTAGAAGTAACAAAACTGGGGAACTGATTACTACTACTACCAGAATGAAAGAAGATAATGGTAGAGTTTTGTTTGGCATTGGTACTTTGTATTATGAAGGAACTTATAAAGCTGATAATCTATGGTCAGGCGCAGTATTTGCTTTAGAGACAACGAATTCTTATGTGTTTGAAACTTTTGAAGTTTTGGGAGATATTGGTAGGGCTTTGTTACCTCAAACTCAAGACAGAAGTGCTTTGCAGATGGTAATTGGTCCTATAGGAGTTAGTTATTTTGGTATTAAAATTTTTGATAGTGCTGGTATTAGAGGCATACTAGAGTTAATAGCTGTTGTTTCTATTAGTCTGGCCGTATTTAATATTTTACCTTTACCTGCTTTAGATGGCGGTCGAATTATTATTGCAATTTTAAATAAAGTTACCGGTAAGAGAAATAAAAAACTAGAAGGTGCTTTGATAACGCTGACAACGTTTTTGTTGCTTTGGATAGGTTTTCATGTGGCTTGGCAAGATATTGATAGAATTATCCAGATGGGTGGATAGGTAATCTTGATATTGTATGCCTAAATACGATGTAAAATTGTTGGCTCCCGCGGGTAGTTGGGAGAATTTATATACTGCTATTGCTGCTGGCTGTGATGAGGTTTATTTTGGAGTAAAGAACCTTAATATGAGAATTGGAGGAGCTAAAAATTTTGAGGTCAAAGATTTAAAAAAAATTTCTCAAATTTGCCACCAGTCTAATGTTAAATGCTACTTAACACTGAATACCGTAATTTATGACTCTGAACTAAGCACCATGAGAAAAATTATAAATAAAGTGAAAGAAGCTGAAGTAGATGGAATTATAGCTATGGATTTAGCGGCTATCACTTATGCTAGCCAAATTGGGGTTGAGGTCCATATTTCAGTACAAGCGGGAATATCTAATACTGAGTCTGTTAAATATTACTCTCAATGGGCGGACAGGGTGGTATTAGCCAGAGAACTAACTTTAAGCATGCAAAAAAAAGTTATAGAACAAATCAAATCGCAAAATATTCGCGGGCCAAAAGGGGAGTTGATGGAAGTGGAAGTTTTTGCACACGGAGCCTTGTGCGTGGCAATTAGTGGCAAGTGTGGAATGAGTTTATTAGCAAACAACAAGTCAGCTAACCGTGGAATGTGCTTGCAGCCTTGTAGACGAGCTTATACTGTGAAAGACAAGGAGACAGGTCAAGAATTTGTGGTGGATAACCAATATGTGATGAGTTCTCAAGACCTTTGTACAGTTGGTTTTTTAGACAAACTTTTAGAAACTGGAATTAAAGTGCTCAAAATAGAAGGTAGAGCTAGAAGTCCAGAATATGTCAACACCGTTGTCAAAGTTTACCGTGAAGCAATTGATGCCGTGAATGACGGTAGTTATAGTTTAGAAAAGATTCAGGACTGGAATCAAAGGCTTGGAACAGTTTTTAATCGTGGTCTAAGTGATGGTTATTATCTTGGTAAGAGTTTTAAAGACTGGGCTGGAATATATGGCAGTAGAGCAACTAAAGTAAAAACTTTAGTGGGAACTGTGAGACATTTTTTTGACAAACTAAGTGTGGTTGAAGTAGCTTTACAAGCTGATGGGTTGATTGTTGGTGATGAGTATATGATTTCTGGGGAAACTCACGAAGCGATATTTGGTATTTTGGACGATCTTAGGTCTGAAAACGGTTCAAAAATAAATCAAGGAAAAAAGGGAGAGATTGTTACTTTTGTTACACCTAAAGCGGCAAAAAAAGGTGACAAAGTGTACAAATTTATACCAAACGAAAATTTTTTATAGGTTTAAATTAGATTATTATTGCACACCTTTAAATCAGTCTTAACTTTAAGAAGCAATTCTGAAAGACTTATGAGTTCACAAAAATAACCTAAAAATATACTTTTCATGTCTTAAATAAAATAACAAAAACAAAATTACAAAGTTATAAACTCTCTATTTTATCCCAAAATTCAGGAAAAGACTTGCTGACAACTTCTGGATTTTGAATAATAACACCATCAATCTTGGTGCCAGCAACAGCGAAACTCATGGCCATTCTATGATCGTTATAAGTGGCAATTTCGGCTGGTCCAGGTTCTCCGCCAACAATTGTCATCCAGTCATTACCTATTTCTACCACTATTCCCATTTTTGCTAGTTCAGTTTTGGTGGCTTCTAATCTATTGGTTTCTTTGTCTTTTAAAGTGGATAGACCAGTTATTTTAGTTGTACCTTTAGCAAAAGCAGCTACAACCGCCATACTTTGGGCAGTGTCCGGCATATTTTCCATATTTACATCAACAGACCGCAAATCAGATAAAGATCTTGGACCGCACACCGCGATTGATTTTTTTGAGGTATCTTTGCTTACTTTACAACCCATCTTCTCCAAAATATCCACAAAACCAACATCTCCTTGTGCTGTACTAGGGTCTATATTAGTCACTTCAATCTCTTGGCCTGTGATAGCTGCAATAGACCAAAAGTAACTACAACCACTTGCATCTCCTTCAATTTGGTATTCTTGAGGAGTGTAGCTTTGATTTGGTTTTACTATGTACTTTGTATAGTTTTGGTTGATCATTTGTACTCCGAAATCAGACAAAATTGACTGTGTCATATCAATATATGATTTGGATACTTGATTACCCACAACACTAATCTCTAAACCATATGGTAAAATTGGAGAGATTAAAAGCAAAGCGGTAAAAAATTGGCTAGAAACATCTCCACGGATGGAAATTTGGTTAGTTTTCTGAATTTTTAGCAAATGTTCCCGGTTATTAAATCTCACAGGAAGATGCCCCACTTTTCCGAGATATTCCAACTCTACGCCCAGTGCTTGTAAAGCATCAAATAAGTCTTTCATAGGCCTTTCCAACATCTTTTTTTCACCAGTGAGTATAAAATTTCCCGGAACCAAAGAACAAACCGCAGCCAAAAATCTGCTTGTAGTTCCTGCGATACCACAGTTAATCTCTCCATAAAAAGGTTTGAACCGACCACCCAATCCTTGTACTCGGATGCTATCTTTACTTAGATATTCAAAGCCAACACCTAGCTGTCGAAGAGCTTTGATTAATAGTTTACTATCATCGCTTTCTGATATTCCTGTTAAAGTTGTTCTACCGTTACTAAATGCTGCAATCACTAAAGCTCTGTTTGTGTCACTTTTGGATCCGGGAATAGCAACTACTCTTTTTTGACCATTTGCTTTGATTGGTTTAACTCTGTAAATCGAATTTGTCATAAAGACGGTGCTTATAACAATGAAATTAACTTAAGTTTTTGTTGTAAATTGTCAAAAGACGTTTGTCCCGGAGCAACTGCTACATCATCCAAACTAGCAAAAGTGAGATAACCACCCAAAAACGGTGTCAAAAGACGACTAATTTGTCCTATCTTACCCATACCCAAAACTATTAGCTGCTCTTTTGGTTTTTTATTAATAAGTATTTTATACAAAGAGTATAGATCTTTTTTAGATTTAACCAGACAAGCAAATTTGTAAATATCTCCCACGGAAGCTCTCATCTTTTTAAGGTATTTTTTTAATTGTAAATATGATGGTGTATGAGTAAAGTGGTGATAAGATACAATAATTTTGGTGTTTTCTAATTTATTTTTAAATTGATTAATCAGTCTAAGATCAACATCAATATACTCAAAACCTAGACTTGCTGCTGTCTTGAGCAGCTCTACTTGTTCCTTATCTGTTCCCTCAAAATTACCACCATCTTTAACTGAACGGCAAGTAAAAATAGCCCTGGCCGAAAGACTTGTTTTTATTTTTGATAAGACCGAAAGATCAAGTTTTGGTAAATAATCAGCCCTAATTTCCACAAAATCATTAAGCTGTTGGGCTCTTTCTATTTGGCAAAGCAGTCTATAAATATCATTTTCTGCAAGAGTTATACAGATATTGATATCAGACTTAGATGCAGACATAATTATTTAATATACTCATAAAAATATCTTTTTAGTAAAGATCAAATCAATTCATACTTTCTTATGTTACTTAACTAAAATTTTTTCAAACAACCCATTTGATTTTTGGCAAAATCTTCTGTGGCTGAGCATACATGAGCTTTAACTCTGGAGTAAGAGCGATTTTCTTTTGTATAGAAAAAACAAACACCAGAATCATATTTAATTTTTACCGGGTGGGTATTTGGGCAAATTGGATCTTCCCCAGATTTAATCCAAAAAATACCTTCCACCTCTTTTGTTTTAATTTCTACTCTTTCTAGAGATTCTGCAGTGTCTTTAAGCTTAACCAAATCAACACCGCCAAAATTATTCTCGTGGTAACGAAAACCATAATAAAACCCAATAATAAAAACAATAATAACTAACAAAAATGTACCTAGGTAGTTTAAATATTTATTACTGCTTTCCATTCGCAGATAAATAGATTATTTTCGATTTCTTTTGAGAGATCTTAAGGCCCTAGTAGAGATTTTGATCCGTCTATTACCAATTTTAATCCTTTGTAGATTAGGCTTGACTTTAGTCAGTGTTGATTTCATAGATTTTGATCTTTTACGGACATTCATGTAAGTTTTTCCGGTGATAGCACAAAAAGCTGGCATACTACATGGATAGTAAAATATAAACATTAATTTCAAAATGTATAGCTTTATGAAATTTGTCAAATTAGTTTGCAAGATTAAAGTGAATAAAATGTTTGAAGTCGTTTTGTCTAGTTTACTATTTTCTATTTTTTTGTATTTTCTACTTTTTGGTAAAAAATAGATTTTAAAAGATTTCTAATTTCTTCAGAACAAGAATCTTGAAGGTGTTTATACCTAATTCCTTGTATTAGTGTTTTATATTTGTAGACCTTGTGTTCTTAGCCAGTTGATAAACTCTAAGGAACATTTCATAGTTGAAAGTCTTGGTTGTTTTATCAAAGGAAAATCGGCAAACAAACCAGATTCTTTAATTTGTTTTAAAGTTATTTTTTGAATTGGTTCAAAAATTTTGATTAATTCTAAGTCAGCAACCCAACTGGGTCTTGTATCTTTCAAGTTCTCTTTTGGATTGGAAATAACCTTAGAGATTCCCACAATTGCAGATTCACCTTGAGAATGATAAATCAAGACGAAATCACCTACTTGCCACTGTTTGATAATATTGATAGCTTGAAAATTATGGACTCCGTCCCAAGTGGTTATTTTTTCCTTTGCAAAGTCTTCAATGGAATAAACTCTAGGATCCGTTTTAGCTAAAAAATAGTTGGGCATATTCTAGATTTTTTAGTTAGTTTTTTAAAAAAGTAAGAATTTATTTCTTATCCTTTTCTAATTTTGACTGTTTTTTAAGAAAAGTTCTTATTTGTTTTTGGGCTTGTCTGGTTTTAACCCAATTTAGCCAGTCTATCTTTGGAGTTTGTTTTTTGTCAGTAATAATCTCTACGCTATCCCCATTATTTAATGAATCGCTTAACTTACATGGTATACCGTTAACTTTGGCCATTACGGCATGACTAGCTATTTCACCATGGATCTTGAAAGCAAAATCTAAAGCGGTGGCTCCGTTAGGTAAATCGATGGCATCTCCAGCTGGGGTAAGCACAAAAATTCTGTCTTGGAATAGATCTAATTTAACATTTTGGAGATACTCTTCTTCAGTCATTTTCTCTTGACCCAGAGCAATCAACTCGTCGATCCATTTTAATCTTTCTGGGGGTATTGCAGCATATTCACCAAGCTCTGACTTATCTTTATGAGTCCAGTGGACTGCCATTCCATATTCAGCATATTCGTGCATTAGTTGAGTTCTAATTTGAAACTCAAAAATCTGACCAGTTTCTGGGTCACGAACAGTTGTATGTATGCTACGATAGCCATTTGGCTTAGGCAAATTGATGTAGTCTTTTACCCTATTTGGCAACGGCTCAAAATGAAGGTGTAAAAGAGATAAAATCGTGTAGCAGTTTTCAACAGTATCAGTAATTACTCTTAATGCAATTAGATCATAAATGTTTTCTAGACTCCCTTTTCTTTGCATTTTCTTGTATATCGAGTAGTATTTTTTGGCTCTACCAAAGATGTTGTTGTAAGGAAGACCAGATTTCTTTAATATTTCTTTGGTTTTTTGGACTATGGTTTCAGTTATTTGAATTCTTCTCTGAATTTCTAGTTCAGAGCTTTGAATAAATTGTTTATACTCTTCAGGATGAACAAAAGGAAAAGCGGCATCTTCAATTTCCCCTCGAAAATGACTAATACCAAGTCTTTCAGCAATAGGAGCATAAATTTCTAAACTTTCTAAAGCAATTCTATATTGTTTATGGGGTGGTAGATATTGTAGACTTCTAAGATTGTCTAAACGATCTGCTAATTTAATAAATATGATTCTAAGATCTCGACTAATAGCAATAAACATTTTTCTGAGATTTTCAGCATATCTTTCTATACCTTGATATTTAATAGTACTTAATTTGGTTACTCCCTCTAATAGATAAACTATCTCTGAACCGAAATCTTTTAACAATTCCTTTAAAGTAGTTTCTGTATCTTCTGGAACATCGTGAAGCAGGCTAGCCGCCAGAGTACGAGCATCAAGACCAATTTCTGCTAGGATTGCACACACATTAACTGGATGAACAATGTAAAAATCGCCACTTGCTCTTTTAGTTTGATTATGAGAAATCACCATTTGATCAAATGCTAACTGTAATAAGGTCTTTTCAGAATTTTCAAGATAATCTAACTTAGGCTGCAAAAAGTCCCAAAGTTGCATGGCACACTTGTCTAAGTTATTTTTATCAAACTTTATTTTAAGCATAGACAACAATATAAACTGTTTGTGCGAAAATTACAAGAAGTTTTTGTCTTTTTAACAAATATTTATGGTTTGTTAATTGCTAAGAACACAGCTTAAAAACAAATTTAAGCTTAATAGTGCCTGCTGCAAACTTTGATTTGTAGTAGAAAGATGAGGTGGTTGTTTCTGCTACTTCAACTAAAGAGAAAGTGGTAGAAAATAGGGAGAAAATTTTACTAGTTTTTTGTATCCTTTGTATTCTTTATTTGGCTGTAGACGATAGGGTAGTTTAAGAAAACTAAAATTGTTTTTACATGTAGTAAAGAGAATTTGTCTGATTTAACGAAAATAATTTAGATAAACGATCTAAATTAATTAGATTCAAGAGCTTAAAGATTTTATACAAATTTTCATTTAACGAAGTGTTTACAGTAGTTTTTTAGGAGAGGGAAGTCGTTTAGTTTAAACTAACTAATTGATGAAGAAACATACAACATTTATTAGAATATCAAAAAATTATACCAATTTTTGAGGTATCAAAAATAAAGCTAATTATTTTCAGAACTCAGGCTTGACTAAGCGTTGACTATTATTCTCAATTGTACAGATGCATTATTTTAGCAAATATTTTTCTTCACCTTAAAGCTTAAAATACAACAAATATGGTTAAACTTTATACAAATTTTTACGGCATATTAAAGCAATTTAGACTTGCTTGTTTGTTATTGTTATTTTTTTGTTCTAATCTATATCCTCCTATAACTGCTCTAAGCCAGTCTAACAAACTTACTTCAGAAATTAACGAAATTAATTTCCGTATCCCATTAGTAACTAAAGACGGTCAAAAAGTCAATACTACCAGAATCAGTGATACTAAATTTGAATTTAACGGTGGATCTTTAACTTTGGATGATGGAATTAGATTTTCTTGGACTGGAGTTGATATAGACTTAAAATACAAAGATCTACCAGCTCAATTTGGGGGTTGGCTTAGAATTTATATCAATGATGATGTTAGTGAAGATAATTTTATTATGGATTTTGGTACTTATCCGGCAGACAGTGTTGGTCTGAAAATTTCTGATTTATCTCATAAACTCAAAGAGGGTCGCAATACGATATTGTTTGTCTTTGTGGGTTATGATAATTTAAAAACTGTAGTTAAGGCAAGAGTACAATTTAGTTTTGATTTTGAAAATACCTCCCGAGATCCTATAATCAATATTATTAAACCCCAGTCAGGTGCAGTAATAGCTTCTGATATTCATCAAGAATTTGAGATAGAGCTAACCAATTTTGCTTTGGAAAATGCGGCTAGTGGTTTACCCAATCGAGGTAAGCTAAATATTTATTACAACGACATAACTAGTTCTACATTGCTTGGTACAATTAGCATCAGCTTAGAGCAAGGTGGTAAAAATCGTGTATTATTCAATACTAAAGATTTTGAGAGTTTTTCTTCGATCCCAGATAGTATGAACACTAGAATTATTTTTGTATTGACTAAAACCAATGGTGAATTGTTGCCTTTTAGAAAAACTGTCAATGTAATTACTAATTTTAATAATACTTTAGATATTGGTTTTCCAAGAGTAACAATTGTTGAGCCAAATAGAGATAGAGAAAGTATGCAGGTTACAGGAGATCAAAAATTTATTTTGCAAATTGATAATTTTGAAATTTTTCCTAGAGACTTATCCTTTAAAGAAAATCAAAATGGTAAAGGATATCTGCAAATTATTCTTAATAACAGACCAGTTGAACTCGCTTTTGAAAAAACTGAGTTTACTTTAAACGAACTGGGAGCAAGTCGGTTTGGGGAGGGAACGATTAATGTTAAAGTCCAGTTAGTTAACTTTGATTTTACAAAACTTAATCCAGAAGCTAGTGACTCAATTCAAGTATTTTTTGTTCCGAGAACAATTGGGAGCGAAAATGTAGTTAGTCAAGTTCAAAACAATACTTGGAGATATATAATTATTGGATTGATTATCCTATTAGTTGTGGGTAGTATGGCTATTTTAATTACTCGAGGTTAATTCACTGTAATTGTTGTTTTCACAAAAGAATAGTAAAATTTATTTGTATATTTTTACTAATCAATCAAAAACAATTTTAGGATTTGAGATGGGCAAAAGTTGCAAAATTTAAAGATATATTTTTATGTACCATTTTTTATTTTCAGAATGAAATCGTAAAAAATTTACTTTTTAATAATAAATTTAATTCAGATGCCTGAATTGCCTGAAGTTGAAGCCTTAAGAATTAGTTTACTACCACTTGTAATTGGTCAGATTATTCACAAAGTACAAGTTTTAACACCTAAGCTAGTTAGTTCTGCCGGAACCTCTCGTAGCTCTTGTCTTACTAAAAAGACACAATTTGAGGAGGAAATTAAAGGGCAAACTATTCTAGAGATTAAAAGAAGAGCAAAGAATTTAATTTTTACCATTGAAAATGGATCTCAAATACTTATTCACCTGAAAATGACTGGTCAGTTGGTTTATAGACCAAATGAAGGGCACCAGATTGTGTGGGGTGGACACCCTATAGAACTAAGTCATATGCACCTACCGAATAAACATACTCATATAATTTTTGAATTAGACAGAGGCAAACTTTTTTATAACGATGTACGGCAATTTGGATATTTGTTATTTTTTCCAGACGAACAAACTTTGCTGAAATCCGGTCATTTTGACAAGCTAGGATTAGAACCTTTAAGTGACGAGTTTAATCTAAGTACATTTACCGAAAAACTAAAAGCCAAAAAAGGCAATTTAAAAAAAATGTTTTTAGATCAACAAGTGGTCGTAGGTTTGGGTAATATTTATACTGATGAGGTTTGTTTTGTGGCAGGTGTGAGACCTACTAGAACTGTAGAATCTCTCAAGCCTAAAGAAATTAAAAAATTATATGAAACAATTAAAACAATTTTACCCGAAGCTATAAATGATGGCGGGTCTTCTGTGGCTAATTATTTATTAGGTGATGGACAGAAAGGAAATTATACTAAAAAGCATTATGTTTATAATCGAGGCGGTCTAAAGTGTAAAGTGTGCGGGTCTAAATTAGTTAAATTAAATTTAGCTGGTAGAACGACTGTGTATTGTCCGATATGTCAAAAATAGGTGTTTATGTTATTTTTAAATCTTTCTCTATACACAAACATTATGATTTTTTTCATGTAGGAGGCAGAATTGAATGAGATAACAAAAAAGCTGCCTCCCTGGCAGCAAAAAAAGATAAGTTAATCCCAACTTAGGAGTAGTCTAAAAGACTAGTTAATAACAAAATCCTTTAGATCATCCTCCAAAGAGACAGTTTCATTAAGAGTGTTAGTTTTGTCTGTCGTTTCAGATTTTTTGTCACCATTGGAAACAGATTGATTTCTTTCTTCTTTAAAGTTTTTTTTGCCGAACCTGAGACTACCATCTGGTTCTAAGAATTGAACTCTAATATTCATATTATTAGCTTTACCAACAGATTTCATTACAGTTTTTATAGCTGTAGCCATTGCTCCATTTCTTCCAATGACTATCCCCATATCTTGCGGATTCACTCGAATAGAGAGTAACACACCCATTTCGTCTATTTGACGATTAATTTTAATTTCTTCTGGCTTGGTAACTAAACCTTGTAGAATATTTTTTAAGACAACGATATCAATAGTTTCTGACATAAACAATTAAATTATTACTTATTACTTAAATAATAGAATTTTTTATAAAAAGTGATTTGACTGTATCTGACATTCTAATATTTAAATTAATCCAATAATTAATTCTTTCTTGATTCACTTTGAGTTCTTTAGAGACGGGATTATAAAAACCCAAAACCTCTATATATTTTTTAGATACATGCCTATGTTTTTCGGCGACGACAATTCTGTATTGAGGTTTGTGTACTCTACCTACTCGACATAATCTTATTGTAAGCATAAACTACAAACTTAAATTATCTAACTTTGCGAGAATAGTATTCAACTACTGATTGTATATTGAAATCTTTAGGTAAATCTTCATCTAATGGTTCGTTTACTATTTTAAACTCTTTTTTCGATAAGTTTGAACTAATCCAAGCAACTGTTTCTTGAGGTACCTCCAATTGAAAATTTTTCCAAAAATTCTTCTTTTGTTTATTTTCTTTAACCCTAATTACATCTCCTGTCTTTACTACGAATGAAGGTATATTTACAGGCACATTATTAACAGTGAAATGGCCATGATTTACCAACTGCCTAGCTTGAGCTCTAGAATTGGCAAAACCAGCTTTATAAACAACATTATCCAACCGTCTTTCAAGTTGGTTTAGAACAATCTTGCCAGTATCACCCCTTTTAGCAAAGGCTTTCTTGAACATATTAGCTAATTGTCTTTCCATTAATCCATACGTAAAACGAATTGCTTGTTTTTCTAACAATTGTTTGCCATATTCAGAAATCCTTCCTTTCTGAAGATTTTTACCATGCATTCCGGCCTTATAAGGCCTTTTTGAGTAGTCGTCTTTAGCTGAGAAACTACGAGCACCTTTAAGAAAAAGGTTACGACCAACTCTTTTAGATAATTTTGTCTTACTTTTCAGATATCTTGCCATATGAATAAATAAATTAAACTCTTCTTCTTGGTTTTGGTCTGACTCCTCCAAAAGGAAAACCAGTATCATCTTTAATAGATTCAATTTGCAAACCTGTAGCTTGTACAGCTCTTAAAAAAGAATCTCTACCCATTCCGGCACCCCGAATAACTAGGTGAACAGAATTAGTTTCAAAATCTTGCTTAATCTTTTCTAACAATTCTTCTGAAGCTTTTTGAGCAGCGAAAGGAGTCGATTTTTTCGTTCCCTTAAACCCTGCTTTACCAGCACTGGACCAAGCCAAAACTTTCCCAGATAAATCTGTAGCTGTAATAATACTGTTGTTAAAGTTAGCCCTAAGATAAATTCTTAAAACTGGATATTTTTGCTTGATTTTCTTTTTTTGAGATTTCTTAACAGCCATAAATTAACACAATTAAGTCTTGGAAGGAGCCTTAGCTCTACCACTCGGACCAGTATTTCTAACATTACCCCTAACAGTTCTGCTATTTGTTCTTGTAGTCTGACCTCTAACGGGTAACCTCTTTTTGTGCCGCGATCCTCGGTGACAATCTATATCAATTAATCTTTTTATATTAGCTTTTTGTTGTCTAACTAAGTCAGCTTCTGTAACGTAATTTTGCTCTATATAATTTCTCAAATCTACAATCACTTTTTCTTCAAGATTACTTAGCTTCGCATTAAAGGGTATATTCAAAGATGTTAAAATTTGTTTAACTAATGTTTTACCTATACCTTTTATAGATGTAAGTGCAAATCTAGCTTGTTTTTTATCGTTAATGTCTACACCTGCTATTCTAATCATATTTAGAATAAAGTTAAATTAAAATTTCAACCTTATTAAAATTTCAACCTTTTTTTCTTTTTCTTTGGAATTGGCTGTCTGGACTTAATCCTAGGGCCAATCGAAGAATCATCAAAAGGATAAAAATATAAGATTCCATTTCTTCTACAAAAATAGCCCTGAGCCATTCTACCTTTACGACTCAGCTTTTTCCCTCTTCCTTTCAAAGCGACTTGAACTTTCATAATTATTACTTTCTTTCAACAATTATACCTTGTGTGAGATCTGCAGGATCCAATTCAACAACTACAGTATCACCTTTGATTATCTTTATATTTTTTACTTTGAACAAAGTTTTCGTATTGCACTCTATCACGAGAGGTTCTAAATTATTAGGTCTATCTATCCTAACCTTAAAACGGACCCCCGGTAAAGTCTCTACAACAACACCCTCTAAATAGATTTTATCATCTTTAAAACTTGTTTTGACTTTCTTTACTTTCTTAAGATTTGATGCTTCTGCCACTTATTACTTATTTAAGTTACCAAATTAAAAATTAATTTGAAGTCTCTAACAGAGAGAGACGTTAGAATAAGATTTGACTTTTGTCAAGAAAATTTCTATCTCTCTCTAGGGACATGTTTTAAGAATAAGAAAAAACATGGACGCCATGGACGCCAAAAATCAACTTGGGAATTTTCCTGAATGAAATAAATTATATAAAAATTATTTATATAAAAATTATATAAATTATAAATTAATTATAATAATTATTATTATAACAATTATTAATTATAATAAATTGTAATTATAATATTATATAAATATATAATATTATAATAAATAATGATATAATAATATTATAATAAGTAATAAATATATAATAAATATAAATAATAAATAAATAAAATAAAATAAATTTATTTATTTTATAGAAAAAATCAACTATATTTTACATACAATCGAAGATATACAAAAAAAAGTAGAGATAGAAATTCGGGATTTACAAGTTTTATCTAAGTTAGAAAATGAGCTTTTTTTAGAAGAAGAATTGAATATGTTTCCATTGTTGGAATTACCAAAAGAACATAACGAAATCAAAGAAAATCTCGAAATTACGAAAGAAATTTATTTATCTTTAAAAGAACACATTTTATTACATTTACGCTATCTATCTAAATCACTTGTTATACTACAACGATTAGAATAAATTGTATATTGATTTAATATAATTTCTATACTATTTTTTTTAGGAATAGAAAAATAGAATAGATCAAAATAAGGATGATTGTTGATTAAATATTTTTCGAAATCAGTGTCTGTAAGTTTAAATTTTCTATCTTGCGCGATGGATTTT
>OGCI01001628.1_pt1 | contig 17891 bp, 15 predicted proteins | sample 1570021 | NCBI WGS metagenome assembly OGCI01 (sample SAMN06264664, study PRJEB24512) | hot springs metagenome | isolation source: Hot spring water | place: South Africa: Tshipise | collected 2015-06-21 | reverse complement strand
CACAGGAAGCCCTGGTAGGCACGATTGATTACTGGAACCGCCGTTTAAATAAAATTCGTTCCTCCAGCGGCGTGGTGATTGCCATGAATCCCAAAACGGGGGAAATTCTGGCGCTGGTTTCTTATCCCTCCTATGAGAATAACCGTATGGCGCGGTTAATTCCGGAGTATTACTACCGCCAGTTGCTGGCAGACCCGAACAAACCGCTTTTCAATCATGCCATCTCTGCAGAGCATCCCCCTGGCTCAGTGTTCAAATTGCCTACGGCGATTGGCGCGCTGAATGAAGGGGTGGTCACACCAGAGCAGGAACTGAACGACCCCGGTAAAATCACCATCATTCAGAAGGCTCTACCCAACTCTCCGGGTACGCCATTTGATTATGTATGTTATGACCCAAACGGACATGGCAATGTCAACTGGTTGCGAGGGGTAGCGCTTTCTTGCGATGTGTATTTCTATAAAATTGGTGGTGGCTACGCTCCCGATGGTGTTTCCGGTTTGGGAATCTGGCGTCTCGGCGAATACTCCCGTGCGTTGGGATATGGCATACCGACAGGGATTGAATTACCCGGCGAAGCCAGTGGGCTGATCCCCGATCCGGACTGGAAACGCCGTACCCAGGGCGAGTCCTGGACTACGGGTGATACCTACATCGCCTCCATGGGGCAGGGGTATGTGCTGGCAACACCACTTCAGGTGCTGGTTTCTGCTGCCATTCTTGCCAATGATGGAAAGTACATGCAGCCCACGTTGATTCGAGACGTGCTGGACGCGGAAGGTAATGTGGTTAAACCCTTTGAGCCACGTTTGAAGTGGGATATCACCAGAGATCCCGTCATTCGGGTGTACGATGAGAACAATCTTTTGACTGGAGAGCGTAAAACTGTCCAGCCATGGGTGGTTTCGCTGGCAAAAGAAGCCATGCGCCTGGTAGTCACTGAAGGAACTGCCAAGAATGTTTTTGCCGATAGTCCGGTGCAAAACTCTGCTGGAAAAACCGGCACTGCTGAGTACTGCGACAACATCGCCAATCAACAAGGGCTGTGTATCCGCGGGAACTGGCCCACACACTCCTGGTATTTTGGCTACGCTCCATACGATGACCCGGAAATTGCTGTTGTGGCTTTCGTGTATAATGGTGGCGAAGGTGCAAGCGTAGCCGCTCCGATTGTGCGTAAAGTGATGGAAGGCTACTTTGAGTTGAAGTCCATTGATGCGGGGAAATAATGCCATGATCATGCAGAGGCGGCAGGCAGTCACCATCAAAGGCGTGCGGGACGGGTTGCTCATCACCCTTTCAGAAGGTTCCTGGGAAGAACTCCGTCCTGCGCTTCTGCAAACCATGGAAGAGCGGTTGAGCTTTTTGAAAGGTGCGCGTGTGGCTCTGGACGTGGGTGACCATCTTGTTCATGCCGCTGAACTGGGGGCTCTCCGCGATCAATTTTCGGAATGGGGAATTACCCTTTACGCGGTTATCAGCCGTTCTCCGGTGACGGAGCAAAACGCTCAAGCCCTTGGACTGGCAACCCGCCTCTCAACTCCCCGCCCTGAGCGCACCATCCGTCCTCTGGAAAGTCATCTACAGGGAGAAAATGCCATTCTCGTGCAACGTACGGTGCGTTCGGGATTCAAAGTCTCTCATCATGGACATATTGTGATCCTGGGGGACGTTAACCCCGGTGGTGAGGTGTTGGCGGGCGGCAATGTTCTGGTATGGGGAAAACTGAAAGGCAGTGTGCATGCTGGTATGGATGGAAATGAACAGGCAGTAATTTGTGCGTTAGAACTGGAGCCAACCAGTGTGCGTATAGCCGGTTTTCCTTTGACTTTGCCGCCGCGCAAAGGAAAACCTGAACCGCAAATGGTGCGGATGGAAGAGGGACGAGCCATTGTCGAACCTTGGAAATCGAAGAAATAAGGGAGCAGTATACGGATGACAGCAAGCGTTATTACTTTTACCTCTGGAAAAGGTGGCGTAGGCAAGACGACCACCACCGCGAATGTGGCGGTAGCCCTGGCACTGTTAGGCAAGAAAGTGGTATGTATTGATGGGGATATTGGCTTACGCAATCTGGATTTAGTGCTGGGCTTGGAGAACCGCATTGTCTATGATGTGGTGGATGTGGTGGAAGGACGTTGTCGTCTGCGTCAGGCAATGATTCGGGATAAACGCTTGCCCGAACTGTATCTCATCCCTGCCGCGCAGACCCGGGATAAAAATGCCCTTTCTCCCTCTGATATGGTGCGCCTTTGTGATGAACTGCGTTCAGATTTTGACTTTATTTGCATCGACTCACCTGCGGGAATTGAGCGCGGTTTTCGCAATGCCATTGCTCCCGCCGACCAGGTGGTAGTGGTGACCAATCCGGAAGTCTCTGCAGTGCGGGATGCCGATCGAGTCGTGGGGCTGGTGGAGGCAGAAGAAAAAGGACCTGCCCGTTTGATCCTCAATCGGGTTAATCCTGCCATGGTCAAACGCAACGAGATGCTTTCTCCGGATGATGTGCTGGAACTGCTGGCGATTGATTTGCTGGGTATCGTTCCAGAGGATGAGAACGTAGTCATCAGCACCAACCGCGGGCAGCCCATTGCGCTCAATGGAAAAACCCGCGCTGGTGAGGCGTTCCATAACATTGCCCGCCGTTTGAACGGCGAAAACGTACCCTTGATGAAACTGGATGATCGCCAGGATTTCTTCAGCAAACTGGCAAGGATGATGCGTTCGGGAGGCAGTTGATATGGCAGGGTGGCTGGACTGGCTTATGGGTCAACGAAACAAGAGCGCCGATCAGGCGAAAGAACGTCTCAAACTGGTTTTGATTAATGACCGCACCGATTTGTCGCCTGCTCAAATGGAACAATTGAAGAACGATTTGCTGGCGGTGATCGAGCGCTACATCGCCATTGATCCAGCCCGTGTTCATATCACCATGTCTCAGGAAGGGCGTGAACATCGTCTGCTGGCGGATATTCCACTCAAGCCAGCCACCCGGAAACGATAAGCGTTCAGGCTGTAAATGGGTGTTTAAGGGTATCTTGTATGCTTCAGCGTGAGACATGGAAACACTTTGACTACTGGCTGTTGGGGGCGGTAGTCATCCTTTCCATTTTTGGTATTGCCATGATTCGTTCTGCCATTGCCGGTAACGAAGTGCTGGCAGAACTGGTTCAGCGTCAGACCATTTACGTCATCATCGGGTTTGTGGTGATTCTATTCATGGCATCCCTGGATTATCGCTATTTTTCGGCGCTATCCCGGGTGCTGTACATTGGCGCCATTATTTCTCTTCTAATTATTTTTGTCTTTGGTACTGCCTTCTTTGGGTCGGCGCGCTGGCTGGATACCGGCTTGATTTTGATTCAGCCGTCTGAACTGGCAAAAATCATCATGATTATCGTGCTGGCAGATTTCTTTGCCCGTACCCAGGACCGAAAAAAGGATGTGCGCTGGATTCTGCAGAGTTTTCTGCTCACTTTTGGCGTGGTGATCTGGATTCTCCTCCAGCCCAACCTCTCTACTTCCATTGTGATTATGGTCATCTGGTTTTCCATGCTGTGGGTGAGCGGCTTGCCGGTCAAGTATTTATGGATTTTACTGGGGGTGACCATTGTCCTCTTACTGGTCATTATCTTCATGCTGTTTAGCGGGCAAAAAATTCCTTTTATTGAGGACTATCAGTTAAAGCGCATTGTGGACTTTCTCTTTCCGGATCCCAATTCGCGGCATGGGAACATCTTCAACGTACAGCAAGCCTTAATCAGTATCGGTTCTGGAGGGTTGTTTGGGAGCGGCTATGGACACAGCACGCAGGTGCAGTTGCGCTTCCTCAAGGTGCGCCATACCGACTTTATTTTTTCTGCCATGGCGGCAGAATTTGGCTTTGTGGGTACGGTGGTGATCATTTTGTTGTTGTTATTTGTCATCCTCCGTTGTTTCCGCGCTGCTGCACTTGCCGCTGATCCCTTTGGTGCCTTGATCGCTTATGGTTTTGGCGTGTTGTTGTTCTTTCAAATGGCGGTGAATATTGGTGTGAATCTGAACGTCATTCCGGTTACGGGTTTGACTCTGCCATTTATCAGTTACGGTGGCAGTTCCATGTTATCATTAGCCTTCGGCATTGGATTGGTGGAAAGCGTTGTCAGCCGCCACAAAGTGCTGGAATTCTAATTCGATCACTGGAGCGAGCGAATGACCGATTACAGTAAACCTGTGCGGGTGCGGTTTGCACCATCCCCTACCGGACGGATGCACCTGGGGAGTGGACGAACGGCGCTTTATAACTACCTGCTGGCACGGAAAACCGGGGGGCAGTTTATCCTGAGAATTGAGGATACCGACCAGAAGCGTTATGTGCCCACCGCTGAGCAGGAATTGATTGATGGGATGCACTGGCTGGGCTTACAGTGGGATGAAGGTCCCGATGTGGGAGGCCCTTATGGACCGTACCGCCAGAGTGAGCGTAAAGACATTTATCTCCACTACGCCCGCCAGCTGGTGGAGAGCGGGCACGCGTATTATTGTTTCTGCACCCCCGAACGCCTGGAAAAAGTGCGTCAGGAACAGCAAGCCCGCAAGGAACAACCACATTACGATGGCACCTGCCGGAACATTGACCCTGACGAAGCCGCCCGTAGAGTGGCTCGAGGTGAGCGTCACGTCATTCGCTTTAAGACGCCCCGCGAGGGTGTAACCGTGGTGAGGGATCTCCTCCGCGGGGAGATTACCGTGGAGAATCGCCTGATTGACGATTACGTCATTGTCAAATCCGATGGGCTGGCGTTGTATCACCTTGCTGCAATGGTGGATGACCACCTGATGAAGATCACTCATGTCTTCCGGGGTGCTGAATGGTTGCCAACCTTCCCCTTGCATGCTCTCATTATCCGCGCTTTTGGGTGGCAGGAACCGGAGTTTATTCATCTCTCTGTGTTCCTTAAGCCCAGCGGAAAGGGGAAAATGAGCAAGCGGGAAGCCGCCGACTTGATGAAAGATGGCTACTCCATTTTCGTCACCGATTTTAAAGATCTGGGGTATCTTCCTGAAGCCGTGGTGAACTGGATTGCTTTGATGGGGTGGAGTTACGACGACCACACCGAATTTTTCACCATGCCCGACCTGATTGAAAAATTCTCTCTGGAAGGGTTGAACCCCTCTCCGGCTGCCATCAATTTCACCAAACTGGACCACTTCAACGGTTTGCACATTCGTCACCTGGCGCTGCCCGATCTCGCCCAGCGGGTCAAACCGTTTCTGATTTCTGCCGGATACACAGTGGAGGATGAGAAACTGCTCCGCATTGCGCCGCTCATTCAACCGCGTCTGACCACCCTGGATGATATTGTCGCCATGGCGGGCTTTTTCTTCAAAGACGAAATTGTTCCCGACCCCGCGGCGCTGGTTCCCAAAGGACTGACTCCGGCAGAAGCGGCACAGGTTGCCCGGCGCAGTCTGGAAGTGCTGGAAAGCCTTTCAGATGTATCGCCTGCGGTTGCCGAACTGCCTATGCGAGCGCTGGTGGAGGAACTGGGGCTCTCGGCGGGGCAGGTATTTGGAATTTTGCGGGTAGCCGTTACCGGACAAACCGTCAGTCCGCCTTTATTCGAGAGTATGGAGATCATCGGGCGGGATACCTGCCTGAAGCGGGTGCGCCGTGCCATTGAATTGCTGGAAGCCATGGCATAATCTATCAGGGGCTGTCCAAAAAGGCTTGTTTTCTCTTTTTAGACAGATATCCGTGGGAAAATTCAACCGAAAAGAAACATCTGGTGGAACTAAAATAGGTATTCACCTTATGAAACCAGATGTCAAATGGGAAAATGAAAAGAGGCTGTCTTCTTTCCAGACAGCCCCTTTGTTTGGATCGCAAGGCATGAAGAAGATAAAGGTTGCACTCCCTTTTCCTGATGAACCGGGGACATATTTTCTTGCCTTTTCTTTAGAGAAACCTGGAGAGTACCGGGTTGGACGCTTTCCCCCTGTGTTCTTGCCGGAAGGGTTGTATTTTTACACCGGTAGCGCATGGGGACAGGGAGGATTGCGTGCGCGTCTGGGGTATCATTTGAGAGTTCCTGCCCACCCCCACTGGCACCTGGACTGGTTGAAACCGTATCTGACTCTGTTGGGAGCCGGGTGGCGTGAAGGGGTACATGCTGAATGTGATTGGGCGCAAGCCCTCATCGCTCACCCGCAGGCGGGGGTGCCTCTACCGGGATTTGGCGCCAGTGATTGCTCCCGGCAATGCTCCGCGCATTGGGTGTTTTTTGGTACAATGGGAGGGCATCACGCTTGGAGGAAGATTGTTGAAGAGACTCTTGCGAAATTACTGGATGCTCCTGCTGGTTTCTGGAGCAGTGATATTGCTGGATCAATGGACTAAAGCCCTTGTTCGCGCCCACCTTGCACCGGGTGAGATGTGGGCGCCCTGGGACTGGCTGATGCCGTATGCCCGCTTTGTCCACTGGTACAACACCGGTGTGGCGTTTGGGCTGTTTCAGGGTAAGGGGGACTGGTTCATCTTTTTAGCCATCATTATTGCTGTTTTCATTGTCCTGTATTACCCTCGAGTGCCGGATCAGGATTGGAGTTTGCGCCTTGCCATGAGTTTGCAGTTGGGCGGCGCACTGGGAAATATGATTGATCGTCTCCATCAGGGATATGTCACCGATTTCATTTCGGTTGGTACATTCCCTGTCTTTAATATTGCCGACTCCAGCATCACCATTGGGGTTATTATTCTGCTGCTGGGGGTTTACCTGCAGGAGCGGCGTGAACGCCGTCTGGCTCAGGAATCCAGAGAGAACCCACCTGAAAATCCGGTTGTGCAGTAGATGGAAGATCAGGTCTTTGTCTTCACCTGTGAATCTCACCAGGAAGGGCGTCTGGATAAGTTTCTGGTTGCCCATTTTCCTGATTTCAGCCGTTCTCAAATCCAGGGGCTGATTCGCGACGGTTTTGTGCGTGTCTCCGGCAAACTGGTTCAAAAGACGGGGTTTCCAGTAGAAGCCGGTATGGAGGTTGAGGTTCGCGTTCCACCCCCTCAACCCACTTCGCTGGAACCTGAGCCCATTCCCCTGGATATTCTCTTTGAAAATCAAGATCTCGTGCTGGTCAATAAGCCCGCTGGAATGGTTGTGCACCCTTCGGCAGGACATGATCGTGGTACGCTGGTGCACGCTGCGCTGGCGCACATTCCCGATCTGGAAGGTATTCATGGGGAGGAACGCCCGGGTGTGGTGCATCGCCTGGACAAGGATACATCCGGATTGATCTTGCTGGCAAAGAATGACCGCGCCCACCGCTGGTTGCAGGATCAATTCCGTCTGCGTCGGGTTCAGAAAATGTATCTGGCGCTGGTGGATGGACATCCCCCAACCCCAACCGGGCGAATTGAAGCGCCGATTGGGCGTGATCCCCGCAATCGACAGCGCATGGCAGTGGTACCGCCGGAAAAGGGACGCGAGTCAATCACGGAGTACTTTACCCGGGAGGAATTTCCATCTCACGCGCTTCTGGAAGTGCATCCGTTAACCGGACGTACCCACCAGATTCGCGTGCATCTGGCGTTTATTGGCTGTCCGGTGGTGGGTGATCTGGTATATGGTCGCAAGCATTCCACGGTTCCGCTGGATCGCCATTTCCTTCATGCCTACCGGTTGACCATTCAACTGCCGGGGGAGCAAACTCCGCGCACGTTCGAAGCGCCTTTACCCCCGGAACTGGAACAGGTTCTTCAAATTTTGCGTGGAAGGACAACGTTATGATTCAGAGTTTCATTGATTTACGTTCGGATACGGTCACGCATCCTACCCCTGAAATGCGTCAAGCGATGGCACAGGCAGAGGTAGGGGATGATGTCATGGGGGAAGATCCCACCGTAAATCGTCTGGAAGAACTTGCCGCAGAAAAACTGGGAAAAGAAGCGGGCTTGTTTATCCCCTCGGGGACGATGGGCAACCTTGCCGCCATTTTGACCCACTGTGGTCGCGGCGATGAGATGATTGTGGGGCACCTCTCCCATACGTATCTCTTTGAGGCAGGGGGTTCTGCGGCGCTGGGCGGGGTGCACCCTTTTGTGGTTCCCAATCAGCCCGATGGCACCCTCCGATTGGAAGACTTACGCAAGGCTGTGCGTGAGGATGACCCCCATTACCCGACCAGCCGATTAATTATTCTGGAAAATACCCACAACCGTTGTGGCGGGGTGGTCTTAACACCCGAGTATATGCAGGCGGTTGGCGCTTTTGCGCGAGAGAAGCAGTTGAAACTGCATGTGGATGGCGCACGGATTTTCAACGCGGCGGTGGCTTTGCAGGTGCCGGTGGCAGATCTGGTGCGAGATGCCGACTCGGTGACCTTTTGTCTGAGCAAGGGACTGTGTGCCCCGGTTGGATCGGTTTTATGCGGTTCTCGAGAGTTCATTTACAGGGCACGTCGCATTCGCAAGCAGTTAGGAGGCGGTATGCGCCAGGCGGGCATTCTTGCTGCGGCTGGCATCATTGCTCTCGAGAAAATGGTGGATCGTCTGGCAGAAGACCATGCCCGCGCCCGTTTGCTTGCCGAACGGCTTTGCGGAGTCAAAGGGCTGGTTGTGGAAAATCCTCACCCCCAGACCAATATGGTGTACCTGCGTCTGGAAGAAGGCATTTCCATAGACGCCCCTGAGGTTTCGGCACAACTGGAAAAATTGGGCGTCAAAGTGGATTGGGTGGATGTCCGCCGCTTTCGGCTGGTTACCCATTACTGGGTTAATGATGAGGATATACATCGCGCCCTAGCGGCATTTGCTCAGGTACTGCGATCATTTTCCCCCCGATAACAAACAAATATGTCCTCGTGGATCCATCCATGAGGAAATGTTTTTATTGTTGTACCTCTTCATCCATTTCGGATACGGGTAACGGCGCTTCGATTTGATCCCGTCCGCGGCTTTTTGCCTGATACAGGCGCTGGTCGGCAAGGTCAATCAGCGCGTAGATTTCACTCGCTTCCATGGGAAAGCAGGCAATCCCCTGGCTGATGGTGGGGGCGGGGATGGAATTCCCTTCTCGATCTTTTAATTCCATGCGCGTCAACGATTTCTGGATGCGGCGGGCTACTCCCCATGCCTGGAGAATGGTGGCATTCGGTAAAATTACGGCAAATTCCTCGCCACCCCAGCGTCCCACCCAGTCGGTGCTTTTCAGGTATCGTTGAATATATCGGGTGATTTCGATTAACACCTGATCACCTGCAAGATGCCCGTATCGGTCGTTGTATTCCTTGAAATGATCAATATCCAGCATGATTAAACTGAGTGGATAACCACCTCGTAAGGCTTTCTGACATTCTTCGGTGAGTTTTTGCAGGAATGCCCCGTGGTTCAATGCGGAGGTCAGGCTGTCCTGCATGGAGCGCGTTTCAACTTCTTGATGGTGGAAGGCATTTTCCAGCGAAATGGCTGCCTGCTGAGCAAACGATTCCAGCAATTCCAGATCGCTATCATTGAAAGCGTTGACCTGATATGAAGCCACCGCAACCATGCCGTAAAGTTTCTCATGGGTTTGCAGCGGTGTTCCCATCCAGGAACGGCTTCGCTCCGGCTTACCGATGCTTTTCAGGGTAATTCCCAGCCGGGCGGCTTCTTTGTCAATGTCCTTTACCAGTAAAGAACGCTGGTTGATGACCACCCAGCCTGAAAAGGTGTTTTCGAGTTCCACCTGTTGATCTTCAAAAAATTCGCCATCGTCGTATAGCAACACCAGACGCAGATGACTGTTTTCCAGGAATCCAATATAGTAGGTATCGGCGTTGAGCGCCGATTGAATGGCACTGCTCATCAACGAAGTGACCTGAGAAGGCTCAATGGAAAATGCCAGACTGCGGGTCATTTGATTGATAATTTCCAGCCTTTCCACCTGCTTCTCGATCCGTTTTTTCATCCAGTGGAATGTCTCATTGATGATTGTGGCGGATAGAATTAAACTCAAAGGGCGGTCCCAGGTGATGTAAATCTCGGGAAAGACATTGATGGGGAACAGGGGAGAAAGCAGGAAGATCACCATTCCCAGAACGGCATAAGCAAACCACCGCCCCATCAAAATAGTGATGTTGACAAAGAAGAGAGTGGCAACTGCCAGTTGAATCCAGCGAATACTGTACGGTTCAATCAGAGTGAACCAGAGCACAAAAGCCACATAAAAGAGGAAGATAACCAGGCTGGTTATTGGATTTTGATGCCAGTCGGCTTTCAGGAAAAGATTCTGAATCAGGAAATAAGCAAACAGAGCCAACCCGCTCAAAATATTGATCCAGCGTTGTGTGATGGCTGTGACTTCTACATACCCGTAAACAAACAAAAAAAAACGCAATCCCTGCGCTACCCAGAAGAATGGGCAATAACAGGCGCTGGTCTCTGCCGGTTTCGGGTGCTCGTATCATGCGGCTTAGAAAATGGCTCATGCTTCCAGTAGATGCAGAGTATTTTTTTGCAGGCAACGCATTAAAGCGTTGACAACCGCCGGATCAAACTGCTTTCCGGATTGCGATCGAATGTATTGAAGGGCATCTTCGACGTTAATGCGCTTCCGATAAGGGCGATCGGAGAGCAGAGCATCCAGCACGTCGGCAACCGAGAAAATTCGCGCCAGCAGGGGAATCTCTTCTCCTTTCAGTCCCTTCGGATAACCGCTTCCATCCCAGCGCTCATGGTGATATTCAATGACGGGGATGGCATTGCTGAGGAATGGAATCTCCCGGATGATGCGCGCCCCAATGAGTGGATGTTCCCGCATGAGACGCCATTCATGCTCATTTAATGAGTCGGGCTTGTGAAGAATGGTGTCACTAATACCTATTTTACCGATATCGTGTAAAAGCGCTCCCCTTTCCAGGGCTTTTTGATCTGCGGCAGATACACCCATTTCCTGAGCAATTCTCAGGGCAATCTCGCGCACCCGTAAAACGTGACGTTCGGTTTCGTGATCGCGGGCGTCCAGTGAGTTCATCAGTGCCAGAAGTGTCTGGTCGTATGAGCGTTCCAGTTGATCGAAGGCTTGTGCCAGTTCATGCGCCTGGCGACGCGTTTCTGCCAGTAATATCGATCGCTCCAGTGCAATGCTGGCTTGATTGATAAGCAATCTCACCTCATCAACAGGATAGTGATTGTTCCTGCTGGAACTTTCCATCAATTCCAGCCACAACGCGCCGTAACAGCGCCGGTGGGTCTGGAGCGGAAATGCCATCAGCGAAACCCATTCGTTCACCCGTTGGGTGGAAATCTGGCGGGATTGCATGGCTTGCTGAATAACTTCCATGGGATGGGAAATGTCCGTATCGTCCGATGGATACTGTAAACTGATCTCCATCTCACCGTCCAATCCATACAGCACCATGCCGCAGGCGCTTGCCTGGAACATGCGGTAAGCCGTGAGAGCAATGACCTGCGCCGCTGCGTTCAAATCGTCCGACTCAGCGATCCGCATGCTCAGTTCATGAAGCATTTGCGTAACCATCAACGATGAACGCAGTTCTTCATCCAGAAAACTGCGCTCGATGGCTACAGCGGCGTGTGTACCAATTAAGTCCAGCAAAAACTCATCCTGTTCATTAAAATTCAGTCCCTGCTTTTTCCCAATGGTCAAAATGACCCCGAGAGGCTGACTTTCCCGCAGGATGGGAGATACCAGCATGGAACGCAGGGTGGGATCGCGCAGATCCAGATGGCTGGTACGCGGGTCTCGGCGGATGTCACGAACCCGGATGGCTATACCCGTTTGATAGACATGATTGACGATTTCCTGTAAGGTTTCGCTCAGGGCAGTTCCGCCTATGGATCCCGCATGTGCCCAGCGCCAGGTTTCTTCGTAACGCACCGCAATGACTCCCGCGTGTGCATACGTGCTCTGGCGGGCAATTTCGGCAATTTTCTCCATTAACTGGTTTAAGTTCAATGTGGATGTGAGTAGTGCCGCCGACTGTACAAGGTCTGCCAGCGTGTTGCGGTAGCGTTGATACGACCATGCGCTGGTCAGCCTCATTCCCAGGGCTTCTACGAAGGGGATGTCCTGTGGGGAAAAATATTCCATCTCCCGAGAGGCAATAAACAGCACCCCCTCCAGATTGCCGTTATCCAGCAGAGGGCAGACCAGTTGAGATGGGTACAGCTGGGGAATGAGTTTAAAAGGCGGCTCTTCGGTTTGATGGTGCCGTAACAGCGTTTTGCGGGAGCGAATGGCGCGCCCAATCAAACCGCGGGTGATGCTGTGTTGAAATCCGGGAGGAATCAGCGTGGCATCTGGACCTGCTACAGCAAGCAGTTGCAGGCGTTGGGAAGCGGGGGAAAATCCCAGCACCATGCATAAAGAGGCATGCAGGGTTTGATGAAGCACATTTGCCGCCAGCTGTGCTTCGACAGGAATATCCTCCATCGTTTCCAGTTGCTGATTGAACTGGTTGAGCCTGAGCAGTTGTTCATTCTGAATGCGCTGGAGAAGTAATTGTTGTTCCAGAGCCTGGATTCTGGCTTTTAATTGCCGCACTTCTTCACTGTTCTCATGTCCGGCATCAATGCCTTCTACCTCCGCGTGAACGGTCTCTTTCGGTTTTCCGGTGATGAGGGGAGAAGAAATCAGGGAGGATGGTTTCATGAGGAAAGAACTCAAACTGCAATGAGATGAAGTGGCGGAACGGTTGATAACATCGTCTGTTAGAAGTCTAGCATACCCTGTGTTGAAACACAATTACAGTAACATTTCGGCTTCATTTCAGTTTTGTAAGGAATAGATTCTTATAACCAGAAATTCATGACACCTCCCTGCTGGTGCGTTCTTCAGACCACTTTAAACTCTGATATAATCCAGCAGGGGAGAACCCACACATTCTTCATGCGGATAAAGCGTTCAAGGAGAAGCATTCATGCCGGAATTTTTCTCGTTAAGGGAGATTGACGAAGCCGCGCAGTCCATTCGCCAGCGATTGGATGTCCAGCCAGTGGTCGGACTGGTGCTGGGTTCGGGGTTAGGAGGGCTGGCGGATCAGATACGAAACCCTGTATATATTGAGTACCCTACCATTCCTCACTGGCCGGTCTCTACCGTGCCGGGACATGCCGGCAGACTGGTCATTGGGGAACTGGCTGGAACACAGGTGCTTGTACAACAGGGGCGCGCTCATTTCTACGAAGGATATTCCATGGCAGAGGTAACCCTGCCGATTCGGGTGATGAAGCGTCTGGGAATCAACACAGTGATTTTGACCAATGCGGCAGGTGCCATTCACCCGGAGTTTGAGCCGGGCGACGTCATGCTTATCACGGACCACTTATCTCTGATGGGAATGACCGGTTTCAATCCGTTGCGAGGTCCCAATCTGGATGAGTTTGGTCCTCGATTCCCGGACATGAGTCAGGTGTACGACCGGGAATTGTTGCAAATTGCCCGGGAGGAAGCCCAAAAAGCCGGAATTGCCCTGCGGGAAGGGGTGTATGTAGGATTGTCCGGTCCTTCTTTTGAAACCCCTGCGGATTTGCGTTTCCTGCGCATCATCGGTGCGGATGCAGTGGGAATGTCCACTGTGCCAGAAGCCATTGTTGCCAGACATGCCGGTATGCGTGTTCTGGCGTTTTCTGGCATCAGCAATAAAGCCAATCTGGATGGCAATACCATCACCACCCACGAAGAGGTGCTTGAGGCAGGAAAGCAAATTGTTCCCAAACTGGAAACGCTGATTACCCGGGTATTGCAGAGACTCTAACCCTGAATCTGCAATCACAGATTTGTCGGGATTGAATGCCGTCACAGGATTATGGACGACCTGATCCGTTTTCTTCAGCAGTACGAAAGCGGAGTGTATTTCCTCGCTGGAGGAGTCGCGTTAATCTATCTGTGGCGGCTTTTATCTGCCTGGGAAGAGTACCGAAAATCCATTTTTGGCATTGAACGGGAGATTGCCCGCCGTAAAATCCTGTCCGCTCTCACCATGATGGGGTTGATGGTATTGCTGGTATTTGCCGAGTTCTTTCTGGTTTCGTTTGTTGCTCCTGCTTATATGGGCAAACCGGTTTTTCAAACCCCAACCCTCAATGTGCTTGAGACCCCCTTCGCTCCGCTCACTACACCTCAAGCCAGTACGCCTACCCCATCGAATCTCATCATGACGGTAACCCCTTCACAGGAAGGCTGTATTGAGGGCCAGATTGAGTGGATTTCACCCCGTCCCGGCGAAGAAATTGAAAAAACTGTAGAATTAAAGGGGACGGTGAATGTTCCAAATCTGGGGTTTTTCAAATATGAGTACGCCAGTATGGACTCGGAAGATTGGGTGACCATTGCTGCGGATAACCGCCCAAAAGTGAACGCATTGATTGGATACTGGGATGTCAGCCAGATTGTCCCCGGAGATTATCGTTTGCGCCTGGTGGTCACTGATAACCAGAACAATGTCTTCCCTGCCTGTGTGATTCAGGTACGGATTATCAATTCACCTTAAAGGAATGCCATGCCACAAGTAGCCATTCGTCCTGCCGTATCATCGGATCTCCCGGCGCTCAGCCAGATTGTTCCCTCTTACTATACTGTGAAAGTATGGCAAATGGATCGGGGTGGGGAGGAAGAGCAGATTCAGGTGCGTTTTCGTGAGGTGCGTCTTCCGCGGGAAGTTCTGGTTGAATACCCCCGTTCTCTGGAGGATATTTTTCAGGAAGGCTGGCTCGACAAAGATATCTTTCTCACCGCCAGCCTTTCCAGTATACCGGTAGGGTTTGCTCGTCTGGCGCTGGAAATCACATCGGGCAATTTGTGGGTAAAAGATTTAATCGTGCGTCACGATTTGCGCCGTGAGGGCATTGGCACTGCGCTTTTGATTGCGGTGCAGGATTATGCCCTCGAGCGGAGATATCGCCGGATTATGCTGGAAATGCAGTCCAAGAATTATCCTGCCATTCAACTGGCAAAAAAACTTGGCTATGAATTTTCGGGTTTCAGCGACGCTTACTTTGCGAATCAAGACATTGCCTTATTCTTTGCGCAATCTTTGCGTTGATGAGAACGAACTGGCTGGGAAAGTATGCAGAATGACGGCATGATTGCACTACAGGGTATCCTTCGAGCGCTCAGTGATATTTTCACTGCCGGGATTGCCATAACAGCCTTTGCGCTTTTGCTCTATGCTCTGGCGTTCAATTTGTTCAATCGAGTGGTTCGCTCTTTTGCCTTGATTCTGGTATGCGTGGTGGTGGCGTTTACTGCCGAATCAATGGGTAACATTGCCTCTTCAAGTGCGGACCAAATGTTCTGGTTGCAGGTGCAGTGGGCAGGAGTGGTTTTTCTACCTGCCACCTACCTGCATTTTGCGGATGCCGTGTTAGCCACCACGGGACAGCCCAGCCGGGGGCGAAGGCGTTTCCTTTCGCGTCTGGCGTATTTTATCTCTTTCCTTTTCTTATTGTCCATTCCATTTGGCTGGCTGATTGGTCCGGTGGTCAGTGTGGAGGGGAAAATCAGCCATTTTCAGCCCACCCCTCTGACCAATGTTTTTCTCGTTTACCTGATCACCCTTTGTGGGATTGGTATCAGTTTACTGGTTCGTGCCATGCGGCGATCGACGCTCTCTGCCAGTCGGCGCCGCATGTTCTATCTGGTATTCAGTTCGGTAGCGTTAATTCTAGGGGTATTCCCCTTCCTCCCTTATAACCCTGATTTTCCCTTGCGGCATCCCATCTGGTTCTGGGGCTTGGCGGCACTGGTCAATGCTCTGGTAGGAACCTTGCTGGTGGTTATGGCGTATGTTGTGGCTTTCTTCGGGGTGATGATGCCGGACCGGGTGGTCAAGGCGCGCCTGTTCAAGTGGCTGATGCGAGGTCCCTTTACTGCATCGGCAACGCTGGGCGTGGTGACATTAATCCGGCGCGGTGGTGATGTGCTTGGGTACAACGCCAGCATCCTTGTGCCGGTTGCAATGGTTGCCACCATTTTGATTCTGGAGTATCTCATTACTCTGCTGTCGCCTTTGGGAGAACGCATTCTCTTTGCAGGAAACGATCGTGAAGAACTGGAAATTTTACGGCGTCTGGAAGAGAGACTGGTAACGCGGAACGACCTGCGTCAGTTCCTGGAGATGATTCTGGTCGCTTTGATGGACCGCACTCAGGCGGAAGGAGCCTATCTGGTCGGTCTGGAATCCGGCTCCCAGTTCATTCTTTCACAGGGCAAAACCCGTTTTGAACGTCTGGAGGATCCAACGCAATCTCCTCTGAAGATTTATCCGGAGTGGGAAAAAGCCCGAGAAGCCCGCTATTTCATCTGGGAGGGAGACTGGCTTTTCCCGCTTCATAATGGAGAAGAAAGCCCTCTGCTGGGGTTCATTGGGGTGAGCGGCGTGGAAGGCAAAGAGGTAGCGCTTGAGCCGGATGAAACCATCTGGATGTTGATTGATCGGGCGGCGATGGCACTGCGCGACCGTAAACTCCAGGAACGGATTTTTTCCGCTCTGGAAGCCCTTACTCCTCAGGCAGATTTTATTCAGCGTCTTCGCACTGCAGGTCAGTATGATCGTCAGGAATTCATGCAAGCGGAGGTCCCAGAAGCCCCTGAAGATGTGGCGACATGGGTGCGGGAAGCGCTTTCGCATTACTGGGGTGGTCCTAAATTGCTCAATAATCCCCTGATGAAGTACAGGGTTGTTCAGGAAGCCCTGCGTGAACATAATGGCAATCAAGCCAACGCACTCCGCGCGGTGCTCCGGCAAGCCATTGATCAGGTAAAACCCGAGGGCGAAAGAAAGTTCACCGGTGAATGGATATTGTATAATATTCTGGAAATGAAGTTTGTTGAAGGGCGCAAGGTGCGTGATATTGCGATGCGTTTAGCCATGTCAGAAGCAGATCTTTATCGGAAACAGCGGGTTGCCATTGAAGCCGTCGCAAAAGCCATTCTGGAAATGGAAATGGATGCTCGGGAGGGAGCCAACCAGAAGCAGGAATAGCCGCGGTTGGTATTTTATTCTTAACAACTTACAGAGATGGGGTATGGAGGTAAGAAATGGCGGTAAGGCGATCAGTTGCCAGTATTGAGGAAGTGGAGATGCCTATGGATGAAGGCTGGTGGGCTTCGGTGCTTGCGGATGAGCAGGTCTATGGAGAAAATCTGCTCAGGTCTTCCGGAGCAAAATCCACGGGAATCTCTGCCAGTGTCAACTGGGCAAAAGCACGCCAGTATCTGGAAAACGACGAAGTTGTCAAACTGGAGGTGTACGGCTTCAATCGCGGCGGGCTCTTGGTGCGCGGGGAGGATATTCAAGGGTTTGTACCGGTGTCTCATCTGGTGGAGATGCCCTGTGTCCCCGGCGACGAGGAACAACGCAGGCAGAGCCTGGCAAATTACGTGGGGCGGATTCTTTCCCTCAAGGTCATTGAATGTGAGATGCAGTCTGAGAGGATTGTCCTTTCAGAACGCGCGGCGCTGGCTGGCGAGGGGAAACGCCGGCAACTTTTCAGCACCCTGCGCGCGGGCGAAATTGTCAATGGAACTGTGACGAACGTCACCGACTTTGGCGCTTTTGTGGATTTGGGTGGTCTGGAAGGGCTAATTCATGTCTCCGAACTGTCGTGGGGGAGGGTGCAACACCCGACTGATATTCTGCGGGTGGGCGATCCGGTGCGCGCCCTGGTGCTAACGGTTTCGGCTGAAAATGGAAGGGTAGCGCTCAGCCTCAAGCGGCTTTGTCCCAATCCCTGGGAGGCTTTGCCCCAAATTTACCGTCCCGGTGATGTCGTGGAAGCCGAAGTGACCGCGATCATGCGGTTTGGTGCCTTTGCCCGCCTGAAAGAAGGGGTGGAAGGGTTGATCCACATCTCGACCATGTCCCTGCCCGATGGGGTAAAGGACATTGAAAAGGTGATGACGGTTGGGCAAAAG
>OGCI01001626.1_pt1 | contig 17904 bp, 10 predicted proteins | sample 1570021 | NCBI WGS metagenome assembly OGCI01 (sample SAMN06264664, study PRJEB24512) | hot springs metagenome | isolation source: Hot spring water | place: South Africa: Tshipise | collected 2015-06-21 | reverse complement strand
CGGGCAATCCAGTCTCCAGCTTCGCCACCTTCTTGCTGCTGGTGCGGCCCTTCGTGCTGCGGCTGCAGGGCGTCAGGGAGGTGTGGCAGATCAACTGGGATGGCGGACGCACCTACGGCGATGTGCTGAAGACGGCCGAGATCGAGCACTGCAAATACGATTTCGAGGTCGCCGACGTGGGCCGCCTGAAGCAGATGTACGACCTCTTTGAAGCGGAAGCCCGTAATTGTCTGGCCCACAAGCTGGTGATCCCGGCGCATGACCACGTGCTGCGCTGCTCCCACACGTTCAACCTGCTGGATGCGCGCGGCGCCATCGGTGTGACCGAGCGCGCGGCCTACTTCGCCCGCATGCGCGATCTGGCGCGCCAGGTCTCGGTGGCCTACGTAGAGCAAAGAGAGCGCGAAGGGTATCCGTGGTTGAAGGAGACAGGGAAACAAGGAGACAAGGAAACAAGGAGACAAGGAGCGGAAGAATCCCTAACCCCCTTGTCTACCGATCAAATTGTTTCCTTGTCCATTACTACTAACCCTTACCTGCTCGAAATCGGGACTGAGGAGCTGCCGGCGGGCGATGTGGCTGATGCGATTGCTCAGTTGAAGGTCTCGACCCCCAGGCTGCTGGCCGACCTGCGGCTGGCATACGACGAAGTGTATGTCTCCGGCACGCCGCGGCGATTGGTGGTGCTGGTCAAGGGGCTGGCACCGCGGCAGGCCGACGAGGAGACCGCGGTGAAAGGGCCGCCTGCCGAGCGCGCCTTCGATGCCACCGGCGCAGCGACCCCGGCCGCGCTCGGCTTCGCGCGCAAATGGGGCGTGCCGGTCGAAGCGCTGGAGACACGCCAGGAAGGCACAGGCCGCTACGTCTACGCCGTGGTGCGCCGTCAGGGCCGGCCCACTTCGGAGGTGTTGGCCGAGGCCCTGCCCGGGCTGGTAGCGGGCATTAAGTTCGGCAAGACGATGCGGTGGAACCATACCAATGTGGCTTTCTCCCGGCCGATCCGATGGTTCGTGTCCCTCTTCGGCGATCAGGTCATCCCGTTCCAGTATGCGGGCCTGACTGCAGGCCGTACGACGCGCGGCCCCAGGTCTCAGGGCTCCCCTGAGCTGGAGGTCCCTGCCGCGAACGCCTATCTGCCCCTCATGGCCGATCATCACATCATGGTGGACCGTGATGCGCGACGGGCTGCCATCGCCGCGCAGGTGGCGGCCCTGGCCGCTGAGGTCGGTGGCACGGTCCCCGACGACCCGGCGCTGTTGGACGAGGTGACCGACCTGGTGGAGGAACCCACTGCCCTGCGGGGCGATTTCGCAGCCGACTATCTGCGCCTGCCCAAAGAAGTCCTGATGACGGTGATGAAGAAACATCAGCGGTATTTCCCTGTGATGGGAAGTAAGGAAACAGGTAGACAAGGAGACAAGGAAAACTCAGGCCTTGTCTACATGTCCACTTATCTACTTCCCTACTTCATCGCCGTCCGCAACGGCCCGGCCGAGCATCTCGATGTGGTGCGCGCGGGCAACGAAGGCGTGTTGCGCGCGCGATATGCCGATGCCGACTACTTTTTCAAGGCCGATACCGCTCATCATCTCGCCGCGTTCACGCCTCGCCTGGCCACGCTGACATTCCAGGAGAAGCTCGGCTCCATGCTGGACAAGGTGCACCGGCTGGAACAGCTCGCGCCGGCCCTGGGGCAGATGTTGCAGCTGACCGACGACGAGATGGCGACCCTGAAGCGCGCGGCGGCGTTGTGCAAGAGCGACCTGGCGACGCAGATGGTGGTGGAGCTGACTTCGCTGCAGGGCATCATGGGCCGCGAGTACGCGCGCCTCTCCGGCGAGCCGGAGGACGTGGCGGTTGCCATCTACGAGCACTATCTGCCGCGTTTTCAGGGCGATGCCGTGCCCGCCACGCGGCCCGGCCTGTTATTGAGCATCGCCAACCGGCTCGACTCGCTGGTCGGCCTCTTCGCGGTCGGCCTGGCGCCCACGGCCACGGCCGACCCGTTCGGCCAGCGCCGCGATGCCTTGGGGCTGGTGGCCGTGCTTGTGGGTTGCCGGCAGCCGTTTGATCTGCAGCCGGCGTTGCAGGCCGCGGCTGCGCTGATGCCCGTGCCCGTCGCCGGGCAGGTGTTGGCCGACGTCCAGGCCTTCATCCGCGATCGGCTCTACACCTGGCTGCGCGATCAAGGGCTGCCGCACGATGTGGTCAGCGCCGTCCTGGCCCAGCTGGCCCATGACCCTTACCGCGCAACCGTGACGGCCCGCGAGCTGGCCGAGTTGACTCAGGCGCCCGATTGGCCCGAAGTGCTGATCGCCTATGCGCGCTGCAAACGGATCGTGCGCGGCGTGCCGGAGACCTACCCGCTGGCCCCCGAGCACTACACCGACGAAGCCAGTCGAGCCCTGTACGCCGCCTGGCAGTCGGCCGAGAGCGCCTGGCAGGCCGAGCGCAGCGTCGCCGCATTGGGCCGTCTTCTGGCCGCGTTGCGCGAGCCGATCAATCGCTTTTTCACCGATGTGCTGGTGATGGCCGAAGACCCGGCCGTGCGCCAGGCGCGGTTGGCTCTCGTCCAGCGCATCGCCGCGCTCCCCGACGGCATCGCCGACCTGAGCCTGTTGCAGGGCTTCTGAGCAAGCAGGCGCCGGGCGCTCCGACGTGTGCCCGGCGCCCGTCCAGGGCTGTGCCTGGCTTGTGGCCATGTCGGCCCGCGACTTGCCCCCATTTCGACCGCGTGCTAGAATTTCAACCTGCGCGCCAGAGCGCGCATCCCGGTTGTGCAGGGGCGGAGTCGCCTCGCCGTGGCCGCGCATGCGCCTGAGGGCACGTTGCATGAAACAGGAGGACCGACGAGCATCCTGTGATACCCTACAAACTCCGTCTTCGCAACTTCATGTGCTACCGCGAGGAACAGGCCCTCGACTTCTCCGGCATCCATCTGGCCTGCCTGACCGGCGACAACGGTCATGGCAAGTCCACGTTGCTCGATGCCGTCACCTGGGCGCTGTGGGGCAAGGGCCGCGCCAAACGCGATGATGACCTGATCACCCTCGGCGAGACCGAGATGTGGGTCGAGTTCGAGTTCGGCCTGAGCGGGCAGCGCTATCGCGTCTGGCGGCAGCGCACCAGGAGGGGCCGCGGACAGAGCGACCTGCACTTTTATGTTTGGAATCCGGCGACTGCACCTGGCCAGCAGCGGATGGATTCCGGCGAGGACGGCGAGTGGCAGCTGCTTGACAACGGCAATCTCCTCGAGCGCCAGGCGCAGATCACTCGTACTTTGCGGCTCGACTACGATACCTTCATCAACTCTGCCTTCCTGCTCCAGGGCCGCGCCGATTCATTTGCCACCAAGACCCCCGCCGAGCGCAAGCAGATCCTCGCCGACATCCTGGGCCTTGGCCGCTATGACCTGTACGAGCAACGGGCCAAAGAGGAAGCGCAGGCGCGGCGCGAGCGTGCCGCGCTGGTGGAAGGCGAAATCAACGCCATCGAGCGTGAGCTGGCCCGCCGCGCCGAGTATGCCGCACAACTCAATGCCGCGCGCGCGGCAGCGCTGGATGCCGCCGAGAAGCTGCGCGCGGCCGAGGCTGAGCAGGCGCGCTATCGGATGCAGGTCGAGGGGCTGCGGGTGCTGGCCAATCAACTGACCGACCTGAGGCGGCGACTGAGTCGCGGAGAAGAGGCGTACCACGCGCTGGAAGGCCAGCTGGCGGCCGCGCGCCAGCGCCTGAGCCAGATCGAGCTCGTCCTGGCGCAGCGCAACGAGATCGAGGCGGGCTGGGCAGCGCTGCAACAGGCGCGCAGCGCCGAGGCGATGTGGAGCGAGCGGCTGCTCCAGGCCACACAGGTCCAAAGAGAGATGCAGCAGCTTCAGTTGACCATCGCCCAGGCCAGACTGACGCTGGAGGCCGAGCAGAAACATCTGGCAGACCGGCAGGCCGAGCTGAGCCGCAAGATCGCCATCGGCCAGGAGCAGGCCATCAACGCGGCGCAGGCACGCGTGGCGCTGGCCCAATTCGACGCGCTGCAGGCCCGCCGCGACGCGCTGGCGGCCGAGCTGCGCGAGGTGGTTGAACGCATCGCCGGCCTGAAAGCCCAGAACGAGCAGTTGAAGGCCCAGGGCCAGGCCGTGAGGGACAAAATGGCAATGATGGCACAGGCGGGAGCGGCTGTGTGCCCGTTGTGTGGCCAGGCGCTGACCGCTGGCCACCGCGATCGCCTGCTGATCGAGATGGGGACCGAGCGTGACGCGCTGGCCGATCGGTATCGGGCCAATCGGGATCTCTTGCATGATCTGAACGAGCGCAAGACCGCCCTCGAGGCAGAAGATGGCGACCTGGTGCGTCACCTGCGCGGCCGGGACGCGCGTCAGCGTCAGCTGGCTCAGGCCGAGGCCGCCCAGGCCGAGGCTGCAGCCGCCGCGGCCGAACAGGAACGCGTCGCCGCGCAGGCCGCAGCGATCGTGGCCCGGCTGGCAGCCGAAGATTATGCCCCGGCCGAACGGGTCCGGCTGGCGCAATTGACCGCTCAACTGACCGTCATCGGCTACGACGAGGCCGCGCACGAGACAACGCGCCGAGAGCTGGAGCGGTGGGCGCCCTTCGAGGCGCGCTATCAGCGACAACTGCTGCCCGCGCTCGACGGCGAGGCCGAGGCACGTAGCCGTGTGGCCGATCTGGCAAATCAGCTGGCGCAGCGCGCGGCCGACCTGGCTGCCGACCGGGCCGAAGCCGACCGTCTGGCCGCAGCGGTGGCCGACCTGCCGGAGTGGCAGGCGAAGCTGGCGCGCGCGGATGCCGCTGTTGAGGCCGCTGCAGCGGTCGAGCGTCGCGCCCGCCAGGCCGAGGGCGCCGCCATGCAGCAGCTCGCCGCGCTCGATGCGCTGGCAGAGCGGCGCCGCGTGCTCGCCGCGGAATTCGACGCGCTAAACACGGAGATCGGCATCTACAATCAGCTGCGGGAGGCCTTCGGCAAACGCGGCCTGCAGGCGATGATCATCGAAAGCGCCATCCCTGAAGTGGAGATCGAGGCAAACAGGCTGCTCGGCCGCATGACCGAGGGGCGGATGAGCCTGCGCCTGGAAACCCAGCGGGAAAAGGTGACCGGCGGCGCCATCGAGACGCTGGACATCATCATTTCCGATGAGCTGGGCGCGCGCAGCCATGAACTGTATTCGGGCGGCGAGAGTTTTCGCGCGAACCTGGCGCTGCGCATCGCCATCAGCAAACTGCTCGCGCGCCGCGCCGGCGCCCAGCTGCAGACGCTGGTCATTGACGAGGGGTTCGGGTCGCAAGACGCCAAAGGCCGCGACCTGGTGGTGGACGCCATCAGCTCGATCCAGGATGACTTCGCGCGCATCATCGTGATCACCCACATCGAGGAGCTGAAGGATCTGTTCCCTGCCCGCATTGACGTGGTGAAGACGGCCCACGGCTCACGGGTCAGCATCGCATGAGAGCGAGAGAACATGTCGGCTCAAGTTGACAGGCCGGTGCGTCGGCCTTTGCACGGCCGCCTGGTCATGCTCTTTCCGTTTGGGCGACAGTTGGCGGCCGTGCGACATCGGATCTGGCTGCTGCCCGTCACGGCTTTGCCATGCGTCAGCAGCGAGGTGTGGAAGCTGTGTCTGGTCACGGCTCTGCTGAACGCCAGCTATCTGAGTATGATGGGCCTGCTCAAGGTGCTCTTTGTCCTGCGGTTGGGCTACGACGCCGGCTATGTGGGCAGCCTCTTCGCCGCCGGTTCGTTGAGCTTTGCGTTGTGCACGATGTCTGCGGGATTCCTGGGCGCCTGGATCGGCCCACGCCGCGCCATGATCGGCGGGGTCGTGCTCGTTGCCGCCAGCATGGCGCTCCTGCCGTTCACCGAGTTCGTGTCGCCTCCGCTTCGGCCCCTCTGGCCGTTGTTGGTGCAGGTCGTCAGTTCGGCCGGCTGGTCGGTCTATATGGTGAACCTGGTGCCGGCGCTGGTGGCGTTCAGCGACGACGCCAATCGCCGCGAGGTCTACAGCCTGAAGGAGGCCAGCGCCGGGCTGGGCATGTTCCTGGGTGCGATCGTCGGCGGGCTGCTGCCTGCGCTTTTCGCCGGCCTGTTCGATCTCGGCCTGGATGGCCCGGCGCCCTATCGCTATGGCCTGATCGTCGCGGTGGCGGTCGCGTTCCTCGGATTGGCGCCTCTGCTCAGGCTGGCCCATGTGCCCAGTGCTCCGCGCACCGCATCCGCGCGCGCCTCGTGGCGCTCTCTGCGGCCGCTGGTGCCATTGGTGGCGGCCGCGCTGCTCAATCACGCTGCGGTGGCCAGCGCGAGGGTTTTCTACCCGGCCTACCTCGATCGGGTGTTTGCCCTGCCCTCGACGCTGATCGGGCTGATCACGAGTATCGGCACGTTGCTGGCTGTGGCCGGCTCGCTGAGCGGCCCCCGCCTGGTTGCGCGTCGCGGCAACAGCTTCGGCATGATGTTCGCCTCGCTCGGTCTGACCGGCAGCCTGCTGCTGATGGGGCTCTTCGGACATTGGCTGGCGGCCGGCGCCGGCGCAATCGGCATGTTGGCGCTTGTCGGGGTGTGGACGCCCGCCTATCAGGTGCTGCAAATGGAGCTGGCCGAGCCGGCACAGCGGTCGCTGGTGGCTGGGGTCGGCTGGCTGGGCATGAGCACCGGCTTCACCCTGATGAGCTTCGGCGGCGGCCAGATCGTCACCGCGCTCGGCTATCGGCCGGTGTTTTTGCTGGGCGCTACGTTGTCGGCAACGAGCGCCGTCCTGATGTGGCGTCTGTCGCAGCGCAGCCGTTCGACGATATTAACTGCAACCCAAATCTCAGAAACCGGAGGAACGGAATGACGACGAGACTGGATGGCAGGACGGCCTGGGTGACAGGCTCTTCGCGTGGCATCGGCCGGGTGATCGCCGGCCATTTGGCCAGCCTGGGCGCACGCGTGGCCGTGCACGGCTCAACGCCTGCTTCGCCGCGGGCGCTGGGCGAGGCGGAATCGCTGCAGGCCGTGGCTGCAGCCATTGCGCAAGAATCCGGGGTGGATGTGCTCACGGTGCACGGCGACCTGGCAGACGAAGCCGTCGTGGCGGGCTGTGTGGCCGAGATCCGGGCCCGCTTTGGCCAGATTGACATCCTGGTGAACTGTGCGGGCGGCGACATCGGCGCCCAGGGCGTGATGGCGCCCAATGCCGGCAAGCCGCAGGGCAATGATGCGATTCACATTTCGCTGTCTGATCTGCGCGCGGTGCTCGATCGCAACCTGATGACCTGCATCCTGGTCTGTCGTGCGGTGGTGCCGGAGATGATGGCGCGCAAACAGGGCTGGATCGTCAATATCGGCAGCATTGCCGGGCTGGCCGGCGGCATGCATTCGGCGATCTACCGCACGGCCAAAGCCGCGGTGCACGAGTACACGCGCTGCCTGGCCGATCTGCTGCGGCCGTATAACGTGTACGCGAACGTCGTTGCGCCCGGCGACACCCTGACCGCCCGCTTTGAGGCCAGCCGGGTGACGGATCCGCAGATGAAGGTGACGGGCGGGACGCTGGTGCGCTATGGCCTGCCGATCGAGGTCGCGCGCGCGGTCGCCTTCCTGGTGAGCGAGGACGCGTCGTACATCACCGGCCAGGTGCTGCGCGTGGACGGCGGCTTGCAGCTGTGGCCGGGCTGATGGGGCGATCCGCGACGCGGCGGGGTTGACAAACCGAACGAATGTTCGTATAATGAGGTCGTCTCGGTCAGGAGGCGGCGATGGATGTGCGCGCAAAACTCGGCCTGTTGAGTCAGGCGGCCTGTTATGACGACTGCACCGCGCTCGAAGGGGATGCGCTGGCGGCCGGACGGGGTTTTTTTGCGCCTGCAGCCGGCGAGTCGCCACCGGGCCGCGACCTGCTCCCCTGCATCTCACATGTGACCACGCCGTGGGGCGAGCGCAAAGCCGTCCTCAAGATCTTGCAAACCAGCGCGTGCGAGAACAACTGCAACTACTGCGCGTTTCGCGCGGGCCGGGACATCCGGCGCGCTCACCTGACGCCCGACGAGCTGGCCCACAGCTTCGACCTCATGTATCGGGCAGGTCTTGTGGAGGGTCTCTTCCTCAGCTCCGGCATCGTCGGCACGGCCCGCACGATGGACGAAATGCTCGCCACGGTCGAGCTGGTACGGCTGAAGTACGGCTTCCGGGGTTATGTGCATCTGAAGCTGCTGCCCGGCGTCGAGGCGGCTCACATCGCGGCCGCGGTGGCGCTGGCCGACCGCGTTTCGGCCAATCTGGAGGCGCCGACGCCTGAGCGGCTCTCGGTGCTGGCGCCCCAGAAGCGCCTGGCAGAGCTGCTTGGGCCGTTGCGCATTGCGGCCGCGATGATTCACCGGACTGCCGGGACCGCTCGCTCGCCTGCCGACCGGGAGACGATGGGGTTCCTCGGGTCGGCACAGGGCCGGCTCGATGCCTCGGCTCCTGCAGCCGCAGTCGGCCCGACCGGTTGGGGGCGTGGCCGACTGGGTATCTCCACGCAGTTCGTCGTTGGCCCGGCCGGCGAAAGTGACCGCGAGCTATTGACCGTCGCGCAGATGCTCTATCGCGAGGCAGAGCTGGCGCGCACCTATTACAGCGCGTTCAGCCCGGTGCGGAACACGCCACTGGAGGTCGCGCCGCCTACCGATCCCCGCCGTGAACATCGGCTCTATCAGGCCGACTGGCTGCTGCGTTTTTACCGGTTCGACGTCGAGGAGCTGCCGTTCGATGCTGCGGGCCAGCTGCCGTCAGAGGTGGATCCGAAGCTGGCCTGGGCGCAGGCACATCCCGAACGCTTCCCCATCGAGGTCAACGTGGCCCCTGTGCCCGACCTGTTGCGCGTGCCCGGCATCGGGCCGCAGGCAGCGCGCGCCATCGTGGCGGCCCGGCGACAGGCGACGCTGCGCGAGCTGGGCGATCTGCGCAAGCTGGGCGCTCGCGCCGACCGCGCGGCCGCGTTCATCACGCTGGCCGGCAAACGCCCTCCCCATCAGCCGCCTCTGCCCTTCTGACGCCCACAGCGCCGCGCAGCACGTCCGGCGAGGTTGACAGGTTGGCCCGGAAGGGGTAACCTATGTCCATGTTGTATCTCGGTGGGCGTGGAACTGATTATCATGCTGTGGGCGATTCTCTCCGACATTCATGGCCGCGTCGACCGGCTGGCGCGCGTCCTGGCTGACGCGGCTGAGGCCGGCGTGACGTGTTTCCTCTCGCTGGGTGATGTGGGCGGCGTTGGGCCGCTGGATATGCTGGCCGATATCGGCGCGCGTTGCGTTTTCGGGAACTGGGAGGCATCCGGGCTGCGCGGCATGGCGCAGCCCTATCGCGGTTGGGTGGCGCGCTGGCACGCCCATTACCGTGAGGATGGCCTGTGGGCGGGTCATGCCAGCCCGGTCTGGCCTGCGGGCCTGGAGATCACCCAGGTCGTGGATTTTTTGCGCCGGCACGATCTGCGCTGGATGGATCTGTTTCCTTCTTTGTGCCATTCTGAGACGGCGCGCTGGGAGGCTTTTGCCGAGTTGGAGGCAACGCAGGCGTCGGTCTTCTTTCATGGCCATACGCACGTCCAGGAAGCATGGCACTGGCAGTCCGATGGCGCGCTGACGCGCATCGCAGGGCCGGCGTTCACCCTCGCCGATATGGGCGATCGGTATCTGGTGGGGGTCGGCAGCGTCGGCATGCCGCACGACGGCCGGGGCGCGTGCTATGTGCTCTACGAGGATGAAGCCCGCGTCGTCGAGTGGCGTCGCGTGTAGCGGCTTCCCCTGGTCCTGGCCATTGGCATGAACCGTGGCGCATGAAGCGGGCCGTTCCGTTGTCAAAGCAAAACGACGAGGAGGGCATCATGGCTGGCAAGCGTTGGATCGTCGGCTTGTGTTTTGTGCTGGTCGTCGCGGCGGTGCTGCTGTGGGCGACATCCGTCTTCGCCGATGGCGGCATCATCCATGTGGTGCGTCGGGGCGATACGGTCGGCAATCTGGCCTGGCAGTACGGGGTGAGCTCGCGCGCCATTGTCGCGGCGAATCGGCTGAAGAACCCCGATCTGATCTACGTGGGCCAGCGGCTGCTGATCCCGCTGCCCGGCGGCCCCACGCCTCGGCCGCCGACGCCCACGCCGCCGACGCCCACGCCCGGCCCCGTTCCATGCCCGTGCGAGGCGATCATCATCTCCAGCCCGCTGCCCGATGCGACGATCACCAGCCCGATCACGGTGACCGGGGTGGCAGCCGGCTTTGAGCAGACGGTCGTGGTTACCGTTCTGGATGGCAGTGCTGGCGAGATCGGGCGGGCCTACGGCCGGATCGAGGGGGAGTTTGGCCAGCGTGGGGTTTTCACGGCCACGGTGACGTTTACGCCGCCGTTCAACAGCCAGCCGGGACGCATCCAGGTGTGGAACGTGAGCCCGCGTGACGGCGCGATCGAGCATCTCAATTCGGTGGCGGTGAACGTGCAGGGATTGGATGTGGAGGCGCTTGTCTCGCATCTGGCGGCGGTGATCGCGGCGGAGGATTATGACGGCCTGGAGTCGCTGATGGCCCCTTCGTTCGTCGTGCGGCGCTATCGCGACGCGGAGACGGCGATGGCGCCTGCGCAGGCTGTGGCTCTGTTGCGTCGGGAATATCTGGGGCCGGCCGAGCCGCGCATCGACTTCAGCGTGGACGCGCGGGCGCTCCTGGGCGAACGGGTCAGCTTCACGCCGGAGATCGTCCATGTGGTGTACAGCCAGGGCTGGGGGCCAGCCCGTGAAGACGATGCCTTCCTGCTGATCGGCGACGTGGACGGTCGCGCGCGTTGGTCGGGCTTGTTGTATGTGCCGCGCGCCATGATAGATTATCGCTGATCGCCGAAGATGCCTGAATCCGGGAGTTGTGGTAAAATGCCGTTCAAGTGGAGGCTGGCGGCGTTTTGAGGTCGGCAGCCGATACTGCAAGCGGAGGAGAAAGGCATGGTGGACGGCGATGCGCGTTATGATGTGCTGTGCTACGGCACTATCAGCATGGACAACATCACCCGGCTGGATCATCTGCCCACTCCCAAACGGGATGCGCGCGCGAACTACGAGTACAACGAGGTAGGTGGCGAGGCGTTGCAGGTGGCGATTCCGCTGGCGACCTGGGGCCTGCGGGTTTTGCTTGTCGGCAACGCGATCGGGACGGACTGGAAGGGGCGCTTCGTCGTTAACCAGCTGGGCCGTTATCCCACCATTGATACCCGTTATGTTCAATGTCGCGATGATGTGCGCACGCCCTTCACGCGCGTGTTGGTGACGCCGGACGGTGAACGCAGCCGGATCGCCTATTGGTACGATGAGGCGCCGAAGGTCGAGCTGACCGAGGAGATGATGCGCCAGGCGCGGCTGCTGAGCGTGGACGCCTACGGGCACGGCGAGCGCGAACGGGCGGCCGAAGTGGCGCGTGCGCTCGGTCGGCCCGTCATCTCGGCCGATGCGATTCATTTGAGCTCGCCGCTGGCCAGCTTGAGCGACGCGATCATTATTTCCAGCACCTGGCTGCTGGTGAATTATCCGGACGTGTTCGAGTACGATCATGCGCTCGACTTGCAGGCCAATGGCGCCGGCACGGTCATCATCACCGACGGCGCGCGGCCGGTGTTGGTGGTGCGGGCAGATGGTTCGGCGTTCGGTGTCGAGCCGTACCAGATCGCGGGCGTCGTGGATACAAGCGGCGCCGGCAATCTCTTCAAAGCAGGCCTGATCTACGGCTGGTTGCAACCCGATTGGCCGTTGGAACAGAAGGTGAAGTTTGCCTGCGCGGCGGCCGGGCTGTTCTGTAGCCGGAAACGCGGCGATGACCCGCCTCCTAGCCTGGAGGCGATCCGGGCGTTGATGCGTTCGCAGCCCAGGTGATTCGCCCCCTCCCTCGCACATCCTCTCACCGGAAATTCTCATCCTGGAGTCGTTCATGCAATTACCCGTCTATGTGCTGCGCAACGGCGCGCTCGTATTGCCCGCGCAGGCCAGCATTTCGGTGTTCACTCCTGCCATCTACGGCGCCTACGGCGTGTATGAGTCCATGCAGGTTGTCAACGGCGTCGTCTTCGCGCAGGCGCAACATCTCCAGCGCCTGGCACGCTCGGCCGAGATTCTAGGCCTGCGCCTGCCCGGCGATCAGGCCCTCTTCAGTCGTTGGATCGCCGACGTGGTGACGGCCAATGCGGTCGTAGACGCCACGCTCCGTCTGTTCGTGGTCGGCGAAGACGCAGGCGGCGAGGCATCCGTGTTCATCTGGCCGCAACCGCCGCAAGTGTTCCCGCAGCGATATTACACGGAAGGTGTAGCTGTCATCACTTTTCTCGGCGAACGCTATCTGCCTCAGGCCAAGTCGTTGAACGCGCTCGTCACTTTTCTGGCCCGACGGCAGGCCGAGGTGCAGGCTGCGCACGAAGCACTCCTCCACCATGCCGGTTGTCTGACCGAGGGCTCCAACAGCAACCTGTTCGCGGTGGTGGACGGCGTCGTGTATACGCCGCCCGCTGCACAGGTGCTCGCCGGTGTCACGCGCGATCTGCTCATCGCGTGGGCGGGCAGACATGGGTTGCAGATCCACGAGGCGCCGCTGGCGCTGGCCGACCTGCCGCGCTGGGAAGAGTGCTTCATCACCTCCACCAGCCGACATATCATGCCCGTCACGACCGTGGATGGCCGACCGGTCGGCGATGGCCGGGTGGGGCCGGTGACGCAGCGGCTGGCCGCGATCTTCGAGGCAGAGTTTCGGGCGTGCATTGCTGCAGGACAGCGTAAGTAGGTTTGCTTGCGCCAATGTCCTGTGCTATAATCTATTTATGAATTTGGGCGGCATCGGTGATGGATTGCCGAAAGCCCGGCAAAAAGGCCCGCAGGAGAAGCTATGGATTTACGTCAGTATGCTCAACTGGCGCGCAAATGGCTCTGGCTGGTCATGGTGTGCGCTCTGGCGGCTGCCGGTGCAGCCTATCTCGTCAGCAAGAATAGCCCCCCGGTCTATCAGGCCTCTGTGAAGCTGTTGGTCAATCAGGCCTCCAGCGCCAACCAGGTCAACCTGGCCTATCAGGACATCCTGATGAGCCAGCAGCTGGCACGCACCTACGCCAACCTGTTGTCCGACCGACCCGTTGTGGAAGAAACGGCCAGACGACTTAACCTGCCGACGGATGAGCGAACGCTGACGCGCTTGCAGGGCAGCATTTCGGTCACCCCGATTCGCGATACGCAGCTGATGGAAGTGCGCGTCGAGGGCGAAAATCCGGAGTTGATCGCTTTGATCGCCAATACGCTGCCCGAAGTTTTCATCGCGCGCAACCAGCAGTTTCAGCTCGGCCGCGTGCTCGGCCTGAAGACCAGCCTGGAGAATGAGATTGCCAGCGTGCAAGAGGATATCGCCCGCATTCAGGCCAGTCTGGCCAGCGCGACGGACGACCTGCAGCGGCAACGCTATGAGACCAGCCTGGCCCAGTATCGCAGCACCCTCTCCAGCCTGGTGAATAACTACCAGCAGATCCGGCTGGCCGAAGCCCAGGCGACCAACAACGTGGTGGTAGTGAAGCCGGCCGTGGTTCCCACGACGCCCATCCGGCCGCGCACCGCAACCAACACGCTGCTGGCGGCCATGGTCGGGGCCATGATCGCGATCGGTGCCGCGTTCCTCGTCGAATATCTCGACGATACGATCAAATCGCCGGACGACGTCAACCGGATCACCGGCCTGTCCACGCTGGGCGCCATCGCCCGTCTGAAAGACGCCTCGGCGCAGCGCCAGTTGATTGCCTGGTCGCACATCAAGGCCCCAGAGGCCGAAGCGTATCGTACCCTGCGCACGAACATCCAGTTTTCGAGCGTGGACAAGCCGATCCGCACATTGGCCGTGACCAGCTCCGGGCCGAGCGAGGGCAAGAGCACCACCTCGGCCAATCTGGCGATCGTCATGGCGCAAACCGGTCAGAAGGTGGTGCTCGTGGACACCGATCTGCGTCGGCCGGTTTTGCACAAAGTCTTCGGCGTGCCCAACAACGTGGGCATCACGACTGCCCTGTTGGCCGGCCAGGACGGCGATCTGGAAACCTATTTGCAGCCGACTGAGATCGACAACCTGTTCGTCATTACCAGCGGGCCGATCCCGCCCAACCCGTCGGAGCTGTTGGGCTCTCAACGCATGAAGCGCATCGTCGGACAGCTTGCCGAGGCCGCCGACATCGTGATCTTCGACACGCCGCCTGCGCTTGTCGTGACCGATGCTGCCGTGCTGGGCCGGCAGGTGGACGGCGTGTTGCTGGTCGCCGATGCAGGCGGCACACGCGAGCAGGCCCTGGCGCACGCCGTGGGCGAGCTGCAAAAGACCGGCGCCAACGTGATCGGCGTTGTCCTCAATCGCCTGGACAGCCGGAGCCGCGGCTACTACTACTATTACTACTATTACTACTACACCGACGAAACCGGACAGCGTCGTCGCAGGACAGAACATAGCGATGGGAATGGTCGCGGCATCCGCCTGCCCTGGCAGCAGCAGAAAGCCGCCTGACCCGCACGATCGCCCGATCCGGCGACGATCACGGCGTATTGTCTCGTCGCAATGAGCGAAGCGAGCCCTGGTCGGAGGCAGCTTGAGCGCCTCCGACCAGTCTGTTTTTGTGGCGCGCCTGTGGCCCATCATCATCTGCGCGTGGCCTGGCCACCTGGAATGGAAACCCTGTGCCTCGTACTTTTGTTGCCCTGGATCTGGAGACGACTGGCCTGGACAAAGACCGCGATGCCATCATCGAGGTCGGCGCGGTCCGCTTCCGGGACGGTGTGCCGGTGGAGCGGTATGGCACCCTCATCAATCCCGGCCGGCCCATCCCCTATGAGATCACGCAGCTCACCGGCATCACCGACCGCGACCTGATCGGCAAGCCGCGCTTCGACCAGGTGGCGCCGGCGATCATGCGGTTCGTCGGCAGCGCGGCGGTGGTGGCTCACAATGTGGGCTTCGACCTGGGCTTTCTGCGCAGCCAGGGCCTGCTGACCGAGAATTTGGGGCTGGACACCTGGGAGCTGGCGACCATTCTCATGCCGGGCCTGCCCGGCTACAGCCTCGGCGTGCTTGCCGAGCGGCTGGGGCTGGGCATGGCCGGCCAGCATCGCGCGCTCGAAGATGCCGAGCGCGCCGGCCTGCTTTTCGTCAAGCTCTGTGAGCTGGCGGCCAGGCTGCCGCGGCCGGTGCTCATGGAGATCAACCGGCTGGCGCGCGGCAGCGCGTGGCCGCTGGCCGACGTGTTTCGTGAAGCGCTGGCTACCGGCGGCGTGGCGCGCGCTGCAGCCGGGCCGCTCAGCCTGGAACAACTGGCGCCGAACAGCCCGCTTCTGCAGCCCGTGCGTCTGGCCGAACCGTTGACCCCGACCGACACGCCGCAGCCGATAGATGCCGACGCGCTGGCGGCCATGCTGCGGCCAGGCGGTGCCTTCAGCCGCGCCTTTCCCGGCTACGAGTTCCGGCCGCCCCAGGTTCAGATGCTGGAATCGGTGGCGCAGGCCTTTAACCAGGCGCACCACCTGATGGCCGAGGCAGGCACCGGCACCGGCAAGTCGGTCGCCTATTTGCTGCCGGCGATTGCCTACGCGGTCAAGAACCGCTCGCGGGTCGTCGTCAGCACCAACACGATTAACCTGCAGGATCAGCTCTTCAAAAAAGACCTGCCCGACCTGCAGCGCATCTTGGGCGATGCCTGGGGCGTTGAGACGCCGTTCCGCGCCGCGCTGCTGAAGGGGCGGAGCAACTATCTGTGTCCGCGTCGCTTCGCCGCTTTGAAAGCCAAGCCGAATCTGACCGACGACGAGCTGCGCATGATCGCGCGCGTGCTCGTCTGGCTGCCCACAACGACCACCGGCGACCAGGGCGAACTGGCGTTGCCGTTCCCGTCCGACCGCTTCACCTGGAGCCAGATTTCCGCGGAAAACGAGGGGTGCAGCCTGGATCGCTGCCAGCGGGAAATGGGCGGCCGCTGTTTCTTCTATCGGGCGCATCGCCAGGCCGAGGCCGCCCACATCATCGTCGTCAATCACGCGCTGCTGATGGCCGACGCCGCCACGGCGAACCGGGTGCTGCCCGAATATCATCATCTGATCGTGGACGAAGCGCATCATCTGGAGGATGCGGTCACCGATCAGCTCAGCTTTCGCGCAGACAGCGCCGCGTTGAGCCAACTGTTTGCCGCGATCTATCCCCACGGCGGCCGTTCGGCGCAGGGGGGTGTGCGCGCGTCGGGGCTGCTGGCCGATATCGAGGAGACACTGCGTCGAAGCCAGACACCGATGCCACTGACAGCAGTGGTCCACGATCAGGCGCTGCGCATCCAGGCCGATTGCGAGATGATCCACCAGCGGCTGGAGGTGTTCTGGCAGATCATGGATGAGGTGGCGCAGATGTTCCGGACGCAGGCCGACAACAGCGAGTACGATCTGCGCATCCGCATCACCGAGGCGATTCGCGCGCAGCCGGTCTGGGTCGAGGTCGAGGTCGCCTGGGATAACGTCCGCATTGCCTGGCAGACGCTGCTCAAACGGCTCGCCGCGCTGCGCGATGGATTGCTGGATCTGGGCAAGGCCGGCTACGCCCGCGAGGGACTCGATGCGCTGATCGAGGGGCTGGATGCCGTCAACAATCGGCTGAACGAAATGCACGTGCAGTTGGAAGCGTGGGTGATGAAGCCGGCGCCGAACGGCGTCTACTGGATCGAAGCCAACCCCAATTCCGGACGTCAGCGCCGCGTGACACTGCGTTCGGCACCGTTGCACATCGGACCGCTGGTGCAGGAACACGTCTTCTTCCGCAACGAGACGGTCGTGCTGACCTCGGCCACTTTGCGCACTGCGGGCAGTTTCGAGTACATGCGGGATCGGCTCCATGCCGAGGAAGCGGACACGGTCACGGTCGGCTCGCCTTTCGATTACAAGGCGAGCACGTTGCTCTACTTGCCCACGGACGTGCCGGAACCGAACACGCCCGGTTTTCAGACGATCGTGGAGCAGACCTTGATCGCCCTGGCGAAGGCGCTGGGCGGCCGCACTCTGGTGCTCTTCACCGCCTATGCCCAGCTGCGGCGCACCGCCCAGGCCGTCCTGCCCGCATTGACCGAGGCCGGGATCACCGTGCTCAGCCAGGGCAGTGGCGTCTCGCGGCATCAGCTGCTCGAATCGTTCAAGACGACCGACCGCACGATCTTGCTCGGCACGCGCAGTTTCTGGGAAGGGGTAGATGTGATCGGCCCGGCCCTGAGCGCGCTGTTGCTGGTCAAGCTGCCGTTTGCCGTGCCCACCGATCCGATTGTGGCCGCGCGCAGCGAGACGTTCGACGATCCCTTCTATCATTACCAGGTTCCCGATGCCATCCTGCGTTTTCGCCAGGGCTTTGGTCGCCTGATCCGCAGCAAGTCTGATCGCGGGGTGGTGGTCGTGCTCGATAGGCGCGTGCAATCGAAGGCCTATGGCCGACTGTTCCTCGAATCGCTGCCCGAATGCACTGTTCAGAAGGCGCCGTTGATGAACCTGCCCGCCGCGGCGCGGCAATGGCTCGAACAGACCGCCGCAATTTGACATCATCGCCACGGTGGGTAAAATGAAAATGTTCACCTCCGAGGCTTCCATGCGAACCTCGGAGGTTTTACTGAAAGATTGAGGAGAAAGCAAACCATGATCGGTGTCCAGGATCTGCGCAAAGGCGCAACTTATATTGAAGACGGCGAGCTGTATCGCGTGTTGGAATACGCGCACATCAAGGCCGGTCGCGGCAACGCGACCATCCGCCTCAAGGTGCGCAACGTGCGCAATGGGGCCACGATGGAAAAGACGTATCCGTCGGGCAGCCGCGTTCAGGATGTCCGGCTGGATCACGCCGAGGTGCAATATCTGTACAATGACGGCGACCT
>OGCI01001625.1_pt1 | contig 17913 bp, 14 predicted proteins | sample 1570021 | NCBI WGS metagenome assembly OGCI01 (sample SAMN06264664, study PRJEB24512) | hot springs metagenome | isolation source: Hot spring water | place: South Africa: Tshipise | collected 2015-06-21 | reverse complement strand
CACGTCGTTGTGGAGCCGCCCGACTCTCCGGCGGTGCTGTACATTGACCTGCATCTGGTGCATGAGGTGACCTCGCCGCAAGCCTTCAGCGGATTGCGGGCGCGCGGTCTGCGGGTGCGCCGACCGGAGCGCACGGTCGCCACCATGGATCACGGTGTGCCCACCCTCTCGCAGGGCGGTAATGGTGCCGGGCGGCTTGCCTTTGCCGATGAAATGAGCCGCCGTCAGATTCAGCAACTGGAAGAGAACTGTCGCGAGTTCGGCATTCGTCTCATGGGACTGGACAGCCCGAATCAGGGCATTGTGCATGTCATCGGACCCGATCTGGGACTGACCCAGCCGGGTATGACCATCGTTTGCGGTGACAGTCATACTGCCACACACGGCGCTTTTGGCGCGCTGGCGTTTGGCATTGGCACCAGCGAGGTGGAACATGTGCTTGCCACACAGTGCCTGCTTCAGCGTCGTCCGAAAACCTGCGCCGTGCGCATCGAGGGTCACCTGAACCCGGGCGTGACCGCCAAGGATGTCATTCTGGCGCTGATTGCGCAGATCGGTACGGCAGGGGGTACGGGGTACGTCTTTGAGTACATGGGCGAGGCGGTGCGCGCCATGAGCATGGAAGAGCGCATGACCCTGTGCAACATGTCCATTGAGGGCGGCGCACGGGCGGGCATGGTTGCCCCCGATGACACCACCTTTGAATATCTGGCGGGGCGTCCCTATGCCCCGCAGGGCGAGGACTGGGAGCGCGCGGTGGCGTACTGGCGCACATTGCCCGGTGACGAAGGTGCCGCCTTCGACCGCACGGTGACGCTGGACGCTTCCCGTCTCGAGCCGATGGTCACCTACGGCACCAACCCCGGCATGGGAGTACCCATCAGCGGGCGCATCCCTGCCCCGGAAGAGATGAAAGACCCCAGCCAGCGTGCCGCACTGGAGAAAGCCCTGGCGTACATGGACCTGCGTCCGGGCGCGCCGGTGCAGGGTCAGCGTGTGGATGTGGTCTTCATCGGCTCGTGCACCAATGGACGCCTTGCCGACCTGCGCAGTGCCGCGCGCCTGCTCAAAGGCAGGCGGGTAGCCCCGGGCGTGCGCGTGCTGGTGGTGCCTGGCTCTCAACAGGTCAAGCGCGCCGCCGAAGCCGAAGGGCTGGACCGGGTGTTCGAAGAGGCAGGCGCAGAGTGGCGCGAACCGGGTTGTTCCATGTGCATTGCCATGAACGGCGACCAACTGGAGCCGGGACAGTACGCCATCAGCACCAGCAACCGCAATTTTGAAGGGCGTCAGGGCAAGGGCGGGCGCACCTTCCTTGCCAGCCCGCTCACCGCCGCCGCGTCGGCGATTACCGGCGTGATCACCGATCCGCGTCCCCTGCTTTCCTGAGGAGGTTCCCCATGCAGTCCTTTACCACCCTCACCTCGCACGTGGTTGTTCTGCCGGTCAACGATGTGGACACCGACCAGATCATCCCGGCGCGCTTTCTGAAGACTACCGATAAAACCGGTCTGGGGGCAAACCTCTTCGCCGACTGGCGCTACCTGCCCGACGGCTCGCCCAACCCGGATTTTGTGCTCAACCGCGCGGAATCGCAGGGAGCGCAGATTTTGCTGGCAGGCGATAACTTCGGCTGCGGTTCATCCCGCGAGCATGCTCCCTGGGCACTGCTTGGCTGGGGCTTCCGCGCGGTCATCTCTACCACCATTGCCGATATTTTCCGCAACAACGCCCTCAAGAATGGCCTGCTGCCGGTGGTGGTCAGCCCGCAGGCGCACGCCCGATTGATGGCGCTGTACGCCGCCAACCCGGCTTTGCCTTTGACCATTGACCTGGCGTCTCAAACCCTGCGTCTGGCAGATGGCTCGCAGGAATCCTTCCCGATTGACTCCTTCAGCAAGACCTGCCTGCTGAACGGTGTGGATGAACTGGGTTATCTGCTCAGCCTGGAGGCTGAAATTACCCGTTACGAACAATCTCTGCTCCGGTAAAAGGGGCTTTTACACGAGGTGTGCCATGAAAATTGAAGTGTACGACACCACCCTGCGCGATGGAACCCAGCGAACCGACATCTCATTATCGGTGAACGATAAACTCAACATTGCCCGCCGTCTGGATACGCTGGGCGTGGATTTCATCGAGGGGGGCTGGCCCGGCTCCAACCCCAAAGACGCCGAGTTTTTCGCCCGTGCCGCCGAAATGACCTGGAAGCACGCGCAGATTGCCGCCTTTGGCTCCACCTGCGCGGTGGAGAAGACGCCCGAACAGGACGAAAACATCCGCGCTCTGCTGGCGTCGCGCGCGCCGGTGTGCACCGTGGTGGGCAAGTCCTCGGTTTTACACGTCCACGAGGTTCTGCGTACCACGCTGGAGAACAACCTGCGCATCATCGAACAGTCGCTGGCGTATCTGGCGGCGCAGGGACGCCGGGTGATCTATGATGCCGAACACTTCTTTGATGGCTACAGGGAAGATCCCGCATATGCCCTGCAAACGCTGGAGGCAGCACTGCGCGGCGGCGCAGAGACGCTGGTGCTGTGCGACACCAACGGTGGCAGCCTGCCCTGGGAGGTCGGCGAGATTGTCCGCGTGGTGCGGGCGCGTTTCCCGCAGGCGAAACTGGGCATCCATGCCCACAATGACGGGGAATGCGCGGTGGCAAACTCCCTGGCGGCGGTGCGCGAAGGCTGCGTGCAGGTGCAGGGCACGATCAACGGCTACGGCGAACGCTGTGGCAATGCCAACCTGTGCTCCATCCTGCCCGACCTGGAACTGAAGATGGGTTACACCTGTCTGCCAGAGGGGCATCTGGCGCAGTTGACCGACCTTTCCCACTACGTTGCCGAGGTTGCCAACCTGGCTCCGGATGAGCATCTGGCGTACGTGGGCAGGGCGGCGTTTGCCCACAAAGGGGGCATTCACGTTGCCGCCATGCGGCGCACGCCGCGCTCGTACCAGCACATTGACCCGGCACTGGTGGGCAATACCTCGCAGGTGGTGGTTTCGGAACTTTCTGGACGCGGCAATCTGCTCAGCAAAGCCGAAGAGCACGGCATTCCGGTGGATGAGGGGGTGGATGTGAGCGGCGTCCTGCGTGAGGTCAAGGCGCTGGAGGCGCAGGGCTTTTCCTTTGAAGGCGCCGATGCCTCGGTGATGCTGATGCTCTTGCGCCAGAAGCCCGATTACCAGCCGCCCTTCACGCTGGTGGATTTCACCGCCGGGGTGGAACATCGCCATGGACGGGGTATCTTTGCCGAAGCCACCGTCAAGGTGCGCGTGGGTGAGCAGATCATCCACACCGCCGCTGAGGGCAACGGTCCCGTTGCCGCGCTGGATGCCGCCCTGCGCAAAGCCCTGTTGCCCTACTACCCTGCCATTTCCGCCTTCCACCTTTCCGATTACAAGGTGCGCATTCTGGATGGTCCCAGCGGCACATCCGCTACCACCCGCGTGTTGATCGAAACGCGCAATGGACATCGCTCCTGGGGAACAGTGGGCGCCAGCACCAATATCATCGAAGCCTCGTGGCGCGCGCTGGCAGATTCGATTGAGTACGGCATCTGGATTGCCGAACATCAGGCGGAGCCTGCGCCGGCAGTTCCATAACATTCTGATCACGAAGGGAAGTCTCATCCATGCACAAACATATCGTCCTTCTTCCCGGCGACGGCATCGGTCCGGAAGTGGTGTCTGCCGCCAGGCGCGTGCTGGACGCGGTCGCCGCGCGCCTCGATTTGACCCTGACTTACGAAGAACATCTCATCGGCGGGTGCGCCATTGACCGTCAGGACACGGCTTTGAGCGCGGAAACCCTGCAAGCCTGCCAGAACGCTGACGCTGTTCTGCTGGGGGCGGTGGGCGGTCCGCAATGGGATAATCCCGCCGCGCCGGTGCGCCCGGAGCAGGGCTTGCTGGCGCTGCGCAAAGGACTGGGGGTGTTTGCCAACCTGCGCCCGGTGCGCGTCTATCCCTCTCTGGTGGACGCCTCGCCGCTGAAACCCGAAAAACTTCAGGGGGTGGACCTGCTGGTGGTGCGCGAACTGACCGGCGGGCTGTATTTTGGCGAACCCAAAGGGCGCTTTGAGGAGAACGGGCATATCCGCGCAGTGGATACGCTGGAATACTGGGATTACGAAATCGAGCGTATCCTCGATCTGTCCTTTCATCTGGCGCAAAACCGCCGCGGCAAACTGACTCTGGTGGATAAAGCCAATGTGCTGGAGTCCTCGCGCCTGTGGCGGAAAATTGCCATGGACATGGCGAGCCGGTATCCGGCTGTCCAGTTCGACGTTTTGCTGGTAGATACGGCGGCAATGCGCCTGATCACCCATCCTGCTCACTTTGATGTCCTCGTGACCGAAAACATGTTTGGCGATATCCTCACCGACGAAGCCGCCGTGCTTTCCGGTTCGATGGGGTTGCTTCCCTCGGCGTCGCTGGGGGGTACTGGACCGGGTCTGTATGAGCCCATTCACGGCTCGGCGCCGGATATTGCCGGGCAGGGCATTGCCAATCCGCTGGGCACCATTCTCAGCGTGGCAATGATGTTGCGATATTCGTTTCATCTGGAAGAGGGGGCGTGCGTCGTGGAACTGGCGGTGGAGCGCGCGCTTGCCGAAGGCTGCCGCACCCGCGATCTGGGCGGCAGCCTGACCACCGAAGAGATGACCGACGCTGTGCTGGATCGTCTGGTTTTCTAAATCATCACGCATCAGGGAGTTTACATCATGACCGACACACAGGAATACATCTGGCTGGACGGAGAACTGGTGGAGAGCGAAAAAGCCACCCTTCCGTTTATGACTTCAGCCCTGCACTACGGACTGGGGGTGTTTGAGGGCATCCGCTGTTACGAGACGCCGCGCGGACCGGCAATTTTCCGCCTTGCTGAACATATGGAGCGCCTCATCGACTCGGCGCGCATTCTGGGCTTCCGTGACCTGCCCTACACGGCAGAACAACTGGGCGAAGCCTGCAAGGCGGTGGTGCGCGCCAATCGCCTCTCTTCCTGCTACATCCGCCCGCTGATTTTCTTCGACAGCAGGGTGAAGAACCTCAACCTCGATCAGGGCTGGGCGCGCGTGGGCATTGCCGCGTGGTACTGGGGGGCGTATCTGGGCGAGGAGGCGCTGGAAAAGGGCGCCCGGATGAACATTTCCTCATACACCCGTCACCATCCCAACGTGATGATGACCAAAGCCAAGATTACCGGTAATTACGCCAACAGCGTGCTGGCAAAGACCGAGTCGGTGCGGCTGGGTTTTGACGAAGCCATCATGCTTGACCCGCAGGGATACGTTGCCGAATGTACCGGCGAAAACCTCTTCATCGTGCGCAATGGCGTGATCTACACGCCCGGTACCTGGGCGGTGCTGGAGGGCATCACCCGCGACGCACTCATCACCGTGGCGCGCGATCTGGGCTATTCGGTAGTGGAGACGCAGTTAAGCCGCGATCATCTTTATATTGCCGATGAATGCTTTGTCAGCGGCACGGCGGCAGAGGTGGTGCCGGTGACCGAGATTGATTTCCGCACCATCGGGAGCGGGCGGCGCGGTCCGGTCACGCATGCCCTGCAGAAAGCCTTCCATGCGGTGGTGCACGGCGAAGACCCGCGTTACGCGCACTGGCTGACCTATGTCAACGATTGATGGGCAGATGAAGGTGGCGTTTCAGGGTGAGCCGGGGGCTTACTCTGAAGCCGCCATCTTCGAGCATTTTGGTGCGCAGGCGGAGAGCCTGCCCTGCGAGACTTTTGAGCAGGTCTTTGAGAGGGTGGCGCAGGGCAAAGCCCGCTACGGATTCCTGCCCATTGAGAACTCGCTGGCGGGGAGCATCCACCGCAATTACGACCTGCTTCTGCAGAACGACCTGCACGTGGTGGGCGAGCATCATCTGCGCGTATCCCACTGCCTGATCGGCTTGCCCGGGGCGCGTCTGGAGGACATTGAAAGCGTCATCAGCCATCCGCAGGCGCTGGCGCAGTGCGACGGCACCCTGCGCCGTCTGGGGGTGAAGACCGAAGCAGTGTACGATACGGCGGGTTCGGTGCGTCTGGTGCAGGTGGAGGGAAACCCGCGCCGCGCCGCGATTGCCTCGCGGCGGGCGGCGCAGTTGTACGGCATGACCATCCTCGCCGAAGCCATTGAAGATAACCCGCTGAACTTCACCCGCTTCCTCATCCTGGCAGCGGAGCCTGTCCATCCCCGGGGAGATGCCAAAACTTCCATCGTTTTTGCCCTGCAGAATGCGCCCGGGGCGCTGTTTAAAGCCCTCAGCGTGTTTGCCCTGCGTGACATTGATTTGACCAAAATCGAATCCCGCCCGCTGGTAGGCAAGCCGTGGGAGTACCTGTTTTACATTGACCTGGCTGGCTCCACGGAAGAGACGCGGGTGCGCAATGCCCTGCACAACCTGAGCGAATTTGCCACCTTCCTGCGCGTGCTGGGATCGTACCCCCGTCATCGTTTTGTTGAATCTCCCGAAGACTGACTCCTCCTCCCAAGCCATCCGCCCGCAGAGACCCTGCGGGCGGAGAGGTGATTACAAAGAAAGTTCACAGGCGTTTGACCATGCGCCAGAACCCGGGGATGCCGGTGTCCCGTTCCAGACGGGAGAAGCGCATTTCCCGGGCAATCTCAAAGCCAGAGTTCAGGTACAGGTTTTGCGCGGGTAGATTGTCCAGACTCACCAGCAGAGAAAGCGCCGAAAGTCTTAGCGCGCGGGCGGTCTGGGCGGCGTGTTCCAGAATGGCTTTGCCCAGTCCCATGCCCTGCCGGGAAGGAGTCACCGCCAGTGCCTGAATGTAATACTCCCCGGGATGGGCTTCGCGCACCCCGCTGAAGGCAAAGGCGCGGCTGATAAAGGCAAGGGACTTCCGCCAGCCCAGCAGGGGAAACATTACCGCGGCAGTATGCAGATCAAGGCGGGGCAGGAGCGCGCCCGGATAGGCAAGGTACAATCCGGCGGTCTCTTCCTCGATATCGAGTAGTTGGGTAAAGGCATGGCTGAGACGGTTGCGGGGATGCCGGAAGAGCACTTCCAGACTGCGCCGGGCAAGCGCAGAGGAACCCACCCCGAAGAGGAAATCGGCAAACGCTCCCATGGTGGCGTAAATCAGCGGGAGGGCGATTGGGGCATCCTCCACCCGCGCGGCGCGCCAGTTCATCTTACCCTCCGGATCCGGGAATCTCCGCAAAATCGGCGTACAGGGCTTCCATCAGCGCCTGGCGGTCAACCACCCCCAGCAGGCTTCCCTGCTCGTCCACTACCGCCAGCACTTTGCGCCCTTCTGCCAGCATGGTCTGCACGGCAGAGGCGATGGGAAAATCCGGCGGCACGGTGAGTACGCCGCGGGAGTACAGGTCTGCGGCAGTTTCTTTGAGCGGGGGGGGCGAAGCCAGCCTCCGCAGGGCATGGAGCACCCCCCGGCGCTGAGCCGCTTCAACCCGAGCCACCACATCCGAATCGCTGAGCACTCCCAGAGGTTTTTTATTTTCATCCACCACCAGCAGGCGGTTCGATGCGCTGGCGGCGAACTTTTCCACGATGCGATCAATGCCTTCGTGGAGATGGATGACCGGCAGGTCGGAGCGCATGACCTCGCCGACGGTGCGCACCGCACCCCGTACGGCGGCGGCGCTTTCCGGCACAGAAACCGCCCCGCTGATCTGCCGCAGGACATCCAGCCGGGAAAGCATGCCCACCAGTTGATTCCTGGCGTTGACCACCGGCAGGCGTTTCAACCCTTTTTCAATCATACGGCGCACGGCTTTTCCCAGATGTTCATCCTCTCGCACGGTGATGACCGGTTGCGTCATGACGTCTTTCACCTGCAATGGAGAACTGCTCAGCAGGCTCAGTTCCTCCTGCAGTTCGGCTTCATCCAGGCGCACTGCCACCGAAAGGCGCTGACGGATGACGCCCCGCTCCAGCAGGTCTTCACTGGTCAGGATGCCCACCACATGTTTTTCCGAATCCACCACCGGCATGGCTTTGATGCCGCTTTCCAGCATGCGCTGCCATGCCTGACGCACGTTCATTTCCGGCGTCAGGTGGATGACGTTGCGGGTCATGACCTCGCTCACCAGGCGCTCGGCAGGCAGGGGATTGAGGAAACGCTGGGTGTATTTGAGGATGCGCACCTCTTCCAGCGTAATCATGCCTTCCTGCACCATCGGGGAGATGCTTTCCATTGCCTGATGGATTTTTTCAGGGGTATCTACCACTTCAATGATGATGGGTAAATCGCTGGAGAGCACTTCCAGATCCGCCGAACGCAGGTAGGCATGCGCGCCGAATCCGCTGATGCCGCGCAGAACGGTGGCTCCTGCCACCTTTTGCTGTCGCAGAACGTCCAGAATGGCGGCGTAAAGCAGTTTCCCGCGCCAGCGGTCGCTCTCGCCCAGATAAATGCGCAATCTCAAACCTTCTCGAGTCCGGGAATCATCCATGCCTCACCTCCATTTTCAGGAAAGCACCTTTCCTAAATATACCCCGATTCCTGCGGCGAGCAATCCCAGCGCCGCGCTCCCCAGCACGTTCAGCAATCCTGCCAGCCACTGCCCTTTGAGAAAGAGGTTGATGCTCTCGTAGGTGAAGGTGGAGAAGGTTGTGTACGCACCCAGAAAGCCCACCGTCACCAGCAGACGCCAGTTGGGGTCAACGGAGTAGCGCCCGGTGACCAGCGTCATGAACAGACCAAGCAGGAAACTGCCGCTCAGGTTGATGAGGAACGTCCCCCAGGGGAAGGCGGTGCCCCAGCGCTGTGCCGCCCAGATGCCCAGCCAGTAGCGGGCATTCGCGCCCAGCATGGCGCCGATAGAAATCCAGAGAACCCGATCCATGTTTGTGCTCACCTCGTCAGTCCAATAAAAAAGCCTCTGCCGGAATTTTCAGGCAGAGGCTATCATCCTTGCGGCGGTTCGGAGAAACTCCGTGCGAGCCTCATCGCACGGCATGGATTATATCAGAAAACCGCCCGGATTGAGGAAAAGCCGAAGATGACTTTCACAAACCTCTCCTCTCCGACTGTTCCCGGAAGGTGCGAGCGGTTTTTACAACGCAATAAAGTCCTCCTGCTCCCTCATCCCATGTTTGGGTTTCCGTTAAAATTAATCCCATGAAGCCCCCTCCTGTGCTCCCCATTTCCCAACTGCCGCCCGGCTACCGCGAAGTGGTGTACTGGCGCATCACCGCCAGCCGTAAGCGCGTGGTTCTGGCTAACCTGCTGGTAATTGCGCTTCTGCCTGTGTCTGCCTGGCTGTCTCTGGGGGCAATGCGCATCGCCGGGGTCTCGCCGGAAGGTTTCGCCCTCACCGTGCCGATGGTTTTGCTGGCTGCGCTGGCGCTGGTGCCGCTCCACGAAGGTGTGCATGGACTGGCAGTGCTGGCTTTTGGGGCAAAACCGCGTTTTGGCATTCTCTGGAAAGCCCTGGCGTTTTACACCACCGTGCCCGACCGGGTGTTCAAACGGTGGGTATTCTGGATCTTTCTGCTTGCTCCGCTGGTGTTGCTCAGCGTGTTGTTCCCCCTTGCCGCTGTCTTCCTGGAAGGGGAATTCTGGCGTCCTCTGATTTTCCTGATGATGGTTCTGAACGGCGCAGGTTCGGCAGGGGATCTCTACATGGCACTCGTCCTGCTCCGCTATTCCTCCAGCGCTTACGTGGCAGACGAAAAGGACGGCATGCGCATTTTCCTGCCCGCCGATTGAGTCTTCTCTCTGCGGGCTTATGGTACAATCGCTGCGGAGACTGACGCATGCTTTCCCGCCTGCAATCCCACCCCTACCCCCGTCAGTTCTGGCTGATGTTTGCTGGCATGTTGATCAGCACCACCGGAGCCAGCATGATCTGGCCCTTCCTGATGATCTACGCCAGCGAGACCCTCTCCCTCCCCCTCAGCACGGTGACCATCCTGATGACCCTCAGTTCTCTGATGGGGCTGGTATCTTCGTTTATTGCCGGTCCGATTGTCGATCGGCTGGGGCGCAAGTGGGCAATGGCGATCAGCCTGCTGGTCAACGGGGGCGGGTATTTGCTGTTGAGCCGCGCAGATACCCTGCCGGCTTTTGCGCTGGCGATGGCGGTCAACGGCACTTTCAACCCCATCTACCGCGTGGGCGCCGATGCCATGCTGGCAGACCTGATTCCCCCGCAGTGGCGCACCGATGCCTATGCCCTGATGCGCATGAGCAACAACGTGGGGGTGGCGCTGGGACCTGCCATTGGCGGGTTCATTGCCTCGCGGTCTTACGTCATCGCCTTTTACTGCGCCGCGGCTGGGCTGGCAGCCTATGGTCTGCTGGTGCTGCTCTTTGCCCGCGAAACGCTTCCTCCGGACGCTTCTTCGTCGCCCGCCGAGCCGCTGGGCGGTTACGTACAGGTGCTTTCCGATCGTCTGTACCGCGCCTTTCTGGTTGCTTTCACCCTGAATCAGATGGTGGCGGCGCTCATCTGGGTGCTGCTTTCGGCGCACGTCAAGCGCGCCTATGGCATTCCCGAGAGTATGTACGGCTGGCTACCCACCACCAACGCGCTGATGGTGGTGTTCTTCCAGTACGGGGTTTCCAGAATCACCCAGCGCTTTGAGCCGCGGCGGATGATGGCGCTGGGGGCACTGCTGTATGCGCTGGCAGCGCTGGGAATTGCCTTTTCCTCCACCTACCCGGCGTTCTGGGTTTGCATGGTGGTGATGACCCTGGGGGAACTTATCCTCGTGCCGACTTCCAGCACTTTTGCCGCCAATCTGGCGCCTGCCCACATGCGCGGACGCTACATGTCCCTCTACGGGCTGACGTGGGGCGTCTCGGCGGGCATCAGCCCGCTGGTGGGCGGCAACCTGTACGAAACCCTGGGCGCGCGCGCCATGTGGCTCACCGGCACGCTGGTGGGGCTGGGGTCTTCGGCGTTGTTTTTGCGCATGGGAAAACGGGCGGAGGGACAGGTTACGGAAACAGCCGCCGGGCTTTGACTTCGGCGACGGCGTCGGGGCGGTAGCGGTACAGGCGGGCGGGTCTGCCCTCGCCGGTACGGCACTCTGCGGTGGCTTCAATGATGCCCGCCTGCAGGATGCGCCGCCGGAAATTGCGTTTGTCCAGTTTTTCTCCCAGAATCATCTCGTAAATGCGCTGGAGTTCCGAAAGGGTGAAGCGTTCGGGCAGTAGTTGAAAGCCCACTGCCGAGTACTCCAGTTTGTAGCGCAAGCGGCGCATGGCGTAGGCGATGATCTCCGCATGGTCGCCGGTGAGCGGAGGGAGCGCTTCCACTGCCCACCAGCGGGCGGACGGGTGAGGGGACCCATACAGGCGACTGGCGGGGAGCAGGGCAAAATAGACCACCGAGATCAGGCGCGGATTTGCCCGGGCAGGCTCGCCGTAAGTGTACAACTGTTCCAGATAAGTTTCACGGATGCCGGTCAACTGACTGAGCAGGCAGGTGGCGGTCTCTTCCAGCGAGCGGGTCAGCGGCACGGGCGCGCCGGGCAACTCAAAGCATTCGCCAGCGGCGCACAGCAGGACGTGCAGCCGTTCCTCCAGCAAACAAAACGCCACCACGCGCACATCCAGGCTGGGAATGAGGGACGCCTCCATGAGAAAGATTATAAATCAACCCTTCGTTTCGGGCAGGCGCACAGCCTTATGCCTTTGTAAAAAGGGGGATACTCCAGTGGTCAAAAATAATATAATAAGATAAAGAAATCTAAATAATCTGCATTTGAGGTCGGAGAAGCCCATCATTGTATCTTTTATGGCAAAGCGCATTCTCAGGGAGGGAACCCCGCGGTTGACCTCGTCCTTTTGAGTGAAATTTTCGTGCTGATCGAGAAGCCCTCTCTCTCCTGTGGAGGCGCGCCATGACATCCGGGAAATATCCCGAACTCAGGCAGAGAACAACAGACAGGCATTCTGGAACATTCAACGGGAGGGAAAGATGAAGCGGTTTCTTCTGATCCTTCTTCTGGTCGTGTTTTTGCTGGGGGGGTGCGATTCGATCGGTGTGGATATCGGCGTGAACATGGAAGCCGAAATTGAGACGACCAGCGAATTAGGTCCGGACACCCTGGCGCGCATTGATGCCGTCAACCGTACCCTGGCAACCGGCATGGAAATCGGACCTGAAACCCGGCAGGTCATCCGCGAACTCAATGAGACCATCCGGCAGGGGGTCAAAGCCGGTTTTGACGAAGCCACCCTCAAACGGGTGGATACCCTTCTGCGGGTGGTGGAAGACGGGGTAAAGATCGGGCTGGATGAAGACACCCTCAACACCCTTAACGGCATGGTGGATACCATTGACCGCATGCCCGGCAACTGGGAGACTGCCGCCACGGACATCATCCGCACGCTGGAGCGCTCCGGCGGCACGCTGGCGGGCAGAATGGCGGATGAGGTGAAAGGAGTGATGCACGAAGCCCGGCTCAACATGCAGCAGATGACTGCCTTTGCCGGCACTGAATTCCGCTGTAACGTGGATTTTCTCGGCTCGAAAGCCGGGGCTACCCTGCAGGAATTCATCGGGCACAGCATTGTGGGCAGGCTCAGGCGCATCCTTGCGGGCGGCACTGCTCAAGAGCCTGTCCCCACCCCGTGGGTGTGTCAGGTGATTCCCGAACGGGTGGATCTGGTGCGGGTGGGCGATCGGATGATTTTTGAGATGGGCATTCTCACCCTTACCGGCTACAACTACACCGATGCCAATTCGCCGCGGGCATACATTGTGGACGAAGCCGGCAATCCGCTCCCCAATCTGATGCTGTATCCTTACCGCACCAGCCCGTATCAGATTCAACTTAACCTGCAGGGGCTGGACTTCAGCGCCATCCCGCCGCGCTCGCGGATTGTCTTTCAGTGGCCCAATGTGCCCGAAACCAGCGGGGTAGCCATCCTCTTCCCCACCGAAGGCGCGCCGATTGCCCGCTTTACCTTCTCCCCTGCGGGCGGCAATGCGCCGCTGATCGTGCAGTTCACTGATACTTCAGAGGGCGCCCCTTCCCAGTGGCAGTGGGATTTTGGCGATGGCTCTACTTCCAACGAGCGCAACCCCACCCATACCTTCCTGGAGTCGCGTTCGTACACGGTGCAGTTGACCGTTTCCAATGCGCTGGGGTCTTCCTCGGTCTCACAGGTGCTGTCTGTGGGCGAGCAACTGGTGGCGGATTTCTCGTACTCCACGCGGGAGGGGGTGGCTCCCATGATTGTGGCGTTCACCGATCGTTCGTCGGGTGCGCCGACTGCCTGGGAGTGGGATTTCGGCGATGGTGAGCGCTCCAGCGAGCAGAATCCCTCCCACGTGTACATGACCCCTAACCCCGAAGGGTACACCGTTACCCTGCGGGTGAGCAGAGACGGACAGACTGCCACCAAAACCAGCCCCGACCGCATTCACGTGTATGAGCGCCTGCAGGCTGATTTCACCGCCGACCCTACCATGGGGCAGGCGCCGTTGACGGTTACCTTCCGCGATGCCTCTACCGGCAGTAACCTTGTTTCCTGGCAGTGGGACTTTGGCGATGGTACCACCTCAAATCAGCGCCATCCCACCCATACCTACAGTGCCAGCAATCTCTACGACGTAACCCTCACTGTAACCAACGCCATGGGCGAAACCAGCACCAAAACCCGCCGGGGGTATGTCAACGCCTATCAAATCGTCCGCTTGCCTCGCCCCGGCTTCATCTTACCGCCGCTGTTTTCCATCTTACAGGACATCGAAGCCTATACCCTCAACGTTACCCTTGCCGATGGGACAACAAAGGATCTTCAGGTGCCCACGGAGAAGTATGATTGCGGAGTGATGGGTATGGAGTTGCGGAATGGCGATATATATGAAGGCGGTACAGGCAACATCCTCAAAGCCTATCTGTTCCGTCGGTACAGTGCGGCGCTGGGCAAAGAGGGCTGGTGGCTGGAGGTTGATTTTCTTACCCATGAGTCTAGCCCGGAATGGAGCGTGGATATCCTGTGCCTCAACAACAGGAGCGGTAATGGAGGCGCATATCTTTACCGCGACAATTTCCGGGGGCTGGAGGGCGGCAAGAAGCACAATACCGGCATTTTGACCAGTGAGTATTCCTTCTGCGGCATTGTGGGACAACGGGCATTGATGGGAGATATTGATGAAAACGGTACGCACGAAGTGATCTGGCAGGCGCGCATGGATGGCAGCGGTCCCGAGTGGCAGATTGTGGTGGATTTCATCACCCAATCCAGTAAACCGGAAGAACGCTGGGATGTGGAAGTACTGTGCCTGAAGAAGGGCGCCTTCCTTGCCACCGATAAGCCTGTCTTCATGACGGCGACCTACGAACATTTCTCGCCGCCGGCTTTTCCCACCTCGATATCAACCAGCGATTACCACTGCGGTGTGGTGGGGATTGCCTTCCAGTACGGCGATGTGGATGAGAACGATACCCATCCCATTGTATTCACTGCGAGGGCGAGCCAGGGGATTGGTTCTACCATTTTCCCCAAGTGGGTGGTGAATGCCAATTTCCTCACTCATGGGGAAGATGAATACATCACCGCTGATGTGTTGTGTGTGAACCGCGCATACATCAAAGGCGGGACGCCGCCGCCTTAAACCATGGTGGAACTCTGTGCAGGAACAGGTGCATCTTTAAGATTACACCCCGCGAAAGCGGGGTGTAATCTTTCCCTGCCGATTCCAGGGGGCAGGGGAGAATCGTGGGGGCATTTCCGCCCTTCTGCTCCTTTCGGCTATAATACCCTCCATGCACAGACGATGGATCTTCCGGGTCATGCTCCTGCTCTTTCTGGCGGGTTGTGTGCCGATTCCCCTGCCAGCCGGAACCGCGCCGGTTTCTGCCTCTCCCACCCCTTCTGTAACCCCCAGCCTCACCGTTTCTCCCACCCTCACGGCAACCGCCATACCCTCCCCGACGGGTACTCCCACCCTGACTCCCACGCCCGAGCCGGTGGTGCTGGCGGGTGCAGGCGATATCTCCATCTGCGGGCAGGACGGCGATGACCGGACGGCGCAACTGCTGGCAAGTCTACCCGGTGAAGTTTTCACTGCAGGCGATAATTCCAACGAGCAGGGTAAGCCCGTCCAGTACCGCCAGTGCTTCGACGGGTCCTGGGGCAGGCTGATGCCCCGCCTGCATCCTGCCCCGGGCAACCACGATTACGGCACAGATGAGGGTTTTCCCTATTTTGCTTACTTTGGAGACCGCGCCGGTCCGCCGGGCAGAGGCTATTACAGTTACGAACTGGGCGCCTGGCACATTCTGGCGCTCAACAGCAACTGTGAGTACGCGGGCGGGTGCGGTGTGGATTCACCGCAGGAGCGCTGGCTGAGGGAGGATTTACTCTCCCACCCCAGCCGCTGTACGCTGGCGTACTGGCATCACCCGCGCTGGTCTTCCGGCTTACACGGGAGCGATGCCCGCACCGATGCCTTCTGGCGCGCGCTGTACGATTTTGGCGCCGAGGTGATCATCAGCGGGCATGATCATCACTACGAGCGCTTTGCGCCGCAAACTCCCGACGGCGAGCGCGATGACCGCCGGGGTATCCGTCAGTTTATCGCCGGAACCGGTGGGGCAGGTTTGCGGGGCTACGGCGAGATCCTGCCGCTCAGCGAGGTGCGCTATAACGACACGTTTGGCGTGCTGGTGTTCACCCTGTACCCCGACCGTTACGAGTGGCAGTTCCTCTCGGTGGAAGATGCCCGGGTGATCGATTCCGGCGCGGATGTGTGCCACCCCTGAAAAAAAGAAACTCCCGCAGGGGATGCCTGCGGGAGCAAAAAGACGCATATACACAGTTAGTGCCGTCTGGTGCGGGCACGGCGTGCGGCGGCGCGTTTGCGTCCTTCGGCTTCCGTGCCAATCCAGATGCCGTAGTGCGGCAGGATGACGCGGTGCACCAGCAAAATCAGCCCGGCGACAGCAAAGGCAATCAGGAAGACGATGACCGCTCCGCCGAGGTCGTTCATCAGCGCGGGGTTGATCAGCATGACTCCCGCCAGCGCCAGCATCAGCGTGCCGCCGATGAGTTTGAGGATGCGCCCTTCTTTTTCTTCCAGACGGCTGGCTTTGAGGGTGAACACCGCCGCAAAGAAGATGCCCAGTTCATCCACCTGGTAAACAATCATGTACACCAGCAGGAGCAGGACGAAAGTCAGCGCGCCCACTTTCTGAGCGGTGAGCAGGTTCGTCCACAGCACCGGGAAGCCCGCTGTGCAGGAGAACTCCACCAGCGAGACGCCTGCCGCCAGCACCACGGTGCCGCCCACCATCGCCCAGAAGTTGTCGCCTGCATCCAGCACGCGGCGGATGCCGCGGGCAATGCCGGGCTTTTTCTCATCGGCAATGGTGAAGGAAATGCCCTCTTTGTACCAGAAGTAGTCCTTGATGTTCACCGCACCGAAGAAAATTGCCACCAGCGCCACGATCACCTGAACCCATCCCACAAAGGAGATGATGTTGAGGACGGTGAACAGTCCGGCGATGAAAAGGGCATAAATTCCGGCGGTCACGGTCAGGAACACCAGACCGATGATGATGATCTTCTTGCGTGAGCCGGTGCGCAGGGTGAGCGCCAGGAGCATGGTCAGCACCCACACCGAGCAGGGGTTAAAGCCATCTACGAAAGAAATGAGCAGGGTGCTGACCAGCAGGGACTGCGATTTTAAATCTACCTGCCCGATGAGGGGGAGATTGATAACTGAGGTGGGATTGTTCGGGTCAATAACCGGGCGGGGGGCAGGCTTTTCAGTGGAGGGGTTTTCCACCGGCGTTAAAATCCCTGCGGCGGCGTCTTTACAGCCGGTTTGCAGGCACGATTTGACGGCTTCTTCCACCTCTGCGCCGATTTGTTCGTTGTAGCCCACCCAGTAACGGTCGCCAATAAAGGTGGTGGGCACGCCCGCTCCCTGAATCTGGTATGCGTCAATCATTTTCTGGAATTTTTTCAGGTTTTCGTCATTGTGCCAGACTTCGAAACGGCGCACTTCCAGATCGGGGTAGCGCTTTTCCAGTTCATCCAGGAAAGGCTTCATCTTTGCGCAGTGTGGACAGCCATCGCCCCAGAAGAAGTACAGAATGACCTTTTGCCCCTGGGCTTGAACCGGTTGTGAGAACAACAGCACCGCGCCCAGCAGGAACAGTAATATCAGCGGCAACCAGCGACGGATCTTGTGCATAGAATCCTTTTCCTCCGATAAGTTGAATTAAACCATAAAACTTCCAGCCTGATGGGAAAAGATTAAAAACCTTTTAGAATCGCTGGAAGGCGGCTTCCCCACGGGCGCCGGGTTGTCCTGCCTGACAGCGACGCTTTCGGAAAAAAGCAGACTCAGGATTGTTATGAAATTGTAAAGAATCTCTTCTGCAGAAAGCGTTTTCATCTGGTATAAACAACATTGGAGTGATCGGGTTCATCGGGAGCGACCCCAGAGAATGAATCTCTAGAAAGGAGCGAAAAAGTGGACCAGCCTACCTGGCACGGTTTACTTTTCAACGCGGCATTGCTTCTGGGGATGAGCGTCCTGTATGACCTGTTCCTGCTTCAGGGTCGGGGGTTCTCGCGCCTGCGGCAGGTGGTTTCTGGCGTTATCCTTGGGGTGATTGGCATTGCCATTATCACCACCGCTTTTCCCCTGATTGAAGGAGTGATCTTCGATACCCGCTCGGTTCTGTTGAGCGTGAGCGGGTTGTTTTTTGGTTTTCTGCCCACCCTGCTGGCGGCGGTGATCACTGCCGCGTACCGCCTCTATCTGGGTGGGGGTGGCGCGCTGACGGGGGTGATTGTCATCTTCACTTCCGCGTTGATTGGCTTGCTTTGGCGTTACCTGCGCCGGCGCGCGCTGGAGCAAATCGCCTGGTGGGAACTGTACCTGTTTGGCTGGGTGGTGCACCTCAATATGCTGGTGTGGATGTATTCCCTGCCGGGCG
>OGCI01001624.1_pt1 | contig 17926 bp, 16 predicted proteins | sample 1570021 | NCBI WGS metagenome assembly OGCI01 (sample SAMN06264664, study PRJEB24512) | hot springs metagenome | isolation source: Hot spring water | place: South Africa: Tshipise | collected 2015-06-21 | reverse complement strand
GAGTCGGTTAGACTGGTGGCAGAAACTGGATTCAACTAATTCAATCATTATTTGTTATAATATAATTTAATCTATGCTAACTAATTATCTTAAAGATTTTGAAAATAAACTTAAAAAAGTAAATAATTTAAATCAACTAATTACTTTAAAAAACGAATACTTAGCTAAAAACGGCTTAATAAATCAACTTATTAAAAAAATTAAAGATTTACCTATTGAAAAAAAGAAAATTTTTGGAATAGAGATTAATCAATTAAAAAAAACTGTTGGAGAAAAAATTAATCAAAAAGAAATAACTTTAAATAAATCTAATGAATCTTTTATTGATCTAACTCTTCCTGGAAAATCTTATCCAAAAGGAAGTCTTCATCCGTTAACTTATACTATAGAAGAAATTGTTTCTATTTTTCAAAAAATAGGTTTTATTAGAGTTTCCTATCCGGAAATTGACTGGGAATATTTTGCTTTTGAATCTTTAAATATGCCTAAAGGACATCCAGCTAGAGATGATTTTGAGACCTTTTTTATCGATTTACCAGAAAATAAAATCTATGGTAAGGTTGTTTTAACTCCTCATACTTCTTCTGGACAAAATCGAGAAATGAGAAGAATAAAACCGCCAATTAGAATGATTAATATTTCAAAAACATATCGACCTAATTGGGACACCACTCATACTCCGATGTTTCATCAGTTTGAAGGTTTATGCATTGATAAAAATATTAATATTACCCATTTGATTGGAACAATTGATTTTTTTGTAAAAAATTTTTTTGATAAAAATAGAACAATTCGTTTAAGACCAGCCCACTTTCAATTTACTGAACCTTCATTTGAAATTGATGTTTCTTGTGGAATCTGTCAAGGAAAAGGGAAGATTAATAACAAAAAATGTCGCACTTGTAAATCAGGTTGGTTAGAGCTCGCTGGTGCTGGCATGATTCATCCTAATGTCTTGAAAACAGGAGGAGTTGATGTCAATACTTATTCTGGTTGGGCTTTTGGTTTTGGTCCTGAGCGTTGTATGATGATGAAAGAAAATTTAAATTTAGATGATATTAGAATTTTATACAATGGAGAAATTAGATTTTTAGAACAATTTTAACGATTATGAACATTAAAATTACTCATCAATGGCTTTTAGATTTTTTAGAAACTGATGCTACTCCTTATGAAATTCAAAAATATCTTTCTTTATCCGGACCCTCAATTGAAAGAATTGAGAAAATAGATAATGACTATATCTACGATATTGAAATTATTTCTAATCGAATTGATTATGCTTGTGTTTTTGGCATTGCCCAAGAAGCTTCCACTATCTTACCAATGTATAGAAAAAAAGCAACTTTAAAACTTAATCCTTTTGAAAAATATCAGTTTAATAAAATTAAAATAAATGAAGAAAAATATCAATTAAAAATAAAAATTAACGATAAGCTATGTTCTAGATTTACCGCCTTAATTTTTGATAATATTGAAATTAAACCTTCTCCTGAGTTTATTAAAAAAAGATTAACTTTAGCAGAGATTAAATCAATCAATAATGTCGTTGATATTTCAAATTACTTGATGTTAACCTTAGGTCAACCAGTTCATGTCTTTGACTATGATAAGATTAAAAATCAATTAATGATTTTAAGAGAATCAAAAAAAGGAGAAACAATTACTACTTTAGATGGAAAAACAACCGTTCTACCTGGTGGTGATATCGTTATTGAAGATGGCGAAGGAAGATTAATTGATCTTTGTGGAATTATGGGAGGATTAAACTCAGCCATTAGTGAAAACACTAATAAAGCTATCTTATTTGTCCAAAGTTATAATAAAGAAAAAATTAGAAGAACCACAATGTTAACCGGAGTAAGAACTGTCGCTGCTAGTTACTTTGAAAAGGGTCTAGATGAAGAAAGAGTTGAGTCTACTTTAGTCTATGGCGCTGAGTTATTAAAAACATTTGCTAATGCCCAACCAAAATCAAAAATTATTGATTTTTATAAAACTCACTATCAAAAGAAAACTGTTGAAACTACTTTTAAAAAAATTAATCAATTAATTGGTATAGATATCCCTAAAGAAAAAACAATAAGAATTCTTAATAATCTTGGTTTTCAAGTTAAAACTAATAATAATAAACTAATAATTTCTGTGCCCTCATATCGAAAATATGACATCTCAATTTCTGAAGATATAGTTGAAGAAATTGCTCGAGTTTACGGCTATAATAAACTAGCTGGGAGATTATCTCCTCCAGTTTATATCAAACAACCAGAAGAATATGAAAAACTTTATCAAATAACTTTAAAAATTAAATATTTTCTAAAACACTTAGGCTTAAATGAAGTTATTAACTACTCAATGATTTCTCAAAAATTAATAACTGAGTGGGCAACTGAGCTAAACTTAAAATTAGAAGATCATATAAAAATTAAAAATCCAATCTCAAAAGAAATTGAGTATATGAGATTGAGTCTTTTACCTTCCTTATATAAAAACTTAGTTGATAATACTGGAAAAAGGGAAATCTTGAAATTTTTTGAAATAGCAAAAGTATATTTTAAAAACAATCCTAAAAAAAACTCTCCTGCCGATGAAAAATATCGCTTAGCCATTGCCACTAATACTGATTTTTTTGACTTAAAAGGAATTTTAGAAGCATTATTTAAAGAACTAAATTTAAAACAAACTCCTCAATATAAAATTATTAATAAAAATAACTTTTATTTGGTAGAATTAGATATTGATTTTCTAATTAAAAATTATCAAAATTTACCTAAATATCAACCTATAAACCCTTATGCGGTAATTAAACTTGATAAAACTTTTGAGCTTTCAAAAAATTTAACCTATCAAAAAATTGAAAAAAGGGCATTCCAATCTAAATTATTAAAAAAAATTGAGTTAGTTTCTTTATACAAAAATAAAATAACCTTAAGATTTTATTTTTCTTCCTTAAATAAAAATCTTACTGAAGAAGAAGCAAAAAAAGAACTTGATCAAATTTAAGTGAGTCTGGGCAGACTCGAACTGCCAACCTACTCCTTAGAAGGGAGTTGCTCTATCCAATTAAGCTACAGACTCATTCTGAGCCTGGAGGGAGATTCGAACTCCCGACCCATTGTTTACAAAACAATTGCTCTGCCACTGAGCTATCCAGGCTATAAAGTTTTTTTTCATTTTAAAAGTGCCGGGAGAGGGACTCGAACCCTCACGGTGTTGTCACCACAGGATTTTAAGTCCTGCTTGTCTGCCAATTCCAACATCCCGGCTACCCAAGTGACCCCGAGGGGATTCGAACCCCTGATTCTCTGGCTGAAAACCAGATGTCCTAGGCCGCTAGACGACGGGGCCAATAAAACCACAAAATAAACTGCTATTATTATAGCATAAAAATCAATATCTTTATTTTTTAGATAAAAATATTTTTTAACCTTCTAACTTCTTTTTTAAATTATCTAAAATCTCTTTAGCTGTTTCTTTACCTCCTAAACCAAAAGCCAATCCTCCGGCTAAAGCTATCATTGCCACAATGCCTGTAAAAAGAATTTTTATTAGATCTTGAGCTACTCCTAGTTGATTAAGAACAATTAAGATTGTAAAAAAGATTATTAAGCCTTTAGTAAACATGGCTAGGCTATTTATTGATTTGGCGGTCAATGTCTTTAAACTATGCTTAACTAAATCAGCGCTGAGATTGCTAGTTAAAAGACCAACAAAGGCAATGATAACGGCAATAATAACATTTGGCAGGTAAAGTAAAAATTGATTTAAAACAGTAATTGCTTGAGATAGTCCCCAGATCTCTAAAGCTGGAATCAAAAAAACAATCACCAGCATCCATTTTAAAATCTCAAATATAACATTTAGCCAGATATTTAACTGATTTTTGCCAAGAATTTTACTTTGATGAAATAAATGATCAATTTTTAAAAAATTAAAAATCGTTACTAAACTATGTTTTAAAATACTTCCTAAAATTAAACCAATTATTAAAATTAAAAGGCCGGCAAAAAAATTAGGTAAAAAACTACCAATATTTCTAAAAAAATTAGTTAAAGCAAAGTTAACTAGATCAATCATTTTTATCACCTCCTTTCATTTTTTATTGATCTAATTGATAAAACTTTATCTCTTGATTTAAAACTATAGAAATCACTCCTATTTTTAGTTTATAGTTTTTATACTTATTTTTCAATAAAAAAAAATTAGCCATATATTTAATTTGATCAATCTTTTTTTGATTGACTGCTTGATATGGATAACCTTTATTTATATTAGAGCGGGTTTTAACTTCAATAAAATAGATGGTTTTTTCTTTCTTGGCAATAATATCAATCTCTCCAAAACGATTGCGAAAGTTTTTTTTTAAAATTAAAAATTGATTTTTTTTAAGATAATCTAAAGCCTTTTGTTCTCCTAATAAACCTATCTTTTTAAAGTAAACTGACATTAATTTTTGGATTTATAAAGTTTTCTCTTTATATTTTGTTTAGATAAGTTTCTGATAAAATAAGCTTTTGATTTTCGATAAGTAGTTTTTTTTATTAAAACAATTTTTTCAATTAATGGAGAATTAAGAGGAAAAATTCTTTCAATAGCGACTCCAGATTTAGAAAGTTTTCTTACAGTTATTGTTTTTGTCTCTGGTCGATTACCTCTTATTTTTATTAAAATTCCTTTAAAAATCTGAACCCTATCTTTATCGCCTTCTTTAATTTTATAATGAATCGAAATTGTCTCACCAGCACGAATTTGTTGATTTTGATACTCAATAGAATTGGCCATAGATTTTATTATATCAGATTTTTTTAAAAAAATATTTTATTTAATAAAATTATTACTAATTTCTAAAACTCGATTATATTTAACGACATTTTCTTCATGAACGGGTTGACTAAAAGAAAAATAATCTGATTGTAAACCAATACTTAAATCAGCAATAAAAACCTCATCGGTTTCTTCCAAATCGCTAGAAAAAATATAACTGAAACTATTTTTTTTAATAAAATCTATTAAAGAAAAAATTTCCGTTAATGTTCCTATCTGAATAGGTTTTATTATTATAGTATTAGCAATTTTTTGTTTTAATATAAGATCAAGTTGAGATTTTTTTCCAGAAAAATAATTATCAATCGTTATATAAATTTCCTTATTATATAAATTAATTAACTCTTTCCAGTTCTCAATATCATTTATTGAAAAAACATCAATAATGACTATAGGCGAGTAGTTTTTTATTATTTTATCAATAATAAATTTATTATACTCACTATTTGTTAAGGATTGACTCCTGTCTTTAATTGAATAATGATTATTACTAAAAAAATCATCAGCACAAAAATCAATACCTAAAAAAAATTCTTGACCAAGTCTTTTATTAATCTTTAATGAAATATTTTTTATGGCTTCTAAAACATCTAAATTACTCTTAAATAAAAACTTATACTGATGACGAAGTAAATGATAAAACTGAACACCTAAATCATATGCATCAGGGTATGATAAAAGCGAAGATGGCATAATTTGAAACTGGCAAAAATCTAAATTTACTTGACCATGTTTGCCACCTTTTAAAAGGGTAAAAATAGGGGTAGGAATTTTTTGTAAATTAATTTTACTTTGATAATTATCATTGTATATTTTATTCAAATATTTATAAAGAGGCAACTCTAAAATTAAAGCGCCGGCCTTAGCAATCAAATAAGAAATAGTTGCAATTGTATTTATACCTAGTTTAGATTTGTTTGAGGTTCCATCAGCTCTATCTAACCAATTATCAATCTCAATTTGTTTTAATGGAGAAACATTAATTAATTTAGGACCAATTAAATTATTTATGTAATAAACTACTTTTTTTACTCCTCGACCAGAAAATCGAGTATCTTCATCAAAAAGTTGTTTATTTTGAAAAGGAAAATTTTCCTCATAACAAGGAATAGATACCTCAATTTGTCTTTCATCTGATAAGATTAGACGAGCAGAAATTGTCGGATAACCACGAGAATTAATAATCTCATTAGCAATAATTTTTTTTATGGTCTGACTCATAATCAACGATTATATAACTTTTTCTCAATATTAAAAATTAATTCTCTCGTTCGTTCAACTGCATCAGGAGAAACAGAAACACTAGTGATACCAGATTTAATTAAAGTTTCAATAATCTCAGGATAATCAGAAGCAGCCTGACCACAAATACTTGAGCTAACATGATATTTTTTACATAAAGAAATAATATATTCTAAAACTTTTACAACAAAAGAAATTTTTTCATTATAAAGATTAGCTACCTCAGAGTTGTCACGATCGACACCTAATATCAACATTGTTAAATCATTAGTACCAATTGAGATCCCGTCAACTCCTATTTTTAAAAACTCGTCTAAATTCAGAGCAACGAAAGGAGTTTCTACCATAATCCAAAGTTTAAATTCTGGATATAAAAAAAGGCCTGCGTTTTCAATAATTGACTTTATCTTAATTAATTCCCATGGTAAACGAACAAAAGGAATCATTAAATGAAGATTTCGATAACCTTTTCGCCAAACTCTTTTTATTGCCTCAAGTTCTAATTTAAATAGTTCAGGATCTGAGATATATCGATATGCTCCTCGGTAACCTAACATTGGATTCTCCTCTTTAGGCTCAAAATGTTTACCACCTAATAAATTACGATATTCATTAGTTTTAAAATCAGTTGTCCGATAGACAACTGGTCGTGGAGAAAAATTACTAGTAAATTTTAAAAGTCCTCGGGCTAATTTATTAATAAATAAATCTTGTTTTTTTTCTAAAATAAATTGTTTCGGATGAATACCAATTTCGGCAATCATAAATTCAGCTCGCAACAATCCTACACCATCAACATTCATTTTTGATACTCTATCAACCTCGCTGGGTTCCGCTAAATTAACATATACTTTAGTAGCAGTGACAACTTTTTTTACATTCTTATTAATAGTTATAGATTCATTAATTATTCTACCTAAAAAAATTTCTCCTGTATTACCATTTACAGTAATAACTTGTTCATTTTTTATTATCTTAGTAGCATGTTCAGCGCCGACAACTGCCGGAATACCTAATTCACGGGAAACAATCGCTGCATGAGATGTCCGTCCACCTTTTTCAGTTACTATCGCTACTGCTTTTTTCATCGCTGGCACATAATCAGGATTCGTCTGAGGAGCAACTAAGACATCGCCATGATGAATCTTATCAATCTCTCTTGGTGAGTGAATAATGATAGCTTTTCCAATACCAATTCCTGGTGAAGCTGGTGAACCAGTTAGAATAAGTTTATCTTTATTTTCTCCAAACTGATTTTTATCAACTTTAATATTTAAAGTAGTTACCGGTCTTGCCTGGGTAATATAAATTTTTTCATTCTCAATCGCCCACTCAATATCTTGAGGAAAGTAATAATGCTTTTCAATATCAGAAATTAATAGTGCTAATTCAATAATTTTTTGATCAGCCAATTTTTGATTTTTACCAGTTCTACCAATTTTAACTTCTTTATTTTTAAATCCAGCTCGAACTAATTTAACATTTTGATCTTTTATTTCTTTTTTTATTATAGAAAATGTTTTTTTATCAACTTCATAATGATCTGGAGTAACTGCCCCTTGAACAACATACTCTCCTAATCCATAAATCGCTTCAATAATAATTTTTGATTTATCATTATTTATAGGATCGATAGAAAAAGCTATTCCTGATAATTGAGAATTTATCATTTTTTGAACAACCACAGCTAAACGAACCTTTTTATGATCAAAACCTTGCTGATGTCGGTAATATATTGCTCTTTCATTAAAAAGAGAGGCAAAACATTCCTTTACTTTTTCTAATAAGTGATTTTCACCTTTTACATTTAAAAAGGTTTCTTGTTGGCCAGCAAAAGAAGCATTGGGCAAGTCTTCTGCTGTGGCTGATGAACGAACAGCAACAAATGGTGATAAATAAACTGTTTTTAACTTATTTATTGCATATTTTATTGATGAGAGTTTTTTATTTAAAAAATGTTCTTCTTTTGCTAAAAGATGTTCATAGTAATAACATATTTGTTTTATTAAATTATCAGGTAAATAAGCAGTTCTTATTAAATTTTTAATCTCTAAAGAGACTTGCTGAAGTTCATTAGGATTTTCATAATTTAAATCTTTAAAAAATTGATTAATTTTAAAATCCAGATTATTCTCTTTTATAAAATAAAAATAGGCATTAGCAGTAATAATAAACCCATAAGGAATTGGAAACTTTGCTGATGCCATCTCACCTAAATTTGCACCTTTACCACCAACTAAAGAAATATCATTCTTGTCAACTTCTTCAAACCAAACAATAAATTTTTTGTTCATAAATTTAATATAAAAAAAATTAAATAAAATGTCAAAACTAGTTGTATCTGTCGAATTCAATTAGAATTAGTTGAAATCGGTTAAAATTGATTGAATTTGGAGTATTATGATAAGTCATAGATGAACCTGTCAGGTTCACTGACGAAGGCAGGTCTGTCCTCAGCAAATTAATTTATAATTTTAAATTTTAAATTTATTTATGATTTATTTTTTAAGATTTATTTTAATTTATTTTAATGTTAGTAGTTTGATGTTTGGTGTTTAATTTAGTATAACCGAGTCGGTTATATTATTAAGGTTTGACATACCTATAGTTATATACTATAATATGGATTAGATCCTAAGGTTTGTTGATATTTTCAACAAGCTTTAGGATTTTTTTATGGTTAATAAAATCCTAATTTTTATTATTACAGGATTTTTATTTTTATTTTTTTCAAAAACTGTTTTTGGTCAATCTTTTGCTGGTCACTCTGCCACTCTCTCTTCTTTTTTAAGTTATAAGACAAAAATTGATGAAAATAAGCTAATTAATTTAAAATATAAAGAGATGACTATTAGATCAATCCTTTTGAACTACAACTCGCCTTTGGTTGGTCAAGAAAAAGCTTTTATTGAGGTTTGTGAAAAATATCAGTTGGATTGTTATTTACTACCATCAATTGCAGGATTAGAGTCAACCTTTGGTCGATTTATTTGGCCTAATTCTTATAATCCTTTTGGTTGGGGTGGTGGTTATATTATCTTTGATAACTGGCATCAAGCAATTAATACAGTTGGTCAAGGTTTAAAAAAAAATTACTTTGATAAAGGAGTAGTGACAATTGAAGATATTGGTCGAATTTATTCTGAGAATCCAACCTGGGCACAAAGAGTTAACTGGTTTATTAACCGATTTCAGAAAGAAGAAGAAAAAATAATCTTGTATTCTCCACAATTTAAAGTACAATTATAAACTATATGTATAGTTACAAAATCAACAAACAACCAAAATCAACTACCGAGATTAATATTATCATTTCAAAATTTTATCTTGAAAAAGAAAAAAAATCTGCTTTTAAAAGACTTCAGTTAGAATTGGTAGTTGATGGTTATAGAAAAGGAAAAGTACCTGAAGCAATTGCAAAAAAACATTTAAAAGACGATCAAATACTTTCTGAAACGATAAAAAAAATTTTGCCGGAGATCTATTCGGAAATTGTTAAAAAAGAGTCACTAAAACCGATTATCAATCCCAAAATCGATTTAATTAAGCCTAAAAATGGTGAAGACTGGGAGATTAAAATATTAATAGCTGAAAAACCAGAGATTATTTTAGGTCAATATAAGGAAGTAATTAAAAAATTAAAAGCTGATAAAAAAAAGGCTGATATCTGGATTCCAGGCAAAGATAAAGAAAAAAAATCAGAATCTGAAAATAATTCTCAGTTAATTAATGAGATATTAAACTTAGTTTTAAAAGAGATTAAGGTAGAGATATCAGATTTAATTATTGATGAAGAACTTGAATATCGACTATCTAAATTAATTGATGATATCAGAACAGCTGGATTAACTATGGATACTTATTTAAAATCAAAAAACTTAACTATGGATCAATTAAAACAAAGATTTAAAAAAGAAATTGAAGATACTTATAAACTAGAATTTATTTTAATGGAGATTGCTGATAAAGAAAACATAAAGGTAGAAAATCATGAATTAGATAAGGTTTTTAGCAATATTAAAGATGAAAAGCAACGAGTTCAAGCTCAGTCTAATAGTTATTTTTATGCCTCAATTTTAAGAAAGCAAAAAGCTATTGATTTTCTTCTCAACCTATAGTATAATTTTTTGATTATTATTATGAGTAATCAACCTAATACAAAAATTTCATCTAAAGAAAATAAAAATCCTTTTGAGGCTATCTCCAATTTTGGTCAATCAACTGTAAATAACGCTTTCGATTCATTTAAAAAAATAGGTTCAGGAATGATTAATCAATTAGTTGGTTATCATGAGGTTGATAATAACAATGAAAAAAATAATCCAGAAAAACTAAAAAAACAGATAGACAAACTAAAAAAAGAAAAAAAACAAGGTAATATTTTCAGATTTACCGAATATCAAGAAAATGTCCTGATTAAAAAACAGATAAAAGAGTTAACTGAGCAAGTAAAAAGAGAGATTGAAACAATTAAAAAAACTGACAAATCACTTTTGGCTGAAGTAAAAGAAGTTGAAAAATTAACAATTAATGATCTACCTGAAAAACCAGGTGTTTATCATATTAGATTTTTAGAAATAGTTTTAAGTATCTTGCGGGCTGTTCGGGCTAAAGTTAGTGAATCAAAAACTTGGCTTCAGGCTTTAATTTCTAAAAAGAAAAAACGAGGTTCTCTTTTTGCCATTCGCACTAAAGAAAAAGGCACTCAATACTCTTTATCTCAAGAGTTACAAGTAACTAGATCAATCCAGTAAAAAGTATTGTATCAACCAAATAATAACTAACGAAATATAACTAAAAAAAACAGGTAGAAAAGCGATTCTGAAATAATTAGCAAAATTTAGTCTTTTTATTATTCCCATTACTACTACTCCGGCAACACTACCAACTAATGAAAATGAACCTCCAGTACCAACAGTTAAAGCTAATAACACCCACAATCTTGAATCAGTAGTTTTAATAATATCTATAGCTATTGCTGTTAACGGTACATTATCGATGATTGAGGATAAAACACCCAAAATAATATTACCGGTTATAATTCTATTAATTTGTTGCTCATGACCAAATAAAATAATTGATAGATTTTCTAATATCCCTAAAGTATTTAATGCAGAAATAGAAAGCAAAATTCCAATAAAAAATTTTAAAGTACTAATATCAATTTTTTTAACTAATTTATCAATATCTCCTTCTAAATGGGTTTTTACTTGTGATTTTAATTGTAATAATTCAATAATTATCCAAACTAATCCTAAACCAAAAAGAAGACCAATATATGGCTGAAGACCAAATTGATTCATTAATAATGGAAATATAAATGAAATTAATGTTGTAAAAATAACTAATTTTTCTCCTCGAGTTAATGTTATATTATTATTTTTTTCAATTATATCCTGTGAATTAGATTGAATTTTTTTAGATAGAAATAAGATTGAAATTAAACCAAAAACCAATGAAGGTAAAATACCCCATCTAATTACATCAAAAGTAGAAAATTTGCCCGATAACCAAATCATAATAGTTGTTACATCTCCTAAAGGCGACCAAGCTCCGCCAGCATTAGCTAAAATAATAATTCCTGAAGCGGCAATTAAAAGATTATTTTTTTTGAAAAAACGCCTAGCAATCTGAGTCATAACAATGCTAATAGTTAAATTATCAAGTAAGGCTGATAAAAAGAATGTAATAATACCAATAATAATAAATTGAAATTTATCTTTTAACTTTAACTTTATTAAGTTTAATCTAATTAAATCAAAAAAATTATAATTGATTAATATCTCAACTAAGGTCATAGCAGCAAGAAGAAAAATAACAATATTAAAAATTTCTGATCCTGCTATTTCTAAATTATGAATTATTTTTTCCTTTGATTTTAGTGTTAAACCAACTACTACCCATAAAAACCCAGCGGTAAATAATGAAATAGCAGATTTATTAAGTTTAATTTTATGCTCAAGACTAATTAATAAGTAAGAAAGTAAAAAAAATATTATTGATATGATTTTAAAAAATTCCACGTTTAATAAAAAAATTTAAAAAAAATATTATATATAATCTTTTTTATTTATTCAAGGATTTTTAAAAAAGTATTAACTCCATGAGCCCAACTACCTTGAGATGAAGGAGTATATTTTTTCATAATCGCTGAAGCTGTAATTAGACCTTTATCAATATAATGAGTTTTTAAACCTTTGGCAACAGTCTCAATTGCTTCATCATATGAGGAGAATTTTAAAACCTGGTTTCCATAAATTCCCCAACCCCAACAATTATGAGAGTTTTCGGGAATGTATTTACAAAGATTTGATTCTTGCATAGCAATAGCGGGAATTAATCGATAATCAAACTGATATTTATCTGAAACCTCAACAATTTTTTCAGCGTAATTATATAATGGTGAGTTATATTTTCTAAAAAAAGCCTTTAAATTAGCTATTCGACCATCCTTAACTGAAATTTCTGAAACAATGTTATTGTTTAAATCTTCATAACCTGCCTTAACTATTGCTGATAATATTGTTTCTAATTGATTAAATTTTAGATTATATTGATAAAGAATTAATGATAGATTAATATTAACAATTGAAAATAATAAAATAAGAAATAAATAAAATAATCCTTTTTTAAATAGCAAATCCAAATCCATATAAATTAATTTTATGATATATGATATAAAAAAATATTTAAACAATCTCTTCTTTCCTTTTACGAACGAAATTAATCCATTCTTCTATGATCTCAAAAAAAAATTTAAACGGCGCTTCAATAATAAAGTCAAAGATAAAAATAAAAAAGTTAAGTTTTGCAATTTCTTGAGAGAAAAATTTTCCTAACGATAATATTGGCATAAAGAAAAAATCAATTATCGGAGTAAAAATACCTTCCTTTTCTTCTAATAATAACTCTTTAGTTACTTGACGAATTCGAAAAGAGAAAAATGTTACTACACTAACAAAAAAAATAAAAATTAATTGACTAATTAAGTTAAAATTTAGATAATTTAAAATTCCATATATTAAACTTAAAGTCACTATAAAAGTAATCGAATAAAAAACAGTAAAACCAAAAATTAATAAAGAATTTTTTGGCTTTGTTTTTTTTGATATAAAAGCAATTTTTGTTTCAAATGACTTGTCTTTATCAGTAATCTCAATTATTCTTTGATAAATTTTTTTTGTATTTTCTTCACCTGGAATTTTAAAAAACATTAAAATTAACGTCATTAGTGCTGGAGGAAAAAGAGTATTAATTATGATTGAGCGAAAATCAGCATAACCATAAAGATAATTAGATAATGGGAACTCTAAAATTAACGCAAAAATCATCTTAGTTAATAAAATATAAATAAAACTTTTGATAGCCAAATTTTTAACTCTATCTTTAAGTTTTTGATACTTTTCTCGACACAATTGATCAATTTCTATCCACAGTTTTTCTTTATTAGTAATAACATTATCAATATCTTTCAATCTAGTTTTTATTAAATCAAATAAAATAATAAAAGGTGGAAGTTGTTTTTTTAAAAATTTAACAAGACTATCAACATATAAATTATTAGTAATTTCATCTATTTTTCTAAAAATCTTTGGTAACTCAACTAAAAGTTTTTCTAATTCTTTTTTATTATAACTAACTAATGGTTTATAAAAAGTATTAAAAAGATGGTAATGAATATAAGCTTTATCACTTTTTCTAAAAACTTTTTCAATGGCTACTAAAAAATAAACATCTTTTTTCTCCTCATTTATTTCTTCTAATTTAATTTTATTTTTTAAAACTTGAAAAATAAAAAAACTTAAATATTCTTGAATTTGCGCTGAAGATGAATTTAAATATTCTTCAATTTCACAAGTCAATATATCAAGTAAAAACTGATTTAAATAAGCTCGAGTTTCTTCTGGTCGACCAACAATTAATCTATTTCTTAAAAAAACATATCTATCAATTAAATTTTGAGTTTTTATAATATCTTCTCCTCCTAATGTACTATTATCAAAATATCTTGCCCATAAAAGTTCTCTTAAAAGATTCTCACCTTCACCTTTTCCTTCCGGATTAATAGAAAATCTTCTTTTTAAAATTCTTTCTATAGCTGCTCTTAAAATTAAATGATCCTCTCTAAATTCAACCGCATTTCTTACTTTTTCATATATCAAAGCAAAAAGGGAGACCGTTTGAGAGACTGATAAAGCAGAAATATCATCAGGTCGTGGTCTTGATTTTATACTGTTTAAAGCACTCAATAATGCTTGAGTATATTCTGAAAGAAGAATTTCGTTCCGATCTGTCATATTAATATTATACCATTATCTAATGATTTTTTTAATTTTTTAAAATTTTCTAATATAATTAGATAATATTATGTTAATTATTTATTGTGGTGAAAACTCAATAAGTTCTTATCAAGCCTATTTTGAACTGAAAAAAAATTACCAAAATAAAAACTATCAAATATTAAACATTAATTTTGATGATTTAGAAAACATTCATTGTTGGCTTGGTGAAAACCAGTCTTTATTTGCTGAGAAAAAAGTTTTTTTTAGTCAAAATCTATTAAAAAAATTTAATAATAAAAATCCTAAAATAAAAAAAATTATCGATCAATTAATCAGAGAAAGACAAGTTGAAATTGTAGATTGGGAAGAGGAAACAACTGCAAAAAATTTAACAATCTCTAAAAATAAAAATGTTATCATTAAAGAATTTAAACTAAAAGAAAATATTTTTAAATTAGCTGAATCTTTATACCCGGGTAATCTTAAATCCTTTATTTATCTTTTAAATCAATTATCAGATAATATTTCAGAATATCTAATTTTTACTATCATTATCAAACAAATCAGAAACCTAATCCTCATAAAACTTAACCAATTAGACAAAAAATTAGCTTCTTGGCAAATATATAAATTAAAATTTCAATCGAAAAAATGGTCTCTTGATAAACTAATTAACTTCTATCAATCTCTATATAATCTGGAAATCAAAGAAAAAACTTCTAACAATCCTTTAGGTATAATTAAATCATTACAAATTATTACCAGTTATTATTTAAACTTACTATGATTAATCCAAAAATTTTCAAAGCTTACGATATTCGAGGAATTTATCCTAAAGAAATTAATGAAAATAATATTGAAACCATTACCAAAGCAATTTTAAAACTTTTTCAAGATAAACTAAATAAAAAAAATCTTCAGATTGTTTTAGGTCGTGATATGAGATTATCTTCTCCTGTTTTACATAAAATAGTTAAAAAAACTTTAATTAAGTATGGTCAAACAGTAATTGATATTGGGTTATCTTCTACGCCCTCAGTTTATTTTGCTGTTTATCACTTTAAATATGATGCTGGTATTCAAATCTCTGCTTCTCACAATCCAAAGCAATATAACGGCATTAAGTTATTATATATTAAAGACAATAAACTCATCAAGGTTTCTAAAGATCAGGGAATGGAAGAAATAAGACAATTAGCTTTAGAAAATAAGTTTAACTTAGAAGAATCTCAAGGTCAATTAATTGAAAAATCAACTTTAAAAGATGAGATAAATTTTATTTATAACTTAATTAAACCGCAAATAAAAAAATTTAAAATCGTCACCGATACTGCCAATGCTGTTGGCAGTCTTTTTATTGAAGAGATCTTCAAAAGAACTGATTGTCAACTTATTAAACTAAATTGGCAACTTGATGGTACTTTTCCTGCTCATGAAGCTAATCCATTAAAATTTGAAACTCTAAAAAAACTTCAAGAAAAGATTATTAAAGAAAAAGCTGACTTTGGTATTGCTACCGATGGTGATGGTGACCGAATTTTTTTTATTGATGAAAATGGAAAGATTGTTCCCTCGACCTTAATTTCTTCAGTAATTGCTCAAGAGATTTTATTAAAAAATCCTAACGAAACTATATTAGTTGATATTCGTTACATAAAAAATGTTTCAAATCTAGTAAAAAAACTTGGTGGTCAGGTTGTTTATAATGTTGTTGGTCACTCATTAATTACTAAAAAACTCAATGAGGTTAATGGTGCTTTTTCTGGTGAATCTTCAGGTCATTATTTTTTTAGAGAAACTGGTGGAGCAGAAAGCACTATAAAAGTTATCTATTATATATTAGATGTCCTAACCAAAAAAAACAAACCTTTATCAGAAATTGTCAATGAACTAATGACAGCTTATGAATCTGGTGAATATAACTTTGTTTTATCAGAAAACTTAAATTATCAACAACTATTCAAAAAAATTGCTCGTATTTATCAAAACGCTGATATTAATTATCTTGACGGTATTTCAGTGTCATATAATAACTGGCGATTTAATATCAGAGCTTCAAACACCGAACCATTAATAAGACTTAATCTCGAAGCTGACGATAAAAAGTTAATGAAAGAAAAACTAAAAGAAGTTAAAAATAAAATTTTAGAATTTATTAAGTAAGTAAGCTTGTTTTGATCTTTTAAATTAACTAATACGAAATTTTTTTTGAATTTTAATATAAAATATCTAACCAGCAAATTTAAACTAAAATTATAACTAACTTTTTAGTATATTTCTTTGTTTTTTTAATTATTTTACTTTTTTTTCTTAGTTAATTATAATATTGAAATAAATGTAAAATTTAAATAAATAAGAATGGGCGCATAGCTCAGTTGGCTAGAGCGTTACGTTGACATCGTAAAGGTCTCAGGTTCAAGTCCTGATGCGCCCACCATTAATATGAATAACAATCTTGATAAATTGCGTCACTCAACTGCTCATCTTTTAGCTGCCGCTGTTTTAAAACTCTATCCTCATGCTAAAATCACCTTAGGTCCAGCAATTGAAAATGGTTTTTACTATGATATTGATTTTGGAAATATAAAAATCTCTGATATCGACTTACCAAAAATTGAAAAAGAAATGAAAAAAATCATTAAGACCTGGCATAAAATTGAAAAAATTGAGTTATCAGAACAACAAGCGAAAAAAAAGTTTAAAGATAATCCATATAAACTAGAGTTAATTGAAGAAATTGTCAAAAAAGAAGAAAAAATCACTATTTATAAATCAGGAGATTTTGAAGACTTATGTAAAGGTGGTCATATTGAAAAACCAAATGAAGAGATTAAATACTTTAAATTACTCTCAATTGCCGGTGCATATTGGCGAGGAGATGAAAAAAATAAGATGTTAACTCGAATCTATGGAATAGTTTTTCCTACTGAAAAAGAACTAAATAGTTATTTAAAAATGCTTGAAGAAGCAAAAAAACGTGAACATAAAAAATTAGGTCTTCAGCTTGGTTTATATTTACTAACCAATGAGGTTGGTCAAGGACTTTTACTTTGGTCAGCAAAAGGAGCGACAATAAGGCGAGAAATTGAAAAACTAATTTATAAAGAACAGACAAGGCGAGGCTATCAACACGTCTATACTCCCCATATTGGCCGAAAACAACTCTGGCAGACATCAGGTCATTGGGACTTATATCGAGATAAGATGTACTCATCAATGTGTATAGACGATGATGAATATTTAGTCAAACCAATGAACTGTCCATTTCATATGATGATTTATAAGTCAACCCCAAAAAGTTATCGTGATCTACCATTGCGGATTGCCGAAATTGCTACAGTTTACCGTTATGAAAAACCAGGCGAGCTATCAGGGATGCTTAGAGTCAGACATATCACCCAAGATGATTCTCATATTTTCTGCACTGAAGATCAAGCTGTTGATGAGTTTTTAGGTGTTTTTGACTATATGGCTTATCTTTTAAAAGTTTTTAAAATTGATAACTACTATTTAAGATTAGGACTTCGGTCTCCAAAAGAAAAATACTTAGGAAACGATAAAACTTGGAAAAAAGCAGA
>OGCI01001623.1_pt1 | contig 17929 bp, 17 predicted proteins | sample 1570021 | NCBI WGS metagenome assembly OGCI01 (sample SAMN06264664, study PRJEB24512) | hot springs metagenome | isolation source: Hot spring water | place: South Africa: Tshipise | collected 2015-06-21 | reverse complement strand
TTGCGGTTATATAGGTTGCGGTTCCCTTCATCCCAGCCCGCAGACGGCCTCGAAGTTGGCGTGGAATATCATCTCGTGCTCGCGGTCGGAGATGGGCAGGGATTCTATCCATCCCTTGATCCACCCATAGTCGTAGTCCTCGCCGGGCCGCTGCTTACCGTAAGGCCCGTCGGTCCCGTACATGCACTTCTCCGCGCCGAGAAAGTCCACCGCCCTGCGCACGAGGTAGCGGTCGAGGTAGAGGCCGGAGAGGTCCACGTAGAGGCCTTCCCTGTCCTTGATATAAGTCCAGATCTTGCTGAAATAGGGCACGCCCGCGTGGGCGAAGATGACCTTGAGGCCGGGGTACTTTTCCGGCAGCCGGCGGAAATCCCCGCCGGCGCCGGTCCCCAGGTGGATGAGGAGGGGGCGGTCATGCTCCCGGCACCATGCGGCCACGGGGTCCAGCTTTTCCACCTCGTAGCGGTGCCAGAAGGGATGGGCCTTGACGCCTACCATCCCCGGTAGCGCGCTCCACCTCTCGACTTCCTGCACGGGATCCGCGTCCACGGCCGGGTTGATGAAGATCCAGCCGAAGAACCTGTCCGGGTATTTCTCCAGCACCGCGGCCACCTCGGCGTTGTCGATCCTGTCGTACACACGGTACTTGTCCCAGAGGGCATGGAAACAACCCTTCTTGTCGATGAGGAGAGCCTGGTAGAAGAAACGGCCTGGGGCATTGAAATACAACATGCCGTACCTCAGGAGGGATAAGGATAACTGCTTGATCCTGCTGTGCAGCGTGAAGGGCTCAACCATCGCGGGAATGAGGGCCACCTTGTCGATGCCATGTCTGTCCATGACGGCGAGCATCCTCTCCGCTGGAAGCACTCCCGGCTCGTAATGCATGTGGCAGTCGATGATCATGATGCATTACCTCCTCCGAAGCGATCACCTCACTCAACACCATACCCCGGTAAAGATTATAACCGACATGGACGCGGCCTGCCCTTTATAGACACTTCTTAGACATGAACGGGACTACCCGGGGTATTGACCTAAGTCGGCTCAACGCGGAATACGGCCAAGCGCCGCGTGGAATCAGTCACCTTGAAGCGGTCGTCTATGCGATAGCCGATCACCCATGCAATGCGGCCGCCCGATTCCAACACGCGCACGCGTCCCCTCTCCCCGCGGGGCACCTTGGCATCGACGAGGAAATCCTGCAGCTTACGCGATCCCGGGGCCCCCAAGGGATGGAAGCGGTCACCCGGCCTCAACCCCCTTACCCAGAGGGGGAAGGAAAGCAGGTCGGCGTCCAGGACGGCGGTGAGGCGATCCTCTCTCGCGGGCAGGCGTGGCTGGCCGGCACGCGGGCGCACCTGCAAGCGCAGCTCCGCATCCTCTCCAGGCAGCGTAAAACGCCCCTCTCCCGTGATGGTCACATCCGGCGGGGAGATTGCCCCGTTGGCGGGAACCGCTCCCGGGCGGGGGCCTATCACCAGGCGTCCGTACTCACGCCGCACCGACACGCCGACGCCAGCATCCAGGGAAGGGCACCCCTGGGCGGCCATAACCTTCCGCATGATATCTTCCAGAAGATGGTAATCAGGCTCCGCCCCCGCACGCCGCAGCAGCCGGGCTAAGAGCTGCCTGCGCACGGCGGGCGGAAGGGAAGACAGCGGCTCCAGAGCGAGCTCCATGCTCCGCCCTTTCTCCATGAGAAGGGCGCTCTCAGTCTCTCCGGCCAGATCCTCAAGGAGCTCGCCCACCTCGCAGAGGGTCTCCGCCTCCCGCAGGAGTACCTGCCTCACCGCCGGATACTTCTCCTCCAGGAAGGGGAGGATGACGTGCCTCACGTAGTTGCGGGGTATCTCCCGATCGAGGTTGCTGGGATCCTGAAGCGGCGGGAAGGGAAGGAGGCGCGCATAGGCCTCCACCTCGCTCCTCCACACCTCGATGAGCGGACGCACGTAAAAGCCCCGCCGCGGCGGCACCCCGCCCAGCCCACCCGGCCCCGCCCCCGCAAACAGGCGCATGAGCAGGGTTTCCACCCGGTCGTCCGCGGTATGGCCGGTGGCAAGGCGCTGCGCCCCCGTGCGTTCCATCTCCCCCTCGAAAGCCCGGTAACGGGCCGCGCGTGCCGCCTCCTCCGGGCTTGTCCCCTTCCAGCGCGCTGGCGTCGCCTCCACCTTCACCGCGCGGAAGGGGACGCCGTAATGGCCGGCCACCCTTGCCACGTAGGCGGCCTCCTCCCCGGACTCCGGGCGCAGGCCATGGTCCACGTGAAAAACGGCTATGCTCGTCCCTTCGAGCGGCGCAAGCTCGGCCAGCACGTCGAGGAGCACCAGCGAATCCGCGCCTCCGGAAACGGCCGCCAGCACGAGGTCGCCGGGCCGCCACATGCGCCAACGGCGCATCGTCTTGCGCGCCTTATCGATGACCGGAAAGCGTTCTCTCTCCCACCTCAAAGCCGGACCTCCCCCATGTCCTCATGATACGCAAAGCCGCTCCGCCCCCAAAGTGCCGGCAACGGCCAACCGCGGCCTAGCGGGAAACTGGTATGAAAAGCCGGCGTCCACGCATCCCGGGACCGGGGCGGCAGGCTCAGTCGCCGGTCCCCTTCTCGAGAAGGATGCTTCCGGAACCGCCGGCGATGGCCAGGGGAATCCCCGGGGACAAGGCGGCGAAGGTGCCCAGGAAAGCCTCCGCCTGCTCCCGCGGGAGCAAGCTCGGCCTGCCTTCCTCGACCAGCACGGGGAAGACCTCGATCCCCGCCAGCTTTCCCCCTGCGAAGCGGCATCCAAGCAATATCCCCCTTTTGCCCTCCTCGCTCTGCGCCGCGAACACCAGGTTCCCCAGAGAATAAAAGACCGGCGTGCCGGCGATCATCTCCGCACCCTGCACCACGTGGGGATGGCATCCCACCACCAGGTCCGCGCCCGCCTGCGCGCACAGGGCGGCCAGTTCCCTCTGGCGGTCGCCCACCTCAGCGGCACCCTGTTCTCCCCAGTGAAGGAAGACCACCACGTAGGGGCTCTCCGCGGCCGCCTTCCTGACCGCTTCCCCCATTCTCGCGGGATCGGCGGCGGCGATGCCTGGTGCGGCGTCACCCGCGGCATAGGAGGCGGGCGCCACGTCGCAGAAGGAAAGCAGTGCCAGCGTCGTGCCGTCCTTGCCCTTCAGCACGAGGGGCTGCTCCGCCCCCTGCAGCGCGGAGCCCGCGCCCACGGACGATATCCCCACGCCGTGCAGCACGTTCAGGGTGTGCTCCAGCCCCTGGGAGCCGTAATCCATGGCGTGGTCGTTGGCCAGGCATACCGCGTCGATCCCGGCTTCCGCCATGGGAGCCGCGCAGGCGGCGTCGGCACGCATGGGGGAGGAAGGCTGATCGGGGTTGCACGGCCCCGGGCGGCATAGCGGACCTTCCAGGTTGACCACCGTGAAATCATAGCGCTTCAGCAGAGCCGCTATCTCTCCCCAGGGATAGGCGGCCCCGCTGCGCGCCACGTACTCCTCCATCCCCAAGGCGAAGGTCACCTCGCCGCCCAGGCAAAGGCTGACGACCCCGGGGGGCGCGGTATCGCTTGCGGTGGATTGCGCTTCCCCGGGGACGGCCACCTCCCCTCCCGTGATGGTCTCCCCGTCCCCGGCGCGCGGTGCGGTGGCCAAAAAGACGATCGCCACGAAGAGGAGGAGGCACGCGCACGTGGTGGCGAGAAAGACCGCCTGCCTGCGGGCTATGCGTCTCTGTACCCGGCTCCTGGCCGCCCTCCTCGCCAACGCCTCGCTCCCTTTCTACGCCTGCATCCCCGGCCTTTCCCCGGGCAGCGCCTTTTCCTTCTCAGTTAAATTTCTCCGCCGCCCCCATCCATAATACCGCAAAGCAGCCTCCCTTTCCTGCTCGGGTAAAGGATGCGCGCCGGAACAGGCGCGCTACGTGCGGATCTCACCGGCCGGGACGCCGCCTGCCCCCGGCCCCTTCGCCGGCGCCGTCAGCGCGACGCGCGGCCGCCCGGGATGCCCAATAGGCCGTATAGCATGTCCATGTCCAGCGCCGCGCGCACCTCACGGGCCAGGAGGTCCAGCTGTTCTTCACGGTGTTCATCCCAATCCCCCGCCGAAGGGGCACACGGCAGGCCCCTCGCAAGGCGCAGGCCGTTGAGGAACCCCTCCCGCAAGGAGCGGTTTTCGAAGAGCCCGTGCAGGTAGCAGCCGAAGACCTTGCCTTCCTCGCGCAGCGCGCCCTCCTCCACGCTCGCGGCCATTCCGTCGCGCTGCACGATGAGGAGAGGGGCTTCTCCCTCCGTCCGGGAGCGCCCCATGTGGATCTCGTACCCGCTCAGCGGCGGCCGGGAGGGCCCGATGCCCAGCCACGGCACTTCTCTTTTCGCCCTGGCCTTCACCACGTGGGTGCTCTTCTCGCTCTCCATGACCGTGCGCACGGGCAGCAACCCCAGACCCTCGGCGCGCGCGGCGGAGCTTTCCACCCCCGCGGGATCCTCTATGCTTCTTCCCAGCATCTGGTAACCGCCGCAGATGCCCAGCAAGGGCACCCCCCAGGAGGCCAGGCGGGCCACCGCAGCGGCCAGGCCGCTACTCCTCAGGAAAGAAAGGTCGTTGATGGTGTCCTTGCTTCCCGGCAGGATCACGGCGTCGGGGACCCCCAGGGCGGAGGCTTCGGCAACGTAACGCACCCCCACCCCCGGCTCCCTCTCCAGGGGATGGAAGTCGGTGGCGTTGGAAATGTGCGGCAGGCGGATGACGGCGATATCCAGGGCCTTCCCACCTCCCGCGTCGCCCGCGGAGCGGCGCGCCGCCTCCAGGTTGACCGTGTCCTCCTCGTCGAGGTGAAGGTCCCCCAGGTAGGGTACGATTCCCAGCACCGGCTTTCCCGTCCGCTCCTCCAGCCAGCGCAGGCCTTCCGCCAGAGACTCCCTTTCGCCGCGGAACTTGTTGATGACCAGGCCGGCCACCCGTTCCCTCTCGCGGGGGCCCAGGATTTCCAGGGTGCCTACCAGGGAGGCGAAAACGCCGCCGCGGTCTATGTCCCCCACCAGCAGGACCGGGGCGTCCGCGGCCACGGCCATGCGCATGTTGGCGATGTCTTTCTCCTTGAGGTTCACCTCGGCCGGGCTTCCCGCCCCCTCCAGGATCACGATATCCTGCGAGGCGCGCAGCCTCTCCAGCGCCGCGAGGACGGTGGGGAGGAACTGCGCGGCGACCCTTTGGCATCCTCCCGCGTCCAGGTGAGGCAGCGGCCTGCCGTTGAGGACGACCTGCACGCGACCTTGCGACGCCGGCTTGAGGAGCAGAGGGTTCATGTCCGTGTGAGGTGGCAGGCCTGCCGCCTGCGCCTGCAGCACCTGTGCCCTGCCCATCTCCCCGCCCTGCGCGGAAACGCCGGAGTTGAGGGACATGTTCCATGACTTGAAGGGCGCCACGCGCCACCCGTCCCGCGCGAGTATGCGGCAGAGGGCCGCCACAAGCAGGCTCTTCCCCACGTGGGACGAGGTTCCCTGCACCATCAGGCAGCGCGCCGGAGCGCCGCCCGCGCGCACGGGTCCCCCGCCGCCGTTCTTACCATATTTTACCATGATCGCCGGCCCGCTCTTCTCCTTCCCACGCCCGCAACGCGCGCGACAGGGCGCGAGTCAACCGCCGTCCACGCCCCAGCGTGCGCAACTCCACCGCGCCTCCCCGGGTCCGCCGTTCACTCGCGGGAACCCGCCGGGCGGGGCCCGCTCCCCGCGCCGGGCGCGACCGCCGCGGCCTTCACCACGGACAGCAGCGCCTCCCTGTCTCTCATCTCCACCGCGCCCTCCTCCAGGAGGCGCCGGTAGATGGCGGTTGCCTCGCCCCCCGTGTGGTCCCGCTCCTCGATGGAACGGAGGGAGAGGAGATACACCCTCTTGCCCCACCGCAGCGCCTGCAGGGCGGCTTCCAGGTTCACCAGGTTGCCGGGACCCACGTGCAGGTCGCTGACCACCACCGCGTCCGACACCCGGATAACCTCCAGGTTCGCCGCGTGGGCCTGCGGGGATACGCGGGAGAAAGGGGACTCCGTCACCATGCGCAGGCCCAGCGCACTCCCCACCTCCGCGTCCCCGTCTCCCAGGTTGAGCACGCCGGCGGAGACGTAACAGCCCGCCTCCAGCAACTCCCGCATGAGGGAGGCGCCGCTCGCTCCCCCACACACGAGGTGAACGCGCGGGCCGGGCGCGCCCGCCGCCTCGCCGGAAGGGGGCAGGAAGATGACGTGCGGTTTCTCGGTCACCGCGTGGCGGGTGACGATGGCCCCCACCCCGAAGACCTCCCTGAGATTGGGCGCGGTGAGGACCTCGGTGGGAGTGCCGCGCGCGAACTCACGCCCGCGTCGCATGATGATCAGTTGCCGGCAGTACTGCGAGGCCAGGTTGACGTCGTGCATGACCATGATCACCGCCAAGCCTTGACCGCACATCCCCGAGAGCAGGTCGAGCAGGGAGAGCTGGTGGTTGATGTCCAGGTGCTGCGTGGGCTCGTCCAGCAGCAGCAGGCCCGTTTCCTGGGCCAGGGCCTGGGCGATGATCACCCGCTGCCGCTCTCCCCCCGATAGCTCGGTAACGGGGCGGTCGGCCAGGTGCCACACGTTGGCCCTCTCCATGGCCAGCCTGGCCGCCTCGAGGTCGCGCGGTCCCGCGCCCTGCAGGCGCCCCAGGTGGGGGTTCCTTCCCATGAGCACCACCTCCAGGGCGGTGAACCCGAAGGCCAGCTGGGATTCCTGGGGCACCATGGCCAGCTCCCGCGCCACCTGTCTCGCCGGAAGGGAATAGATGTCCTCGCCTCCCAGCAGCACCACGCCCTCGCGCGGCCTCAGGGCGCGCGACAGGGCCTTGAGAAAGCTGGTCTTTCCCGAGCCGTTGGGACCCAGGATGCCGATGAAGTCCCCTGGCCGCACCACGAGGCCCAGGCCGGCGACCACGTCCTCGCCGTCGTAGGCGGCGTGCACTCCCCGCGCTTCCAGGACCTTCCATTCCTTCAAAGCATACCCGCCTCGTCTTCCCTCGCGCGCCGGCGCAGCCCGATATTCTCCTCTCCCGCGCCGGCGCATCCCGGCGCCCGCGCCATGCCACGGTCCCTTTCCGGCACGCTCGAGTTCCTCCTCAAATAATAGCCCGCTTCCTGCGCTTGAGCAGATAGATGAAGAAGGGGGCCCCGAAAAAGGCGGTGACGATACCCACCGGCAGCTCGTTGGGGGCGATGACCGTGCGGGCAAGCGTGTCCGCGAGCACCAGGAAAAGACCTCCCCCCAGGATGGAACCCGGGATGAGATAGCGGTGATCGGGGCCGGTGAGCAACCGCACGATGTGCGGGGTCATGAGACCCACGAAACCTATGATCCCGGAAACGGAGACCGCCGCCCCCACCACCAGCGAGGCCACGCCGATCATCAGCCACTTGAACCTCTCCACCTCCAGGCCCAGCTGGGCGGCACGGTCCTCGCCCAGCAACAGGAGGTTGAGGTCCTTCCCGCAAAATATGCTCACCGCCGACCCCGACACCACGAAGGGCAGGACGGCGAGGACCATGTCCCAGTTTCCGGTGCCCAGCCCCCCCATGAGCCAGAAGAAGATGTTGTGCATGCGGTCCTCGCTCACCACCATGAGCAGCGACACGATGGAGGCGAGGAAGGAAGAGAGGGCGATACCCACCAGGAGCAGGGAGGAAATGGAGACCCTCCCCCCCGAACGGGCGATCACATATACCAGGATGACCGCCCCCATCGATCCGGCGAAGGCGAAAAGGGGCACCGCGCTGAGTCCGCCCCACCCCACGTTTATCCCGAAAAAGAAGGCGATGGTGGCCCCCAGCGCCGCCCCCTGGGAGGAGCCGATAATGCTCGGGTCGGCCATGGGGTTGCGGAAGAGCCCCTGGAAGATGGCGCCGGCCACCGCCAGCCCCATCCCCACCAGGAGCGCCAGCATCACGCGCGGCAGGCGCACGGAGAGGATGATGGTCTCCTCGGTGGGCGACCACGTGGCGTCCAACAGGCGGCCCAGGAGCGGCAAGCGCTTGAGGATGATCCTCGCCGAGGTGAGCAGGGGGACGTTCACGGCCCCCAGCGCCACCGCCACCACCACCACCAGGAGCAGCAGCAGCCCCAGGGCGACGAGTACGGTGGCGCGCCTCCTCTGCAGCGCCGCCAGGCGCTGGGAAATCGTCAGGGTCCCTTCCATCCTATTCCCGTTCCAGTCCTCCCGGCGGCGTCCCGGCGGCGGAGCCCTCCGCCGCCGGTCCGCACATGCCGACCATCAGGGGTAAATCGCCCGGTGTATGGCCTCCAGGCCCTCGATGAGCCGCGGACCGGTGCGGTAGACGAGATCCTCGTCTATGACGTAGACCCTCCCCCCGCGCACCGCGTCCATGCTGTCCCATCCCGGGCGGGAGGTGATGTCCCCGGGATCGAACATGGAGCCGCTGCCCACCAGGTAAACCTGGGGGTTCTCGGCCATGAGCCGCTCCACGCTGAATTCGTAGTAATCGCTCTCCTCCATGTCCCCCAGGTTCTCGCCCCCCGCCAGCGAGACGAGGTCGGAGATGATGCTGCTCTTCCCCGCCGTCCACACGTTGTTCTCGTAATATATCTCGTAGAAGACACGTGGGCGGCTCTTGCCGGCCTCCTCCATCTCGCGCACGCGGCCGGCTATGGCCCCCGCCCTGCGCTCCATATCCGCGGCTATCCGCTCCGCCTCCTCGCGGGCGCCGGCGATCTGGCCGATGAGGCGGATTTCCTCCGCCGTCTGCGAGAAGGTGGCGGGGTTGACGGCGAACACGGTGAGCCCCAGCTCCTCCATGCGGCTGAGCACCTCCGCCTGCACGCCGCCGGTCGCCAGCACCAGGTCGGGCTGTAGGGCGAGGATGGCCTCGAGGTTCGGCGTCGTGAAGGTCCCGATCTTGGGTTTCTCCTGAGCCTCCTCCGGGTAGTCGCAGTATTCCGTCACGCCCACCACCCTGTCCCCCAGCCCCAGGGCGAAGAGGATCTCGGTGCAGGATGGCGCGATGGAGACGATGCTCAGCGGCACTGTCGCTATCTCCACCTCCCGCCCCAGGTCATCTACGAAGACGGTGGGGCGGGCCTCCTTCACCTTCCCGCCCGCGTTCCCGCATCCTGCCGCGAGAACGGCCGCCAGCAGCAAGGCGAGAGTCACGGCTGCGTTTCTTCTCCTGCTTCTCAATTGCGATCCCTCCTTCTCCGCGTTTTTCCTGCCTGTTTTCCCGGTCTTTCCCATCTCTCAGGTGGAACGAGCCCTCCGCCCCCCCTTCAGGATGCCGTCACCTCCGAAAGGGCTTCCAGCAACCTCCGGTTGTCGCGAGGGCGGCGAACCGCCACCCGTATGTAACTTCCGTCCAGCCCGGCGAAATCGCCGCAGGGGCGCACCAGGATACCCTTCCTTCCCAGCCGCTCCACCAGCGCCGCGGCAGCCGCCGCCCCTGCCCTCACGCGCAGTAACAGGTAATTGGCATGGGATGGAAATACCTGGAATGTACCCGCCTTCCCCAGCCGCACCTCCAAGGCTTCCCTCCAACGCCGAACCGCCTCCCTCGTCCGCCGGAGGTAATCCGCATCCGCGAGGCAGGCGCGCGCTGCGGCGGCGGCCGGGGCGTTCACCCTCCAGGGAACGCCGCCCTCCTCGAGGTCCGAGACCAGCGCCCGCGGCCCCGCCAGCCAGCCCGGTCCCCGCAGGCCGGCAAGGGCGTATAGCTTGGTGAAAGTGGACATCACCACCAGGCCTTCCTCTCCCGCCATCCCGAGCATGGTGCACTCCGCCTCCTCCTCCCGCGCGCAGAAACCCATGAAGCTTTCGTCCACCACCATGATCCCCCCCGCCTCCCGGCAAGCTTCCAGCGCGGGCAGCAGCTCCTCCCTGCGGTAGAGGACTCCCGTGGGGCTGGCGGGGTTGCAGAAGAAGGTCATGTTTGCCCGCTGCGCCTCGCGCGCAAGCTGGCCGCTATGCAGCCGAAAACCTTCCCCGGGCGAAAGCAGGTGGTGCGTCACTTCCGCTCGCGCGCGTTCCGCCGCCCGCGCGTACTCCGTGAACGCCGGCGCGACAACCAGGGCCCGGCGCGGGGAAAGGCTCCTTGCCAGATTATGGATAAGCTCCGTGGAGCCGTTGCCCAGGGTGAGGAGGGAAGCATCCAGCCCCAGGCACGTGGCGAGCTCGCCCTTGAGCGACTCCGCCTGAGGCTCAGGGTAAGCGGAGACCGCGCGCAGGGCCTGCCGCGCCGCCTCCGCCGCTCCGCGTGGAGGCCCCAGTGGGTTGACGTTGGCGCTGAAGTCGAGGAAATCCTCGGGGCGCATGCCGTACCGCTCCGCCGCCCAGCGGAGGTTCCCCCCGTGCGCCGGGTAGCTCATCCCCTTGCACCTCCCCTCCCCGGCGACACGGCCGCCAGGAAAAATACCAGGAGCAATGCCAGTAGCGACGCGGCGTTGAGCAGCCTCACCGCCTCGCGCACGTGGCGGGGCTCAAGCTCCCGCGTCCCTTCCCCGACAACCGGAAGCAAGCGTTCTTCCCCCCGGTAGCGGTCCGGCCCCCCCAGGGATACGCGCAAGGCCCCGGCGAAGGCGGCCTCGGGATGGGCGCTGTTGGGGCTCTCGTGGCACAGGCGGTACCGCCACCCCGTCCTCCAGGCCCCCCTCCCGTCCATGCCGCAGAGGAAAGCGGCTGCGGAGAGCAAAGGGATGGAGGTCCTGGCCGCGGGGAAGACGGCGACGTCGTCCAGGCGGGCGCCGCACCACCCCGGCAGGAGGTTCTCCTCGTCGCGGTGGCCGATCATGGAGTCCAGGGTGGAAACGGCCTTGAAGGCAAGGGCCGCTGGCGCGCCTCCCCAGGCCATCCACAGGAGGGGGGCGAGCACGCCGTCCACGAAGTTTTCCGCCACGGATTCCACGGCGGCGCGGCATATGCCGTGTCCATCCAGGCTTTCGGTGTCCCTCCCCACCAGTCCCGCCAGGCGGCGCCGCGCGCGGGCGAGGTCGCCCGCCTCCAGGGCTTCCGCCACGTCCAGGGCGCTCCTTTCCAGGTCCTTCCTGGCCAGGCAGGTATAGAGCAGCGGGGTCTCGAGCAAGCCTCCTCCCCGCAGGGAAAGCAGGGCGCGCGCGCAGAGCCAGGAGCCGGCCACCACCATTCCCGCCAGCAGGCATCCCGCTCTCCTCGCCGCCCTCGAGGAGCGGTCGGCCGGGATGATGCGGCGGTCGAGGAAGGTTATGCAGGCTCCCATGATGCGCACGGGATGGGGGTACCACGGCGGGTCGCCCCACAGCGCATCCAGCAGGTAGGCGGCGGCTATTTTTCCAGCCCTTTTCAGCTCCATGCTAACCTCCCGCGAGCAGCACCGGCACGCGGCTGGCGCAGAGCAGGAGCAAGAGGGCTTCGCAGAGGAAACCCGTTGCCCCGATCACGTCCCCGGTGACGCCGCCCAGGGAACGGCTGAAATATGCGCCCAGGGATTCCGCGAGGGCCAGGGTGAACGCCGCCAGCACCGGCACCAGCATGGGAATTCTTGCCAGGAGTGTGAAAGACAAGGCCGTCACCGCCAGGGCCAGCGCGCTGGCCGTGGCCAGGCGGCCGGCGCGCGATCCTTTCACCATGGCCGCTCCCGTCCCCTCTTCCCGCGCGTAGGGAAAGCGCACGCAGAGGTAGGACATGGCCCATCTTCCGGCAACCGGGAAGCAGAGGAGCACCGCCCAGCGGAACCTCCCGGCAGCGCCCTCGAGATGCGCGGGCAGGGCATAGAGGGCGGCCAGCTCCACCAGGAGCACCAGCGCCAGCGCCGTCACCCCCAGCGCACCCGCGCGGGAATCCTTCAAGATGCGCAACCTCTCCTCCCGCGTCCTCCTGCCCCAGAAAGCGTCGGCGGCATCCATCAGCCCGTCGTGGTGCAGACCCCCCGTCAGGAGGGCATACGCGCACAGGGCCAGCGCCGCGGACAGGAAATGCGACACGCGCGGGAAAACGCGGCCGCAGGCCCAGTCCACCGCCACCAGAGCGCCTCCCAGCAAGGCGCCCACCAGGGGGAACCAGGAGACGGCGCCGCGGAGGTCCTCACCCATCCCTCTCCTCCCGGCCGGCAGGGGGACCGCCGTCAGGAAACGGAACGCCGCGGCCGCGGAACGCAGCGCGCGCGCGCCACCCGTTCCGCCCATCCCGCGGCATCCTGCGTCTTGCCCGCCGTCTTCCATAGACTGCCTTCCCTCTCCGCCCGCGAGCACGCCCCGCCGCGGGGCCGCCGCCCCTCACTCCGGTCCCGACACGCCCGCTTCCTTGAAGGTGGCCATCTCGTCCAGGATCTTCATGGCTGCGTCCACGATAAAAAAGGCCAGTGCGGCCCCCGTCCCCTCCCCCAACCTCATATTGGCGCGGATGATGGGGTGGAGGCCGAGCTTTTTCAGGATGACCGCGTGTCCCTTTTCCACGGATAGGTGGGAGGCCAACATGTAATGCACGGCCTTCGGCTGCAGGCCCGCGGCCACCAGAGCACCAGCCGCTGAGATGAAGCCGTCCACCAGCACCGGGCGGCGGGCGGCGGTGGCGGCCAGCATCACCCCGGCTATGCCGGCGATCTCCAGGCCGCCCACCCTGGCGAGCACGTCCAGGGGATCGGAGGGGTCGGGGCGGTTCACCTCCAACGCCCGGCGCACCACCTCCACCTTGCGCTCCAGCCCGGCGTCGTCCAGCCCGGTGCCCCTGCCGGTGACCTCGCCGGGATCCACCCCGCAAAGGCAGGCGGTGACGGCGCTGGCGGCCGTGGTGTTGCCGATCCCCATCTCTCCCGCGGCCAGCACCTTGGCGCCTCCCGCCACCACGTCCTCCGCCACCTCCATCCCCACCTCGAGCGCGGCCAACGCCTCCTCCCGGGACATGGCGGGGCCGAGGGCCATGTTGTCGGTGCCGGCTTTCACCTTGCGGACAACGAGCCCTTCCCCCTCGACTTCGCTCCTCACGCCGACGTCCACCACCCGCACCTCCGCCCCCGCATAGCGAGAAAGCACGTTGATGGCCGCTCCTCCGGCCAGGAAATTGAGGACCATCTGCGCGGTGACCTCTGGCGGGTACAGGCTCACCCCTTCCTCGACCACCCCGTGGTCGGCGGCCATGACTATCACCGCCTTGGGCCCGGGAAGAGGGCGGGGGTCCCCGTAGATCCCGGCCAACTGCACCGAGATCTCCTCCAGGACCCCCAGGGACCCTCGTGGCTTGGTGAGCTGCTCCTGGCGCTCGCGCGCTTCCCGCATCGCCTCCCGGTCCAGGTCCTGTACGCGGGCTACCGTTGCCTCGATTATCTCCACCGCTCGCCTCCCCCAGATTCAATTACCATCTTTTTCCATATCATACACGGGCCGGCTCCCTACTTCAGCCGTAGCGGCAGCCCCGCCGCCACCAGGTAGACCTCGTCCGCCCGCTCAGCCAGCCGCTGGTTGAGCCTCCCCGCCAGGTCGCGGAAGATGCGCCCCAGCCGATAGGGCGGGACTACCCCCATGCCCACCTCGTTGGAAACCACTATGAGCGCCCGCGCCTCTCCCCGCAGGCTGTCCACCAGCGCGAGGGCCTCGCCCTCCACCTCCCGCGACCTGCGCGCGACCTCGCCCTCGGGCATGAGATCCTCCTCCTCCGGCGGCCAGTCAAGCCCGCGCAGGGCCATGAGGTTGGAGAGGTAGACGGTGAAGCAGTCCATAAGCACCAGGTGCCCGCCGCCCGGGCGGCTTTCGAGGCGGACCCCTCCCGCCAGTTCCAGGGTTTTCCAGTTTCCGGGACGGTCTCCGCGGTGGCGGCGGATGCGCTCCTTCATCTCCCCGTCACCCGCTTCGGCGGTGGCCAGGAAACACACTTCGCCGCCCATGCCGCTTGCGAGCTCCTGGGCGAAGGTGCTCTTGCCGCTGCGCACGCCCCCGAGCACCAGGATCAACTTCCCTGCCACCTCGCAATCCTCCCTTTTTCTCGCACGGACAACCGCTCCCTCCTCGCCTTCCTCGCTTTCCGCGGAAACAACGAACAAAAACCCCGCTCTCCGGCCGGAAGAGCGGGGCAAGTTCCCTGCTCGCCAGGTTTCTCCCTGGAGCGGAGAGCTCTCTGGCACCGTCCGGGCAGGTCTTCTGACTCCTGGATCGTCGTTCCGCCCCTCCTTCCCGACTTTCGCCAGTGGTTTAGCGGGGCCTTGCTCCCCAGTCACAGCGGCGCCACCGTGCCGGATTCTCACCGGCTTCCCTCTTAGCCCCGAGGGACCCGAACGGCGGCTATCGGTTCATCTCAAGGTACGAACGGAAGTATACTAACACGACCCCCGACCCGCGAGCAAGCGTGCGTCCCGGCCTTTATGGCCCTGCGGCGCCCGCAGCCGCGGAGAGCTCACGGCCTCTCGATGACCATGGCGATGCCCTGGCCGCCCCCGCAGCACAGGGAAGCGAGGCCGTAACGGCCGCCCCGCTCTCGCAAAGCGGTCATGAGGGTGACCAGGATGCGCGCCCCCGTGCAGCCCACCGGGTGGCCCAGGGCGATACCGCTGCCGTATATGTTGGTCTTATCAAGATCGAGCCCCAGCTCCCGGATGCAGGCCAGCGCCTGGGCCGCGAAGGCCTCGTTGAGCTCGATGACGTCGATATCCTCGAGCGTCAGGCCCGCCTTCCTCAGGGCTTCGGGAACGGCGTAGATGGGTCCCACGCCCATGATGTCCGGGTCCACCCCCACGTAGGAGTAGGAGATTATCCTGGCCATGGGCCGCAGGCCCAGCTCCTCGACCTTGCCGGCACCCGCCACCACCAGCGCGGCGGCGCCGTCGTTGATGCCGGAGGCGTTGCCCGCGGTAACCGTCCCGCCTTCCTTGAAGGCCGGCTTCAATGCGGCCAGCTTCTCCGGGGTGGTGTCGGGAAGCGGGTGCTCGTCGGTGTCGAACATCGCCGTGCCCTTGCGCGTCTTCACCTCGACGGGGACGATCTCCTCCCGGAACTTGCCCGCCGCGATGGCCGCCGCCGCGCGCTGCTGGCTCATGAGCGCGTACTCGTCCTGGTCCTCGCGTGACACGTCGTATCTCTCCGCGATGTTCTCCGCCGTCATGCCCATGATGAGCCCGTTGTAGGGATCGGTGAGGATATCCGTGAGGCCATCCTTCATGACGCTGTTGCGCATGCGCCTGCCCCAGCGCAGGTCGTCGTTGTAATAGGGGACGGAGCTCATGCACTCCACCCCGCCCGCGACCACCACTTGCGAGTCCCCCATTTTTATGGCCCGCGTGGCGTCCACCACCGCCTGCATGCCCGACCCGCAGGCGCGGGCGACCATGTTGCAGGGCACGGTGTAGGGCACCCCGGCCTTAAGGGATCCCAGGCGCACGGGCATGCACAGCTCGTCGAAACGGTCCGCCACCTGGCCGAAGATGACCTCGTCCACCGCGTCCGGCGCGATTCCCGCGCGCCTGATGGCCTCGCCGATGACCAGGCGGACGAGCTCCGCGGGCATGACGTCCCTGAGGCTCCCGCCGAACCTTCCCACGGGAGTGCGGCAACCGCTTACTATGAATACCTCCTCCATCTTTCCCTCCTTTGCTTTCCGCCATGCTTGCCACGTATGCTCCGGCCTTCCATATTATAACCAAGGTTCCGAAGTGAGCCGGTCCTCAAATGGGACCACATTCGATCGCCGCGGCATCCTGAATATTCTTACGTTCTATCGAAACGAAACGCTCGAGCGAGAAGGATGGTTCCGCTTCCTTTACCGTACCGGCCGATATGCAAGACCAGGGCGAGTTTACTCGTGCGCCAAATCGCGCGCCTTGCGGGCGCGGCGCAGCGGCGCTCTCTTCCCGCAAGCCGATGCCTTCCCCAGGGATGAGTTTCGCGCGCGAGGGAGCTCCATAACCCATCGCATTGCGCAAAACGTTATCATGAACAGGAGCCCAAGCGCTTCGCCGACGCCCGGGCTTCATCCCCGCTTCAGCGCGATAAACCGCTCCACGGAGCGGTCATAGCTCCTCTCCACCTCCGGGGGAAAGAAGCAAGCGGGCAGCTCTCCGAGGCGCCGGTGATAATCTAAGCACTCGCAGCAGTAGCCCTTGTGGGAACAGGGCTCGTAGGTGCAGTTGCAGCGCCTGAGATTCTCCTCGTGGTGTTTGCACTCCATTTCTACCCTGCCTTCAGCCGCATCCAGCCCCACTTCACTGGCTTGCCGGCTGCTCCTGCGCCAGCAACACCGCCGTGCCGTAGGCGAGCATCTCCGAGGCGGCCTGCATCACCGAGGAGGTGCTGAAGCGCACGTTCAGCACAGCGTTTGCCCCCAAAGACTGCGCGTGCTGTATCATTCTGGCAATGGCCTCGTTCCTGGCCTCGGTGAGCATCTCCGTGTAGCCTTTGAGTTCTCCCCCCACGATCTGCTTGAGACTCGCGGCGATGTCCTTCCCCACGTGCTTGGCCCGTATGGTATTACCCATGCACAATCCCATCACCTGCTGAACGCGGTAACCCGGCACGTGATCCATGTTGGTAATAAACATCTTGCGCTCCTTCCTTCTATACCTGCATCTCACCTACAGTCCCGCAACCGCCTGCGGGTCTATGCGTCATCGCTGCCTGGTAAGACCTTCCATTAAAGAGGGCGGGGGCCGTCTCCCGGGAGCACCCTGCTCAGGGTGTCTACCGCCGCCCCTCAACCGCGCTGGGACCGTAGATGATCACCGTGTCCCCGGGGCGGGAGCCGGTGCGCGCGGCCAGGCTGCCACCGCTCACCCCGGCCGCCAGCACGCCCGAGGAGTCCTCGAAAAGCAGGGCTTCCCCCGCCTCCACGTCCCCGAAGGTGGAGACCAGCGAGGCCCTGACCTCCCCCTCCCCCATCCCCAGAAGCACCTTGTCGCCCAGCCGCCAGCCCAGTCCGCGCACCTGCTCCGGGTAGGCGTTGAGGCGCAGGGACCCGAAGCGGTCGACGTCGATCACCGTGGCGTAGACGGCTCCTTCCCCTTCCTTCGCCTTCCCCCAGGGGGCCGGAACCAGGTCACCGGCGTCCATGCTCACCCCTATCTCGGAAGGATCCACCCCCAGCGAGAGGTGGGCGGCCACGGGAGCGAAGATGTCCCGGGCATGAAAGGTGGGGTGGACGGGGTGGCGGAAGAAATCGCTGTCCTCCAGGAAATACGCCCTGGTAATACCCCCCAGGCGTTCCCCCGCCGGCACCAGAAGTCCGTTGTCCGGGCCCACCAGGAAGTCGCCGCGCTCGCAGGCAAGCGCCACCGCCAGCCGCCGCGTCCCCACCCCGGGGTCCACCACCGCGAGGTGCACGCCCACCGGCAGGTTCGGCAAGGCCGCCGCCAGCACGAAGGCCCCCTTCCCGATGTCGAAGGGGGGGATATGGTGGGAGATGTCCAGGATGCTCGCCTCCGGGTTGATGGAGAGGATGACGCCCTTCACCACGCTCACCCATTCCTCGCTGGTCCCGAAGTCGCTCGTAAAGGTGATCAGGTTATCCAACGCGCACCACCTGCACTCTCACTTTCCTGCGCCGCGGTCCGTCGAACTCGCAGAGGAAGATACCCTGCCAGGTACCCAGCTCCAGGTCCCCTCCCGCCACCGGCACTGCGGCGGAGAAGCCCATGAGCCCGGCCTTTATGTGAGCGTCCGCGTTGCCCTCCCGGTGTCGGTACCCACCCCCGCGCGGCACCAGCTTCTCCAGGTGCTCCAGGATGTCCGCGGCCACCGCCGGGTCCGCGGCACCGTCTGCCTGTGCTTCCCGGACACCTACGCCCTGGGCATGAGCCATCACGGGCTGCAGGTGCTCTACTCCCTGATGAACCGGGACGACCGCTGGGCCTGCGAGCGGGCGTTCGCCCCGTGGATGGACTTCGAGAAGGAACTGCGGGCCGCCGGGCTGCCGCGCGTTCGCGTCGAGGAGCGGGTGCGCGAGCTCCTCGGGCTCGTGGGCTTGGCCGA
>OGCI01001620.1_pt1 | contig 17984 bp, 16 predicted proteins | sample 1570021 | NCBI WGS metagenome assembly OGCI01 (sample SAMN06264664, study PRJEB24512) | hot springs metagenome | isolation source: Hot spring water | place: South Africa: Tshipise | collected 2015-06-21 | reverse complement strand
TGCGTCGGTACAACCGGCCTCCTCCACAGGCGGCCTTTCTCAGATCGTCGCAGCCCCTGCAACCCCCAAATGTTTTGGGTACGGGTATGCTCCCGCTCAGGGAGAGGCCTGCCCTGAGCGGAGCCGAAGGGGGGGCAGGGGGGTGAGGACCAGCAGCGCATCACAAAGCCATCCAGCGAAAAACCCTCCACTTGAGAGCTGCCCCCCTGGTCTCTACATCTGCTGTCAGGTGCGTTTACAGGGTAATCAAGCCCTGACGCGCGCCGATGCTGACGGCTTCGGTGCGCGAGGCGGCGCCGAGCTTGGCGAAAATCGAGGCGATGTGGAACTTTACCGTATGCTCGCTGATCTGGAGGCGCAGGGCGATCTGTTTGTTGGGCAGCCCCTCGCTCAACAAGGCTAACACCTCGGTCTCACGGGCCGTAAGTGGTTCGACCGGCGGCTCGGTGGCTACGCGCGGTCCGGCAAGGTGCTCGACCATGGCCCGGGGGAGGGCCACCATGCCCTGCGCGGCAGCGTTGACAGCGGCGCGCAGCTCCTCCGGGCTGGCATCGGGCGCGACCATCGCCCAGCCGGGGAGGGGCAGGGTCCGCAGCAGGCCCGGGAGACGCGCATCGTCGCTGAGGGCCACAACGGCGGCGCCCTCTTCGCCGGCAATGGCCCGCGCCGCCGCGCCGGGGTCATCACCGGCAACCAGCACGACATCGGCCAGGCTGCTCAACGAAGGGGCGGGGGCCATACCAATCACTTCAATCCCCTCGCCTGTCAGCATCGCCTGCAGGCCAGCGCGTAGCGCTGGCGTCGGCGCGACAATGAAGACCGTGGTCATAGCGCTCGCTCCGCGCGCCCACCGAGGGTTACCTCAACCGTGAGCGGCGCGCCGGCGCGGAGGAGATCGAAGCGCAGCCGGTCGCCAGGATGGGCGCGGTCGAGGGCCTCGAGCAGCGTCTCCGTGGCGCGCAGGGGGGCGCCATCGAGCGCCAGCAGCAGGTCTCCGCTGCGCAGCCCGGCGCGCTCGGCCGGCCCGCCCGGCGCAACATGCGCCACCAGTAGCCCCGCCGATCCGAGGCTGGCCGCTGCTGCCCGCGCCGGCTTGACGGGCGCTACCCCCAGCCCCAGGAACACAGCTCGCCGGGGGAGCTGCCGGACCCAGGCCGCGGCGACATGGCTGGGGATGGCTACCGACAGGTCGCCACCGAAGATCATGGCGTTGACGCCCACTACCTGACCACGGGCGTTGAGCAGCGGTCCGCCGGAGTTGCCGGGGGCCAGGCGCACGTCGGAGCGCACGTAGCTGGCCGCTTGCTCGCCGGGGCCTGCGGGCAGGTCGCCAACAGCGCTGACGATGCCCGCGGTGACCACGCCCCGCTGGCCCCAGGGGTTGCCCACGGCGAGGACCAGCTCGCCCACGCGCAGGCGGGTCGAGTCCCCCAGGGGGGCGGGCGGCAGATTGGCGCCCTCCACGTTGAGCAGAGCCAGGTCGAGGCGCGGGTTCCCGGCGATCAACTGCGCCGGGTACATCCGGTCGTCGGCTGTGAGCACTTCCACACGCGGGCCGACTCCGGCAACAACGTGGAAGTTGGTCATCACCGTCGCCCCATCGCCCCAGGCAATGCCCGAACCGCCACCTCGCCCGCGACCGCGCACCTGCACCACACTGGGGCGCACCCGCTCCGCAACTTCAGCCGTAGCCAATCCTAACAGCCCCGCCGGGGCAGTTGGTTCAAGTCCTGTTGTCATAGGCCAGATTTCCTGTTCTGATGTAAACATACGGGGAAACCGGGTTTTCCCCCCCTCCCTGCAGGGAGGCGCCCGGTTCCCTCCCCCAGCGGGGGAGAGCCAGGGAGGGGGCGGCCCTCCCAGGAAACAACCCGCCCGCGGGAGGGTTTGGGAGGGCGAAGCCCTCCCAGGAAAAATCCATGTTCATCTTGTCGTTGTGCGGCGCAGCCGCATAGACGGCTGATGTGAACGTACGGGGAACCCGGGGTTCCCCATGCCCCTGCCGGTGGGGGCGCCAGCCGCTCCCAACCGCGGTTGGGAGATTGGGAAACCGGGGTTCCCCATCTCCCAACTGCGGGGGTGCCAGCCGCTCCCAACCGCAGTTGGGACATGGGGAAACCGGGGTTCTCCATGCCCCTCTCTGAGGGGAGGGTTTGGGTGCGTTGTGCGGCGCAGCCGCACGGACGGCTGATACGAACAGAGGGAAGCCCGGGGTTTCCCTCTGTGGAGGTGTAGAGCTGTAGAGGTGGAAAACATATCCCTGCGTTCACCTCCACACCTCCACACGCTCCTACCGATGCCCCACAGTCACCTGCAGCGAGACGAGACTGCCGCCACGGATCACCTGGACCGGCACGGTCCTTCCGACACGCTCGCCAGTAAGGAGAGCCTGGAGATCATCGGTGTCGGTGAGCACGCGCCCATCGAAGGCGGTCAACACATCGCCGATCAGCAGGCCGCCCTTTGCGGCCGGGCTGCCCGGCTCCACGCGCACCACAAGCAGGCCGCGGGTCTGCGTCAGGCCAGCGCGCTGCCCTTCGGGGATCTCCACCGGCTGGCTGCTGATTCCGAGAAAGCCGCGCCGCATAGATCCGCCGGCAGCGATGGTGTCGGCGATACGGATCGCCAGAGCGGCAGGCACCCCCAGGGCGATGCCCATAACGATGCCGGTGGTCAGCAGGCCCGCGATCTGGCCAGAGGCCTCTACCAGCGCGCCGCCCGAAAATCCGGGGTAGGGAATGGCATCGGTCTGGAAGAACTGCTCGAGCATAGCGCCGCGGCGGGTGCGTAGCGGCCCGCCCACGGCGCTGACGACCCCGAAGGAGGCCATCGGTCCCGCGCCGGGGCGACCGACCGCCAGCACAATCTGGCCAACGCGCGGCGGCGCGCTGGCGAACGCTGCCGGGGTAAGGTCCAGCCCGGCTACCCGCAGCACCGCCAGATCGCTGGCCGGGTCACGTCCGACCAGCCGTGCCGCCAGTTCGCGCCCATCGGGTGTGACCACGCTCAGGTCGTCATCGCGTTCCAGCACGTGATCAGCCGTGAGCACGCGCTCGGTGGCCTGCACAATGCCGCTGGCCGGCCCGCGCGCCCGCCCCCGCACCTGCACCATCGCCGCGGCGGCCCGCTCTACCGCGTCAGCCATCTGCGTAGACATCGCGCCGAGTAACTCGGCCGCGTTCATATTCGTCATGGGTCTCTCCCTTCGGGAAGCCTGTCTTGCGTTTCCAGACACAGTATACGGTCTTCTTCACGAGCCTGGCTATCGGTGAGCGGACCAGGGGCTACCTGGAAAAACGGCCAGGGACCCCCGCATCGGGGGGCGTGGGGAAGCCGGGTTTACCCCCCACCCCTCCCTGACGGGAGGGTTTGAAGCGTTCCGTCCCCCAGCCTCCAACTGTTCAAAGGCGGACAGAACAATCGAATGTTCAATGCGGTAGCAAGCTCTGGCCCGCGGGAAGCCCCTCACCTCGGGGGCAACACAGCGTCTGCATCGTATCATTATGCGGCGCAGCCGCATACGAATCTGCCGAAATTGCCGGATGCGCCCTGAAACGGGGCGCAATATGCTATACTCAATGCAACGCAAACTCGATGGTGCCCGCAAGACGCCGCCTCCCAACAGTTGAGGACAGTCGTCCCCCACGCGCGCGGCAGCCTGGACAGCCGTCGCACCACCGAAGTGGGCAAGAGGCCCGTGAACAACGCTCGCCTGAGCGCCCCGGCGCGATGCCGCGGCGATGGCCGGCGTGTACCTGGTGGGTCAGTTTAGATAGTCGGCGCATCGGAGTCCCCCCCTGTGGCCCCCTGCTTGCATGCAAGCGAAACGGGGAGCGCGCAACGCAGTGTTGCCGGAAGGGCGTCCCTTCGCATCGTAGCGCCGGTCAGGCCAGGTGACCCACCACAAGCATCAGAGGAAGGTTGAACGTGAGCGCAGAACGTCTACAGAAAGTCCTCGCCAGCGCGGGTATCGCCTCCCGCCGGGACTGCGAGGCATTGATCGCGGCGGGCCGGGTAACCGTGAATGGCCGGGTCGTGTTGGAGCCAGGGTTACGAGTTGACCCGGAGCAGGATGTCATTCAGCTCGATGGCGAGGTGGTGCGTCGGCCGGTTGAGCGCACCTATATTATGCTGCACAAGCCGGTAGGGTACGTCTCGACGGTGGATGATCCCCAGGGTCGTCCGACAGTGCTGGATCTGGTTGACGTGCCGACGCGCATCTTTCCAGTTGGGCGGCTGGACGTGGATAGTGAGGGGCTGATCATCCTGACCGATGACGGCGAATTGACCCACTATCTGACTCATCCGAAGTTCGAGGTTGAGAAAGAATACCGGGTGCTGCTTGATCGTCCGCTGGACAGCGAAGCCCTGCGGCAGTGGCGCGCCGGGGTGTTGCTGAACGGCGAACTGACGGCGCCCGCCTGGGTCGAGCTGATCGAGACGGCCCGGGAGGGGCCCTGGTACCGCGTAGTGCTACGCGAGGGACGCAAGCGGCAGATTCGCGAAGTGGCAAAGCAACTGGGCTACGAGGTGCACCGCCTGATCCGCGTTCGCGAGGGAGACATTGCCCTGGGTGATCTGCCGCTGCGTGAGTGGCGCCCGCTGACGCCAGAAGAGGTTGCCAGGCTCCGCAGCCATGTGCCGGCGGCGCAACCACGGCGCGACGAGGGGGTAGCACCCGAAGGAGCCGTGGCCGGTATAGCTGCGGGCGCCGGCATTGCTGTGGGAGCGCGCGCCGCCCGTGAGCGCCCCCCGCGCCGCGAGGGCGGCTACCGCGAGGAGCGCCCGCCCCGGCGCTACGAGGAGCGGCCCCCCCGGCGCGAGGGCGGCTACCGCGAGGAGCGGCCCCCGCGCTACGAGGAGCGGCCGCCCCGGCGCGAGGGCGGCTACCGCGAGGAGCGGCCCCCCCGGCGCTACGAGGAACGGCCGCCCCGGCGCGAGGGCGGCTACCGCGAGGAGCGGCCCCCGCGCTACGAAGAGCGGCCTCCCCGGCGCGAGGGCGGCTACCGCGAGGAGCGGCCCCCGCGCTACGAGGAACGGCCTCCCCGGCGCGAGGGCGGCTACCGCGAGGAGCGGCCCCCCCGGCGGTACGAGGAACGGCCCCCCCGGCGCGAGGGCGGCTACCGCGAGGAGCGGCCCCCGCGCTACGAAGAGCGGCCCCCCCGGCGCGAGGGCGGCTACCGCGAGGAGCGGCCCCCCCGGCGCGAGGGTGGCTACCGCGAGGAGCGCCTGGAAGAGCGCCCGCTGGCCGAAGCAGCAGCGGTTGCTGAGCATTCGATGACAGAGCAACCACGAGCGACAAAAGTCGCTCCGGGAGCGCGCCGGGGTCGGGGGCGGTTCGGGAAGCGTCCTGGTGGGCAGACGCCTTTCCGCACGCGCCCACGTCTGTCCGAGCGGGAGCCGGAAGGGTCGTAGCCGGCCCGGTAGCGCATCCGGTACACCCTGGAAGAAACAGGGCCTGATGTGAACATAGCCCGCCCGCGGGAGGGTTTGGGAGGGCGTAGCCCTTCAACGGGTTTCACCTGCTCCGGGATAGGCTTCCTGGGACGCCGAGGGAAAATGGGCCAACGAATGGGAAACGAATAAACGAATGCGCGCGGCGTGGCTGACTCTGAGGTGAACATAGCCTGCGCGCGGGAGGGTTTGGGCGTAGAGGCGCGGCGGCGCCGCGCCCCTGCCCCCTCCCAGGAACCAACCCGCCAGCGGGGAGGGTTTGGGAGGGCGTAGCCATTCCAGGAAAAACTCATGTTCATCTTGTCGTTGTGCGGCGCAGCCGCATACTCTGACAAGATGAAGGAAAGTTTTTAGTAGCGCGCAGAAGTTCCGAGGCGACCGAGGAGCGAAGGCCTCTCGCCCGCGCAGGCGCCCGATGGCATCGATATTCCTGGGAGGGCGTAGCCCTCCCACTGAAACCCGGTCTCACTGCACGATCAACGTACCCTGCATCAGCGGGTAATGCCCGGGCACCGTGCAGATGTAAAGATACGTGCCTGCGGCAGGCGCCGTGAAGGTGATCGAAGCCGAGGCCTCGGGTTCGACCACACCCGTATGGGCAATGATGTTCGACTGGTCCTCCGGCAGGTACTCCTTTTCAAGTCCGGCTACCAGGCCATCGTTGGCGATCTGCGATGCCACTGTCTCGCCGCCCTTTACCAGTACCCAGTTGTGCTGCTGAGCAACCGAGTTGTTCTTGAACTCCAGGGTAACCTGCTGGCCGGCTTTGACGGTCAACTCCTTCTTGTCGAATGCCAGATTTTCGCCATCAGAGCCGATCTGAATCGTGACCGGTTCGGGAGTGCCTGTAGCGCCGCCAGTCTGGCCGCCGCCGGTCTGGCCGCCGCCGGTCTGGCCGCCGCCGCCGCACGCCGCCAGCAGCAGCGAGATCCCCAGGACGAGCACGAGCGCGAGCATTCGCAGTTTCATCAGGACCTTCCTTTTGTGTTGTGACCCCTGGTGCAATTCGTCACAAATCTAACACCATTCTGAAAATTGTCAAGTGCAGGTTCCCGGGTCCTGGGAGGGCGTAGAGGCGCGGCGCCGCCGCGCCTCTACGCCCAAATCCTCCCTGCGCGCGGGCTATGTTCACCTCAGATGCATTACCTAGCCTGAGCTGCCAGCGCTACTCGATGTCGTTACGCCACGCTTGAGGCTTTGCAGCAGCACCCTGCCAGGGCCGGTCAATCGGGTCATAAACACGCCTTCACCGCCAAACAGGGCCCGCCCGATGCTGCCAACCGTCTGAATGGCGTAATCAACCGTATCGGCAAAAGCCGCCAGATTGCCCGTGCTGATGACCAGTGGTTCGCCCTGGCCCAGGTTGCACTGCTCAAAATCGCCGCTTCCATGGAGCAGCACGGTGCCCCGGCCGGCGATGCGCTGCAAAAACAGGCCCGCCCCTCCAAAGAAGGCCGCGCCTGCGCGTCGCGCAATAATTACCGAAATATCCACTTCCTCGCCCCAGGCCGCCAGAAACGAGCCACGGGTGGCGATCACCGGCCCATCGGCCAGGTTCCACGTCGCGATATGACCGGGAGCATTTGAAGCGATCAGTGCAAATTGCCCCGCCCCCTGAGCCTCCGCGTAGGTCAGAGCCGCTCCTTCCCCCGCAAGGGTGCGTCGAACCGCGCCACCCAGACCGCCCGGCACGCGCAGTCGCCATTGCACGCCATCGGAATAGGCCATGAGTGCGCCTTTACTCAGCCATACACTCTCCCCCGACCCAAACTCCAGCCGCGCAAACTGTGCAATCTCTCCGGCAATGGTATACTGCATCGCTGTTCCTCGCGTGTGCCTCAGCACCTGCACTGAGGTATACATAGGGGAAGCCGGGTTTCCCCAACCCCCTGCCCCTGGATAACGTTGATGCCGCGATTATTGAGAGCCGCCCATGCAGCGCCTGCTGACCGATATCGCCGGCCCGTTTTTCGAGCCAGACCAGCCCTTCCGCAATTGCTCGGCCCTGCCATATTACCAGCTTGACCAGCCGCAGTGGCCCTATGTCGATCGGGATCGGCTCAAGCGGGGCCTGACCCGCGCCGAACGCTACCTGGCAACGGTCGCTGCGCAGGGCTATACCGGGATTGTACTCGACAACCTGGCCCATCTGATCACGTTCGACGCAGCTCCGGAGCAGATCTACGCGCCCGACGATCCATGCCGGCAACGGGCGCTGGTCTACAGCGCTGCCTTCGCGCGGCTCTTCGAACACGCCGCCGGGTGCGGGATGGAGATCTTCGTTACCAGCGACATGCAGTGGGCCACACCAGCCATACGTCGCTACGTCGGACGCCTGGAGCCGGGTAATGCGCGTCTTGCGGCTGTCAACCGCTGGGCGTTGGAGGAGTTGTTCACCCGCTTCTCCGCCGTTGCAGGTCTCTTCGTGCGTGTTGGTGAGGCGGGCGGCGCCCACAACCAGGGCGCCGAGTACACCGGCCATCTGCTCTACCGCACCTCCAACGCGCTGCGCTGGCTTCTTGACACGCTCCTACCCGTGTGCGAGCATTATCGGCGGCTGCTGGTCGTGCGCACCTGGAGCATCGGCATTGGCGAACTGGGAGATATGCTCTGGTCGCGCGAGCGGTACCGCAACGTCTTCGACGCTTACCGGTCGCCGCACCTGCTCACGTCAATCAAGCATGGCCCGTCGGACTTCTTCCGGCACCTGCCGTTGAATGCAACCCTGGGCCTCCCGGGGCCAGCGCAACTGGTGGAGCTGCAAACCCGGCGCGAGTACGAACTGTTTGGCATGGCGCCCGCTGGCGTCGCGAAGCTCCACGGCGAGACGCTGGCGGCGATGCGCCGCCTTGAGAGCGTCGCCGGCGCGTGGGTCTGGAACGGTTCAGGGGGTTGGGGCGGGGGACAGGCCGCCCTGGGTCAGGATGGTTGGAGCCTGTGGACAGAGTTGAGCAGTGCCGTGACCGCTGCCCTTGCCAGGCGCGCCCCTGCCGATATGGCGGCGTTCACGCGCGCGTGGTGCCTGGCGCGCTTCGCGGGTCAGGGCGACAATGCGACGATACGCGCCTTTGCCGAGGCGGTCGCGGCAGTATACCTGGACTCCGAGGAGGTGATCGAGGACGGCTGGTACTGTGGGCCGTTGCGGGGCGAGTTGCCGCGGATCGGGGGTGTGGTGCTGCCCACCTTGCTGTGGATCTGGTGGCTGCGACCGACCGGAGCGCCGGTGATGTGGGCCTTTCTCGCCGCGAACGTGCCCGACATTCCCACCTGCCTGGAGCGCAGCCGCAGCGCCCTGACGCGCCTGGAGCAACACCACGCGCGCCTGGCGGCTCTGGCGCCCCGGGGATGCGCCGAGGCCGCAGTCGTGGTAGAGAGCGTGCGTTACCTGCGCGACTGCCTGGAGGTGGCCCTGGCCCTGCGTGAAACGCTCCTGCCGGCTTTCGCGGCCGCTCACGCCGCCGACCGGGCAGGCTGGCGCGTAGCCCTGAAAGCTCTCCCTGCCACGCTGGACACCCTGGCACGGCACCAGGCAACCTGGGACGGGCGGAGTGACTTTCCGGCGCTGGAACTGGAGGAAATCGCGGCCTATCTGACCCGGTTGCGGAACGCTCCCGCAGTGAGCTGGCAGCAAGCCCGGCTGGCCTGCGCGCTTACCCGGCAACTGGCCCGGGGCTGGCCTCAGGGTTCGCACCTGCGCATTGTGGGTGCAGGGGTCGTGGCCCTGATCACGATTGGCCTGTGGCGACGCCCGCGCGTCTGGCCGGCGCTGGCGGGCGTCGTGGTGGCCGGCGCGCTGGCCGCGCCCTTCCGTCGCCCGGCGCTCCGCGCCGCCCTGCCCTGGCTCAGCCGGCGCTTCTTTTTGTTGCCATCGATCTTTTTTGAGGCTGGACCATCGTGTGCCGAATGGGCGGGGTGACCCGCTCTCTCGGGTGATTTATACCATTTTGGATTTTAGATTTTGGATTGTGGATTGCCACGCTGGGCAGCATAACGCCTGAAACCGCTTCAAGCAATGCGGTATCATCAACGGTAATTGGTATTAAACGGTGCGGAGGGCCCGCCACCCTCCTGCTCACGAGCTTTGTTTAGACCCAGTGGATGCGCGGCCTGCGGCGGGTAAGGACGCGCTCGTAGTGGCCCAGCAGCTCATCCATCACCCGGGTCCAGGAGCGCCGTTCGGCGGCGGCGCGGCCCGCAGCGCCCATGGCTCGAATGCGGTCGGGCGCCTGCAATACCTCGCGAACCTGGCCGCACAGGTCAGTGACATTGCCGGGAGCAAACAACGCCCCGGTTTCGCCCGGACGCACCAGATCGATCGCCCCGCCAGCGCGGGCGGCGACCACCGGCAACCCCGAGGCCATCGCCTCCTGGATCACCTGGCCGAAGGTCTCAGTGTCGGAAGGAAAGACAAACAGATCGGCGCTGGCATAGGCCGTCGCCAGCTCGTCGCCACGGAGATAGCCCGTGAAATGAACAGGCGCGCCGGCCAGGCGTCGTTCAAGGGCAGGCCGTGCCGGTCCATCGCCGACCAGCACCAGGCGGGTGTTTGTGAGGTGCGGCAGGGCTTCGGCCAGCAGCTCGAGGCGCTTCTCCGGCGCCAGGCGCCCCACATACAGCAGCACGCGCTCATCGGGGCGCGCGCCGACCGTGGCGCGCCAGGCTTCGCTACGTCGCCCGGGGTGAAAGCGTTCGGTGTCCACGCCGCGCCCCCAGAGCCGCAGGCGGCGAAAGCCACGGGCGCGCAGGTCGGCAATGGTCGCCGACGAGGGGCAGAGGGTCAGCACACAGCTATTGTGTACCCAGCGCAGGTAGGTGTAGGCAAGGTCACGCAGAAAACCCAGGCCGTAATGGGCGCTGTAGGCTGGGAAATCGGTGTGATAGGCGCCTACTAGCGGCGCGCCGAGCCGACGGGCGGCGTGCCGTCCGGCCACGCCAAGGGCCATGGTTCCGGCAAGATGCACCAGGTCGGGGCGAAAGCGTCGCAGGCGCGCCGTGATGCCCGGCTGGGGCGGGGTGATGCGCAGCTCCGGGTAGGCTGGCAGCGGCACGCCGCGCATGGGCACAATCTCTGCTCCGGCGTATTCGGGCGGCGCGCCTTCGGGCGCCAGCAACAGGGCCTCGTGCCCCCGGTTGCGAAGATGCTCAAGCAAACGGCAGAGGGTGGTCACAACGCCGTTCACGTTTGGCAGAAAGGTCTCGGTGATGAGTGCTATGCGCACCAGCCGCTCCTGACCGTGACAGGCGCGGTCTCAGGCGCCTATGCGGCTGCGCCGCACCCTGCCAGGATGAACACTGGTTTTTTCCTGGGAGGGCTACGTCCTCCCAAACCCTTCCTGAGGAGAGGGACTTGGAGAAACCCGGTTTCCCCGTATGTTCACGTTACGAGGAAGATAAGATGATTAATAACAGTATGCCTCGCAAAGGTTGTGAGCCAGCGATGGAAGTATTAACTGATGACTAAGCTTCAGTCAACGTTTGATTGCGAAGGGCACCGTGCGCGGGGAAGGTCCGGGCGAGGAGGGCCAGCGGCCCGTGCTGGAGGCAGGGGAGCGTGCAGGGCTGAGGTGAAAATAGCCCCCCGCGGGAGGGTTTGGGAGGGTGAAGCCCTCCCGGGAAACAACCCGCCAGCGGCGAGGGTTTGGGAGGGCTACGCCCTCTCGGGAACAAATATGTTCGTTCTGGTGTTGCGCGGCGCAGCCGCATGGATGACTGATGTGAGACCGTTCTCAGTCCAATTTCAGCCGCTATCGCGTTTTTGTGTAACTATCCTGTGGTATAGTAGGAATCAAATCTGGACTATTGGTGTGGAGACCAGGAGGTATGCCCCCTTTACCCCGGCGCCTCGTTATCAGCGCCTTTCTGCTCATCAGCCTGATAGTGGCGGCCACGATGCTGCGTCTCGCCCTGGAATGGCGACAGGCTCTCGCGGACATTGACTCCATGATCGTCACTCCTGCTGCCATTACACTGCCCGACACCCTGGCCGATCGTCTGGACGATCCCCTCCCGTCGGACAGCGACGCTGGCAGCCCCGGACAGGCCGCCCCGGGGTCATTCCAGGCAACCGTTCCAGGGCCTGGCGCCCCTGCACCAGAATCCGAGAACGCCCTGCAACTTAATCAGGCGACGTTGAATATTCTGCTGCTTGGCACTGATGCACGAGCCAGCGACACCGGCCCACCGCGAACCGATGCGCTGGTGCTGGTACGCATCGAACGCGATAGCGGGCGCGTCAGTATGCTCTCCATCCCCCGTGACCTGTGGGTGAGCTACCCCGGCGGTGGCGAGGGCCGGATCAACGCCGCCTATGCCCGCGGCGAAGTCCGTTTCGGGCCGGGCGGCGGCGCGAGCCTGGCCAAGGCCACCGTCAGCCGCTTACTCGGCGTCAGAGTTGACAACTTCGTGTTGATCAACTTTCAGGGCTTCGAGACGCTGATCGATCAGCTCGGTGGCATCAGGGTGGACGTGCCCGAGGCGATCTACGATCCGGCCTACCCTACCGAAGACTACGGGACCATCGAGGTGCGCTTCCGCCCCGGGCAGCAGGTGTTCGACGGCAAACGCGCCCTGATCTACGCCCGAACCCGCCACGCCGACAGCGACTTCGGCCGCAACCAGCGCCAGCAACTGGTGTTGATGGCCATCTTTGAGCGCATTCGCGAGCGCGGCCTGCTGCAACAGCTTACCAGCCTTGATGACTACACCCGCGCCCTGCGCGGTTATGTCAAAACCGATCTGAGCCGCTCGCAGATGCTGGCCATCGCCAGCTTCGCCCGCAATGTGGACGGCGACAGTGTGCTGCGCTATGCGATCGATTCGCGCACGATTGTTGACCTGCGCGAGCCGGCCACATTCGCCGCTGACCCAGCGGCCCTCAAGCGGCTTGTCGGCCAGTTTACGGGGCAGGCGGTCTCCACCGCTGGCGGCCAGTAATACCATTTTGGATTTTAGATTTTGGATTGTGGATTGCCACGCTGGGCAGCACAACGCCTGAAATCGCTTCAGGCAATGCGGCATCATCAACGGTAATTGGTATAATCCCGGCGGCGCCTGTTGATACCGCTGCGGGAGCCACATAGAGCTTCTCCTGGGAGGGCATAGCCCTCCCAAACCCTCCCGCTGGAGAGGGCTTGCCGCCCCATGGACGGGGGTATAGGGAAACCCGGTTTCTCCATATGTTTACCTCAGTCATCCACGCTGTTTTACCGCGCCCTGTCCGCATAAAACATGTAGGAGCGCAGCGGCGCTGTACCCCTACTTGCAAACCCTCCCTAACCCTCCCTATCAGGATGAGGCGCAGCCAACGTTCGTGGCTGGCCGCCTGGCCAGCACCTCCAGCAATGTGCGCGTGCGTAGTCGCGATGCGCCGCAGCGTGACGCCGCCAGCCAGCAGTACGTCCGGCGTCAGGAGGATCAGGCGCTGGCGGGCCGCCCACGGCAGGTCCGCCACACTGTCCGTGAGCAGGGTCTCGACAGCGTCCGTAAGGCGCGTTATGCTAGGGATCGGGATGGCTCCTGCTACGAGCGTGTGTGATACGTTCAACATAGAAGGTTCCATCCCTGTTGTTATCCTCACAGCCTGGTGTTGCAAACACCTGTGCTGTCCGCCCCCGGACCTTCCTCGCCGGGGGAGGCAACCAGGCTCCTCCCCCAACGGAGGGAGGCAGAACGCTGCGAACGGTGAATCTCCTGCGAACCTTGCCTTAGCTTGCTGCCACTAGAGGAGGATGGAATGTTCGGTGGCCCATCGTCCACTAACATAGGCGAACTGGTGATCTTTCTGGTGGGGCTGACGTTTCTCCTGGCGGGCTTCTGGTTGTTTTTCCGAACACTGGCGTTTCTCGGCGTTGCCAAACAGACCACTGGTAACGTAGTGGATGTGGAGGAGCGCGTGTCTGAGGATCCCGACACAGTAGGTCGAGTTCAAGAGTATTATTACGCGATCATCGAATTTACAACTGCTGACGGAGCGACGGTGCGGGCAAAAAGTCAGATCGGACACGGTCGGCCGCCTCGGATCGGTGATACGGTGTCAATTCTGTATGACCCCCGGCGACCTGAAGATATCCGCGAAGCCACGTTTACGGGCACATGGCTCTTTCCGTCTTTAACCATCGGTATTGGCGGTCTGGCTACGTTGATCGGCGTGCTGCTCTTGCTCTCATGAGGTAAACTTACGGGAAACCGGGTTTCCCCGCCTCGCTTCGTGACGGATGGCTTGGAAGGGCTACACCCTCCCAGGAAAAAACTCATTTTTATCGTGTCAGCGTATGGTTGTTGCTGCATCGCAGATAGGTCAAGCATAACAACATGAACGACACCGTCCAGAGCGGCGCGGCTGCGCGAGGCATCCTGTCAGCGGCGCTGCTGATCGCGGCGGGGAATATTCTCAGCCGACTGGTCGGCTTCGTTCGCGAACCGATTATCGCTTACTACTTCGGTCGCGGCGTGGCCGTAGATGCCTTTCAGATCGCCTGGACGGCGCCCAGCACGATCTACGATATGCTGATCGCCGGGGCCGTAAGCGCCGCGCTGGTGCCGGTGTTCTCGGAGTACGCTGAGGGTGACCGCGACGAGTTCTGGCGAGTTGTCTCGGGCATTCTGACGCTGGCCCTCGCCGCGCTGACGGCCGTTGTTGCCCTGGCGTTGTGGCAGGCGCCCCTGATTGTGGCTGTGCTCACGCGCCCGCAAGAGGGCGCTCTGCGCGATCTGGCCGTGCCGTTGCTGTGCCTGCTGATGCCGGCGGTGCTGCTGATGGGCGTCTCGGGGCTGGCCACTGCGGTGCTCCATGCCCAGCGACGCTTCCTGCTGCCGGCCTTCGTCATGGTCGCATTTAACCTGGGAATCGTGCTGGGAGTGGTGACGCTCCACGAGCAGTTGGGCGTCAGCAGTCTGGCTGTGGGCGCCCTGATCGGCGCGCTGGCCCAGGTGGCGCTACAACTCCCCGGGCTGCGCGGAGCGCGCCTGCAACCTGGCCTGGGCATCGGGCACCCCGCGGTGCGGCGGATTATGCGCCTGTACGCTCCGGTGGCCCTGGGGATCGGCTTTTCGATTGTCGGCACTTTGCTCGACCGCTGGCTGGCTTCGGGCTTCGAGGGCGCCCTCAGCACCATGCGCTACGCCACGACGCTGATCCAGTTCCCCCTGGGCCTGGTGGCCTCGGCGGTGGCGCTGGCCGTGCTGCCGACCCTGTCGCGCCAGAGCGCCGCGGCTGCCGAGGCCGAGTTTCAGAGCACGCTGGCCATGGGGTTGAAGGTCGTGTTGCTGTTGATCCTGCCGGCAACGGCGGGCCTGGCGGCCCTGGCAGTGCCGATCACCGGTCTGGTCTTTGAACGGGGCGCCTTTGGCCCCGCCGACACGACCATCACCGCCGTGGCCCTGTTGCTCTACCTGCCCGGGCTGCCCGCCGCCGCGCTGGATCAGGTGCTGATTTTCGCCTTCTACGCCCGCAAGAACACCCTCACGCCGAACCTGATCCAGGGCGCGGCCATTCTCTGCTACCTGCTGGCGGCCCTGCCCCTGCTCTGGTTCACCCAACTGGGCTTTCTGGCTCTGGTGATTGGTAATTCGGCGCAGTGGATCGGCCATGCTCTGATCACCTTTGCGCTGCTCAACCGCGCAACGCCGCTGCGCGGGCAGCGCCTGGGCGAAGCGGCGCTCAAAGGGTTGCTGGCCAGCGCCCTGATGGCCGCAGCGGTCGCCGGGCTTGCCGCGGCCCTCGCTGATGCGCCGGTGGTCGTCGTCGTGGCCCTCGCCGGAGGCGCCGGGATGTTGCTCTACCTGGCGGTGAGCGCCGCGCTGCGCGTCGAGGCCCTGGGCTTCTTTCTTGCCGCTGTGCGGGCGCGTTTCTCACTGCTACCGTGATCCCGCCGCGGGTGTGGCCGGGCTTCGCCCACCCACGCCTCCCTGCGTTTAAGGGCGGACAGACCATCTGAGCCAACGTGGCGTATACCGCCCTGGAACACCCCCACGCGCGGCTCTGGTCTCCCCGCTTCGACAGGCTCAGCGCAGGCTCTCCAGCGAAGCTGGAGAGGCCCGCCCCTTCGGGCTGAGCCTCAGGGCGAAGCCTGAGCCTGTCGAAGGGGGCCGGGGGTGAGGATCAACCAGCGCATCCCCACGCCATAACGCCCGTCGGCGCCCATACGTTCTGTCCGCCCTTAAACCCTGCCAGGGGAGCTTTCAGGTGTAGAGTTTCTGCGGATGTTGTCCTGATGCGCTGCTGGTCCTCCACTCCAGCTCTGCCAGGGCGGGGGGCAGGTCCTCCCCCTCTTTCCGTCCAGCCTATGCATTGCCCACAACGTTGCCGATGGCTTCCTAATGCGGTACTAAGAAGAGATCCGGCTCCTGCGGCCCGCCCGGCGTTCCCCCCGGTCGCGCTACGCCGCCAGCCGGTCGGCCAGGTCCTCCATACGCTGCAGAAAGCGCGCGACAAATGTCGTCGCGTCGAAGCGTTCCACCAGACGCACGTTCGGCGCGCGCCCGCTCCTGCCGCCAGAGTCGCCTACCGTCTTGCCCAGGGTTAGCTCGCTGGCCAGCTCCACCTCCACGTAAAGGTCGCGCATCTGCGCCAGATCCGGCCACCATGCCAGCGCCAGAGCCGCCGGGTCGTTAATCGAGCAGCCCGCCCAGCCAAACTCCCGCTGATGAAACTCAATGTAGTAGCGCGTCGCCTCGGCAATAAAGCGGGGAATCGGGCCGCCCCGCGCCAGTAACCGCTCCACGTCGGCCAGGGTCAGACGCACGTCGCGAGTGATGTCCCACGGCATAATCGTCAGCGGCATGCCACTGGAAAGGACGATCTGGGCGGCGTGGGGGTCGGCATAGACGTTGAACTCGGCCAGGGGGGTGATGTTGCCCTCGGCCCGGAAGGCCCCGCCCATGAAAATACACTCGCGGACCGCCCGGGCAAGACGCGGCTCCTTGCGCAGGGCCAGGGCCACGTTGGTCAGCGGCCCCACCGCCACCAGCGTCACCTCGCCCGGCGCGGCCATAATCTCGCGGATCAGCAGTTCCACTGCGTGCTCCTCTACCGCCTGTGCGGCGCCCCGCGGCAAACGGGCATAGCCGAGGCCGCTCGTCCCGTGGGTGTCGTGCGCGGTGACCGGTGGGCGCAGCAGGGGCCGGTCACAGCCCGCTGCAACCACCAGGTCGGGCCGGCTGCCCAGTTCGGCCAGGGCGAGGGCATTGGTTACCGCCTCGGCCAGGGTACAATTGCCATGCACAATCGAAAGCGCAGCCAGGTCAACTTCGGGTGAGGCCAGGGCGAGAAGGATTGCCAGGGCGTCGTCAATGCCGGGGTCGGTATCGAGCACCACGCGACGGGGAGCAGGAAGGTTCATTGACGCCTCGTCTTCTAGAGTATACGCTTGCGCGCGTACTATAGCATATGCCGGGTGGTGCGCCCGGCACGTAGAGGCGCAGCGCCGCTATGCCTCTCCTCCCCAATCCTCCCCACCGGGAGGGTTCATAGGCGGACAGAACATCCGAGCCAACGCGGCCTGTACCGCATTGGAACGCCCCCGCGCGCGGCGCTGGGCCAGGGTGAGGACCAACCAGCGCCTCCCCACGCCATCACGCCCGTCGGCGCCCATACGTTCTGTCCGCCCCTGAACCTGCCGGGAAGGGTGCGGGGAAACCGGCTTTCCCCGGGCGTCCGGGGTTCCTGCCGTGCGCCGGCTCGCGTTGACGCTCAGGCTGCGCCATGCCATAATGAAGCGGGAAAAGCGCTTTGCAGACGAGTAACCGATGCGCGCCTATCTAGATATCGAGACGACCTTCACCGGCGCGATCAGCGTTATCGGTATCTATCGCCCTGACCGCGGCGCCGTCCAGCTTGTTGGCGGCGGCGTTACCGACTTGAACCTGTACGGCGCCCTGGAAGGGGTTGCCACGCTTGTCACGTTCAACGGTAGCGGCTTCGATCTACCGGTGATCCGCAAACGCCTCCTGGCCGATCTGCGGGCCGAGTATGCCCACCGCGATCTGTTGCACATCTGTCGCCAGCGCGGGTTACGCGGCGGACTGAAGGTGGTAGAACAGCGCCTCGGCATTCATCGAGACACGGCGGGGATCAGCGGCTGGGATGCGCCACGCCTCTGGCAACAATACGAGGAGCACGGCGACCAGACAGCGCTGGAAGCGCTGCTGGCCTACAATTATGAAGATGTCATCAATCTCGCGGCGCTGGAGGCAATGCTCGACGGCAATGCGGTCGTCGCGCCGGCTCCCGGCATCCGCATCCTGATCCGGTAGGCGCTCGCGCGCGGGAGGGTGAGGGCTGCGCCCGGCTAACGTGAACATATGGGGAAACCGGGTTTCCCCAATCCCCTCCCTGCGGGGAGGCGCCCGGTTCCCTCCCCCGCTGGGGGAGGGCCAGGGAGGGGGCGGCCCTCCCAAAGACGCCCCATGTTCATCGCGGCGGTGTGCGCCCCGCGCATGGGGCCTGAGGTGAAAATATGGGGAAACCGGGTTTCCCCAATCCCCTCCCTGCGGGGAGGCGCCCGGTTCCCTCCCCCGCTGGGGGAGGGCCA
>OGCI01001617.1_pt1 | contig 17999 bp, 11 predicted proteins | sample 1570021 | NCBI WGS metagenome assembly OGCI01 (sample SAMN06264664, study PRJEB24512) | hot springs metagenome | isolation source: Hot spring water | place: South Africa: Tshipise | collected 2015-06-21 | reverse complement strand
ATAGCAAAACAATATTACAGAAGTAATGATTAGAATGGGCATTATTTTATTCAATCTCATAGTTTTACTCCTTTTTTGTTCTTTACATTAGCATGAATTATGCCCCAAAAAAAACAATGCGGACAAATAATTCTAAAAAAACAATAAACTATTATCCTTAAAAAGTTTATCTTTCTTTCATTCAATTATACGGATCCTTGTTTCTTTTACATTCAGGAAAATCAATAACATTATTTGGCAAATCCCATCTAAAAGTCATCAAATAACACAATTCTACTTCGCTAATATTCGTTAATTTTTATGTAATACAATAAACACGAATATTAAAACACAGGGTTCTTTTGGAATATATCATAACGGTTTGTGAGTTTATAGAAAACCTTGCTTATAAGAAAAAGAATAGTATGATATTCTCCAATTTAGTTAGATAAATTGATTGATTCAAGCAATTTTTTTACGGAGGGAAAGACAAAATCAGGTTTTCTTTCTGCCTGGTTTAGTTGTTCTTGTGTTGTTTCGCCTGAGAGAACGAGGATGGATGTAACTCCTGCGCGATACGCCATTTCCATATCGGTATATAATCGGTCGCCTACCATAGCGGTATGCTGAGGTTGCATGTCTAAAATTTTCAAAGCCATCTCTATCATTTCGGGATTGGGCTTGCCGATATATCGTGGTTCTCTACCGGTGCAAGCATGGAGTAGTCTTGCAATTGAGCCACAGTCAGGAATGGGCCCATTCTCTGTCGGACAGACAAGGTCGGGATTGGTTGCTATATATGGTATTCCTTGTAAAAGCCAGTATGTAGCCTTTTTTAACTTTTCATATGTTAAGGTTATATCAAAGGAAATTAAAACTGCATCCGGTTGTTCTTGAACTAAATTAAACCCTGCATAGACAAGTTCTTTTTCAAAGGAGGGGGGTGCAACAGTAAAAAGATTTTTATAGGTTGTGTTCCGTTTAAGAAATTCGACTGTTGCCATTCCTGATGTTAAGATTTGTTCTTTTGAAACTTGTATTCCTAATAAATCTAATTTTTTTTGGTATTGTTGTACATCCTTTGTCGGATTGTTTGTAAAAAATAAAAATTTTCTATCTGTAGATTTTAAGTATTCAATGAATTCTCTTGCACCGGGAAGAATTTGATTCCCAAGATATATTGTTCCATCCATGTCTAATAGAAAACACCGTATTTGACTTATTTTTTTCATTCATTTTCTCCGTATAGTCGGTTTTTTATTTATTGCGAATTTTCAAACATCCAAAAAAAATTAACTGTGGAAATTTCCACGGATAAAGCATCTATTAGGAACATAATCCTAACAATAAAAAAATTATTTTGCATATAAATCATTTATAAACAGCAACTTATAAATTTCATATTTTACTGAATTAATAATGGCATAGTAATTGCTACATCTATATTATAATTTGGAGTTATTCAAATGTATATGAAAAAGATGATATTAAAAAAGAACCATAAAACACAAAAAGGCATGACGCTCGTGGAGTTGATGTTTGCAGCGGGCATATTAGCATTTGTGTTAAGTATGATATTCACTTCTGTTATTGCAATGGGAATGAACCGCGAGATACATACACAACGGTTACAGGCAGAAAGTGTAGTTAATGAAATATTGGACCAAATTAGTCGAACAGATAGTTCACAGATATTAAATTTCCGTCCTATTCTCCCTGATTTACCGGGTATAAATGGAGTAGTTCAAGTTGAGGCGATAAGACCCGATGGGGCCCCTATCACCTTGCCGAATAGTGGAGGAAATTTTAATTTGCCCAATCCTTTCGAGGTTCGAGTTACATTATCATGGAAAACAACAGATCGTGGATATACAATAACCAAAAGGGCTTCAACTTATGTATCAAATTAAACATAATACTTTCGGTATGACACTAATTGAACTCACGATGACTGTGGGCCTTATGACCATTGTTATGGGTGCTTTGTTTACACTTTCATTAAGTTTAAGTGACACGGTACAGAATTATAATGTAACCATAACAGCCACAGACGAAGCACGTCGTGCAATGCAAATCCTAATTCCGAGATTGTCTCATGCTTCTCGTCAAACTGTAAACTGGAATGAATTACCGGGGCACACATTGAGATTTCGTATGCCTACAGATTTAGATGGGAATGGGACTTGTGTCGATGTAGGCGGAAATCTTGAATTAGGAGATGTTGTAACTGTACAGAGAGATACTCAGGACGCCAATGGTGATGGAATGACCGGTAATCAATTAATTATGATTCAAGGAAATAATATTACTGTTTTGGCAAACCATTTATTTAATCCTCCAGAAGTTGGAAATGCAAATGGGACATTTAATGATACAAATGGGAATGGGAGATTAGACCGTGGGTTCTTTATTACGACACAGGACAATACCGTTCAAATTCATATTGATACTGTAGGAGAATCTCGCCGCGGGCATCAATTTGTAATAAATGTTGAAGAGCGTGTAATCCCAAGAAACCCTTAAAAGAGGTGTACTCCCATGTTGATAAAATGGACTTCATACTCAAAAGATTACAAGAGAAAAGAAGAAGGTATGGCCATGATTGTGGCCTTGATATTTGTAATGGTAGCAATTGCATTGCTAAGTACTCTTTCTGTTCAGATAATCAATCAGAGTATACAACAAAATAGATATTCCGATTTCAGAGATGCTTTCTGGGGCGTTGTTTCGGCCGTGCAGGAAAGTAAAGGTTCATTAGAAATCGGTGGAAATGGATTGATTGGTTTAACTAATTGGATACCTTCTTATAATGCAAATAACGAACCGATATTACCCTCTTTTAATAGCCCGGGGGTAACACCACGGACATTAAGTTCTGACCCATCTGTCCGATATTTTGCAGTAGCGATTCCGTGGGAAAATGATAACTTTGATAACAATGGAGATGGTGTTGTCGATGATATAAACGAACAGGATATGGTTACGATATATGCTATTGCAGAGAAGAATGGAACGACCCGTAGGTTGGAGGTTATTACAGATAGTAATGATGTAAATGTATGGAGAAATGCAATTTTTGCGGGTAATGGTCAGATAGGAAATGTAATTAATGGGAATGTATGTATTTTTGGTTCCGTACATATATTAGGAAATAATTTACTACCCGGGAATCCTGCCATAGCAGCATTGGACCTGAGTGGTACAGCATTGATACATAATAATTATATAGGTATTCCAACTTATTTAAGACAACGAATCCCTGCATTACCTAAAACCATATTTGACGGAGAAACAATAGATACATTAAATGCAAAACTTCGGGTAAAAAGAGGACTTGTAGGATTATCCGGTAATTCAGAAATAGGAGAACCCCATGTTCGTGGAAACGGTTGGAAAGAGACCATGGACGCTACCTTTGTCAACGATGGTTGGACAGGAAATCAAACAATTCCCGACGGAGGTAGAGGAATCCCCAAAAATGTATATAGTGATAATGGTTGGAATGAACTTTATGACCTGGGAAATCGTGTAAATTTCCCCTTACTCACAGATGATTGGCGGGAAATCGACGGTTCGAAGATTATGAATGAAAACACAGGCAGTTGGTATAGCTTTCAGGATTATTTTTCTCAGGTGTTATTAGCAGACCCTGTCAATCCTTCTGATGGTGTATTTAACGGAAATTTAGTATTAAACGCTAGAGGAAACAAAGTTTTCTGGAATGCAACGACCGGAACTTATCTTAATGGTTCTCTCCCTGCAACATTACCTCCAAGTGACCATGACTATATTTGGTTTGACCCAACAACCAATGTATTAAGAATTAATGGACAAATACGAATTAACGGGAACTTAACATTTACGGGCGGTGGAAATGACCGCACAATTAATTATAGTGGACGTGCGGCTATTCTCGCATACGGCGATGTTACAATTGACTCTGACTTAATTACCTGCAACAATGGGAACCCCAATAATTTCATAAATAGTTTTCCCGTAAACAACATTATAGGAATTATGAGTTCACAGACGATGTATATTGGGAATACATCACAATGTGATATTATGGGGGCTTTTTATGCACAAAACACGATAAAGATTTCAAAACAAACGGATGTAATAGGAACGATTGTTTCAAATTATTTTGACATGGGTTCACAAGTTCCGAGTATTTATCAAGTTCCAGCATTGGCTGATAATCTACCTTTTGGAATGATTGCAAATTATCCGATTACAACCTTACAGCAAGTTGGCTGGCGTGAATTAGGACTTTAATGGAAAAGGATAAAAAATGAGTGAATTCAAAAATTATACAAAGACCTATTCTTCATACCTTTTATTAGGTGGTGCTATTTTACTCATTATTCTGGGGAGTGTTGGTGCTATCTTGGGGAAAATAAATAGTGTTGACGCAATAGAAGTACCCAATAGCCTATCAACGACTTTGAACACAACCCCAACATTAACAATGGATGCAAAAGAGAACTCTGAGACACAAGTCCCCACAGATTTGAATAAGCCGGATGAACTAATTGAGTATTATAAAAAATATCTGGAACAAAATCCTCAAAGCCCTGATACGCCCGCTTATTTATCAGCAATGGGGAATCTTTATAAGATGAAGAAAATGGATTGTGCAAGTGCGATCCCCTATTATGAAAGAATCATAATAGAGTATCCTGAATGGGAAGGTATCAAATCTGTCTATCCTGAGTTAGCCACATGCTATGAGGAAACAGATAACTACCGCGGGAAAATTTGGATATATGAGGAAATGATGAAGCGATTTCCTGAAGACTCTCAGGAATATCTTTTTGCAAAGACATCCCTTGGTTTACAATAAAAATACTTTTTAATAAAAACAGTATCCCTCTCGCTTCTAAATATAAGTTTTTTAAATAGGAAGGGGAAGTATATTAAAAATAGTGAAGAAGAGGGTTGATAATCCGACGGAATAGAAGAACGCATATCATAAAAAAAGCAATTAAAAAGATAATCCATTTTTCTTTTTTTGTTAGTCTCGGTTTCATTGTCCAATAACATTATTAAGACGAGTTTTTATTTTATGTCCGTGTGTTTGCACTTATTACGGATTTCTTCTGGACAGTGCTCTATATGTTGACAGCAATGTTCTGGAGTATCCCCCGCTATTTCGCATGCCTTTCTACCTCGTTCTCCTAATCGGTACTGGGCAAGTAAATGAATACATACCCAAATAATACCTAGAACCAAAACAAAAACTAATGCTAAAAATATAGTAATGAATATTGACTGCATTTTTTACCTTACATTGGTAAACAATAAAAACCCACATTAATTTCTTCAATAAATAGGATGTTATTAAGTTTTACTTGCTCACATTGATAACCAAATTGACGGAACCATTGATTGCATTACTTACAATCGGGATAACAGGATTAAAGTTATCAATCTGTGTTTTATTTACTGTGATTGTAACCACATCTTGTGTTCCGCCCTCTGCATAAGGAGCAACAGAACCGGCTAATTTTGAGAAGGTATATCCTATTGTTGGTAGAGCCAAACGGTCAAATGACCAGGAAAGTGTTGACTGGCCCGTGTTTCGAATAATAAAAGATTGCGCCTCTATGGTATTGGGAGAATTAAAATTCAACACCGTAGGAATAACTGTTATTTCAGGAGGCAAAATAGTGCAATAAACATAAATAAAGCGTTCTATCGGATTATTGAATATCGAGTCAAAGGAGAATTGTAGTATTCCCATATATGTTCCGGGAAGAAGTTCGCCTCGTTCAATCGGAATATGCAATTCATAAGGAGTCCCATTTTCATAGATGATACGGTCTTCTTCATCAGGTTTTACAATGTTTCCAAAGAAGTCCCCTGTTAGAACTTCAACATCCCAGAGCAAACCGACTAAAGTAGGTCTATGGCTTCCTCCTTCATTATAAATATTTACAACTAAATCATATACATTTTCGGGTAAAGTAATTGTATAACTGTCATCCATAGGAGGCTGTGTTTCTAATAGAGGGTAAGGATTGGAGGGTGCTAATGTTGGTTGTTCTTTTACTTTGAACAAATTGGGATGGGTAAAATATTTTGATTCAGGATTTGATGTTATCTGAGGGGAAACCACATCAAATTGTAATTCAAAGGTTTGGGTAGCATTCTCGAAATGTAAAACACATAAAGAACCAAAGGCCCCATATCCCAAAGGTTGATTATCTGGGGAAGAGAATTGTAATATGTTTCCCGCACGATTATAGTTCCAGTTCGGAATTAAGCCACCTTCTGATAATGTAGGCTGACGCACAGACATCGTCATCGCTGGATTTCCACCTACAGGATTAACAGAGAATTGCAATGCGGTAATATTTCTTGGTATGTAATCAGCATAGAGGACAATATCCACAGTTTGTGTTGTGGTATCAATACCATCGGTAAGCAATTTTATCTGTCCCAAACGAACATCATTAGCATATTTCATTAAATCGATTTGTGAATGTGCAAAAGCGGTAGAAATATCTCCCGGGTCGCGTAAACATGTTCCATTATCATCGGATGGAGAATCAAAAGCAAGGTCAATTCGTATTGTAGCACCGGACATCTGATTTAAAGCAACAAATTCGAATAACAATTGACTTTGAATATCTTTTGCAATGGAACGGTCACACGGGTCATTGGCGTCAATTTCGAGCCAATCTGCCAATGATGAAAACACGGGTCTGGATATAGGCCTGCCTAAACTATCTACTTCACCTGTATTCTGATTGCGTGTAGAATATAAATGTCCACCCGTCTCCTCTATCAATTGAATTAACACATTGTTATTAACATTTTCACCCCAACTGACAAAGAAAGGTCTCACGCGGGTCTCTTTCAATAGGTCAATTACAGGAGAAAGTTGTCCGGGAGGAGTCGTTAATTTACCATCGGTAATTACTAACATAATTCGGTCATCAGAAACATCGAACGGGATATGGTCTCCATCGGCATATAGCATTTCTACAGCACCACTGGATACTGCAGGGAGTAATGCGGTAGCACCATGGTCAATAATATCTATACTCAACAATCTGTTTTTTGCTACTTCCTTATTAAATGTAAAGGAAGGTTCTCCATCATTGTTTATTAGCATACGGATAGAACTATTCAACCATTCGCGTTCATTGAATACAGCAATACCTATTTGATAGTTATCTGGAATGGCATCGATAAAAGGAGGTAAAGTACGAACATATAACTCACGAATGGGGTCTATAGCCCCGGAAATATCAGGTTCTGCCAATGATTTGGCTGAATGGAACATACTGCCTGATGCATCTAATAGAATAAGGATAGTCCCTTTGTGTTTAACAAGTCGTTCCTGTTTTACCATAGGAATAAGGAATCGATTGGATTCCTGAATATCCAATGGCAGGTCATCTTCGGTAATTGTGAACTTATACGCAAGCGTCGGCAAAAATGCCTCGGGCAGAGATATTCCTCGTTGTTGAACATCGCGGAGTGTCATTACATAACGGATTAATGATGGTATCCGTAAATTGGGTGGTGCGGTCTCTACTGTAAGCGAGGGTGTAGATACCGTTATCACTACAATAACAGGAGTAATTGTATTATCAATAACACGCTGTCCGTTTACAAGTTTTGTCCCAACAATTTGTATCTGTCCTGAGGCACTGGCTCCTTCTAAACCTTCACGGTCAATAGATACCGAAATCGTTTTCCAATCTTTTATTGCGCCTGCTGTTCCAATGCTAGTGCCCACTTCCGGAAAAAAGGAAATCCAATCTTTGTTGGATATTAACTGGAAATTCAATACGGTCCCAGGGTCCCCAAGATTTGCCAGATCAAAGGTTTTTAATATTTCACTAGCACCGAAATTTAATGCAGTAGGTTGTGCCTCAATAATCACTTTTTTGGGGACTTGGACCTCAATAGTAAGTGCTACGGTTGGTTTTTCTACATCGTTTGACTGAATTAATAGTTGGTAAGAAGCCCCCAGATATGTTAAAGAATCTCTGCTAATGGAAATTTTTATTTTTTGTTCTTTCCCCTTACCTAAAGACCCTTGTGCTGGGTTAATACCTGTTATCCAGCTCGGAATATCTGTGCTAATTACTTTCCATTCTAATGTTCCTTTACCGATATTCTGAATAACAAACTCCTGTTCTATTTCTTCGAATGTAAAGTTCAGGAACGGAACACCCCCACTATCAACGCCTTCTCCCACAATGGAAATTATGGGTATTTGTGGAACAGACATATTGGTTTGAACACGAACAGGAGTTAAGTCTGTTGAAGATTCTACTGCTGTACCTTTCACTTCGAATGAATACTGATAGGAAGGTCCTTCTGCTTCATTTGCAAGGGCTCTGTTTACCTTAACTTTCAAGGTAGATGTTTGAGAGCCACTTACCTGTCCGGATGCAATTCCTTGATTATCTACCGGGGTAATGCTCAACCATGTGGGAAATGATGTCGTATCTATTTCCCATCCAATCGTTTCTTCTCCGTCATTCCAGATGGCAAGTGTCTCTTCGGAACGAGTTTCGCCAAAGTTAATCTGTGTCGGAAGAACAATCAATTTCGGGGCCCGGGATGCTTCCATCTGCACATTGATAACAGAAGAACCCCAACTGGAGTTTATTGTTATACTCCCTTGATACTGTCCGGGATTTAATATTGTAGGATTGGCCTCAACTGTAATGGTTTGATTTCCTCCAGCATCAATATTTCCACTGGTAGGATTAATTCTTAACCAATTTGAACCATCTGATATAGATGAGGTCCATCTCCATGAAACAGGTGCTGAATTATTAATTGTAAATGTCTGAGTTTGTATGGTCCTTATTTTACCAAAGTTGAGAAGTACGGGATTTGCTGTTAATGCTCGTGTCCGCATTTTGACATTAACAGAGACTGTATAGTTTGTCGCAATATTCCGCACTTGAAGGGTCCCTGTGTAGTCATTTGCAGATAGATTTGTAGGGTTCGCAATAACCGGGACATCCACGGATTGTGAAGGGGGTATGTTCACTTGTGAGGTCTGAAGGGAAAGCCAGGATTGTGACTCCTGTGATACTGCTATCTGAATAGTAATTTGTTGCGTCCCCAAATTAGAAACTTTTATTGTTTGTTGTGCTTCTTGTTCTATTAATCCAAACTGTATTTCATTTGGAGTAACTTGTAGTGCTGAAACCTCCATCGTTACAGGTACTGAAATTTCTTGAGAACCTGCGGTGATTTTTACTGTTGTTTGATAAATACCCACGGCTAACCCCGTCCGGTTTATACGGAAATTTAATGTGACACTCTGTCCTGCTGAAATTTCTCCACTTGCAGGAGTAACAGATAACCACCCTACATTGGAAGGTATGGAAATACTCCAGTTGGTTTTTATCGTACTCTGATTCGTTAGGTTCGCCTCTAACGCTGTTGTAATTGTTCCAAAATCTAAAGAGAGCGGACTTACAGAGATATTTACTGTCCCCGGTTTTGTTATACTTACCGTAATCTTTTTTGTCTCTCCTACGCTTTTGATGATCACTTCTCCTATACTGGTACCATTAGGGATATTGGAACGGTCTACAATCAAATCCAACGGCTGGACTTTTGCTCCAGACAAAGAGCCTTCTATTTTGCTTGCAGTGGTTATCCCATTATCTTTTGATAGTTTTAGCCAAACAGTAGAACTCTCCGCTTCCCATGACCAATTTCCTGTTTTACTAAATACAATACGAACCGTTTCACGGACGGATGTTTCTCCAAAGGTTACCGTTTCGGGTTCAATATAGAAACGAACCCAGGGACATCCTGTCATGATTAAAGTTATGAGTAGGGACGCAACAAATTTTACTATCAACATCTTTTGCCTCATGCGAAGGCTCCTGTTTTTCAATCATTAATAATGAAATTTATTTTTAATTTGCTATTGCAATTTCAATCTTTTCGGTACCAAATATACCGGTATCAACAAACAGATTTCCTGTAATAATAGTCCCCGGGGTAAATCCTGTTCTGTCAATAAAGAGGGTTATCTTTTCAGAATCTCCCGGTGCTAATTCAGAATCAGGTGTATCGGAATCTCCAAGCAATCCATATTTAATACTCGTAATCCACGATGGATACGATACTATTTGCCAATTAAATGTATCCAAACGATTATTGCGGATTGTCAGTGTGACAGAATTATTCCCAATGGGAACATCTATTCGTGTAGGAACGAGCAATTTACCGGGAATGGTTTTGTTATATGGAACAGGGTCGTGAAAATCAGAAATACCATCTTTATCATTATCCCATACATCTTTTGTTTCAGGATCAAAGGGCAGTCCAGATAACCCTGCAACGGTAGTGGACGGACCCGCTATTTTTGCTGATAAAGTAATAAGGAGTGACCCGTCTATATATGTTGGCCCCCCCGGATAAAGGAAATACTTCGTTCGTGAAATCTGTCCTACACTTGCAGGATTTACTAAGGATTCGTTGTCTACTCGCATAGCAAGATTGATTACAGGGGCGGCCCCACCAAAAGACTGGACATAAGCATCTAAACCTGTAATTGTAATCTTGAAAAGATTGCCAAATGAACCATAAGGAAAGGCTTTATCTTCAGAATTTAATAGAAGGAATATTCCATCGCCTTCGTTAATAAAACGCCAACCGTCATTTGAAGAAATGAGTCCTTCTCTGGCTAATTCTACTTTCATATTGACATTAGCAAGGAGTAGATTCCACTGGTTATCTGACACATCCGCTGGTTTCTGTAAGAAATACCGTGTCCTTAAGAAATATACATCTCTTGGAATATAATCTGCACGAACAAATACCTCTGTCTGCCATGTTCTCTGATTCGGATTTATCGGGTCATTTCCGTAAAACAGTCCGGAGGTAACCATGGACAATTGACCCGCACGGACATCCCCAATATAGGCAAAGGCATCTTCTTCAAAAATACCTGTCAGGGCGGGTAAACCTCCCCCCGGTTGATATTCAAATCGAATGGTATATTTGAAGTCTTGTTGTTTCGGTGTAATATAGGTCAAAACGATCTGATTTTTGAGTTCTTCCCAGACACGACCTGTTGAGTCCTCTAATGTTAAGGATATACTTTCCCACGCATTCGCAATAGCAACCCCCTGTAATTTAATTTTAGCATTCCCATCATTCGAAGTAATGGAAATTTGTTTATCCACAACAACACCTGGATTCGCAAGTGATGGATTGGTTCTTACTGTAACTTTTACACCGTTTCCTGCGGTTATGGTTCCCTGTACAGGCTCTATATTGGTTATCCATACGGGTAAATTGCTTGTATCGACCTGCCAACCTAAATTCTCTTTTCCTTCATTGTAAATATAAAAAGTAAGGTTGTTCGGCTGACTTTCGGGGTCGGGACGGAGGACCAATGATTTCTGGCTCCCTAAAAGTTTAAGAAGCCCTGAAACATCATTTGCAATATACAAATGTCCACCGGTTTCTTTCGCAAGTGGAATGAGGTCGGCCGTGTTAACAGAACCTCCCGAAGCAAAACCGAGGGGATATAATCGAATCAGATTATCATGGGCTTTTTCTTTAATTTCGTTTGCATCAATTGTAGAAGCATTATCCCATCCATCGGAGATGAATACAATGGACTTTACATCTGCATCATCGAAGGGCAACGGATTTTTAAGGTCTTCCACAATTAACCTATCCACAGCCTCTGATAACGCATCGTAAATATCCGAGGCACCCATTAAATTTGGAGGAATATTAAAAGACTCTAATGATTCTTTTAATAGTTCTTTGTCCGTTGTAAAAGAGCGAATTAATCGTTTTGTCTGCTGTCGGTCGTTATGGAACATTAAAGCAATCTGATATGAGGGAGGTAAGTCGTAAATAAAGTCAATGACGGCTTTCTTCACCTTTTCTATTGCCTCACCCGGGTAGAGGGGGTCTTGTTTATTATCCACTCCTGCGTAATACATACTACCCGTATAGTCCAGAAGGATAATCATATTTCCTTTAATTTTTTCGGGACCTGTAAGAAAATAAGTTGTTTCTCTTAAATCCAAAGGAATACTATCTTCAGAAATTGTAAGACTTATTTTTGATAAATCGTCCTGTGTAATTGTGGGAATAGCACGAGAAGAGGAATCTCTTAATAAGAAGACATATCGCATAACATACGGGGGACGGCTCCGATTTATGGCCCCCTCTATTCGCAATGGTTGCTTTTCAACACGCACTTTGACTGTTTTCGATTCAACACCATTCAGCGGGACTGCTTGATTGGGGAATTGGATGGGGTCCCGGTCAACTGCTTCAATAGTTATTTCGCGGTATTCAATATCTTCTTCCAGATTATCCCGATTAATAGTTACTAAAATCTGAACGCCATCGATAAGTGTATTTAATAAGGTAGGATGATAAAAATCTTCTGGATTCCCATCTTCGCCATTAGCCCCTCCTGCGATAGGTCGAATATCTGCAATAACAGGATTTGCAACCCCCTCATCTTCATGTTTTATTCGGAAATACAACCGAGAATCTCGGGGACCGATGTTCGCAATCCAGAAATCTTTTTGAACATCTTCCCTTCCAAAATCTAATACATCCAGAGGAATTATATCCGGCCGTGTAGTCGTTTCCTGGGGAGGTTCAGAAATGGCTATCTTCGGCAAACTTATCTGTTCAATTTTTATCGGGATGATTAACAAACAATTTTGAGTATTTAATAAGATAGAATATTTCCCTGCCCCTAAAGTAATTTCTTTAGGTTTGGTAACGACAACAGAAATTTCAACTTTATTGTTCGGATTAACAGTACCTGCAGAAGGACTTGCAGAAATACTATTAACAGCAAGACCTGTAGGACCAATAATTTGAAGATTCCATTGTGATTGGGAATTACTACGATTTGTTAGTGTTAGTTTGGATGCGGGTAAAGTAGTCGTTGTATCGGATGTTAAGGATTCTGTTGTTACGGTTAAAACTAATTCTGCAGGTTCTGCTGTAAAATCTGTCTCAGAACATATTTTTGCAAAACGGAATTCAACCAATTGATTTCCTAATGAAGATTCGAAAAACAGTCCGAAATCTGTTGATAATGTTTCTGCCCAACGCACAGTTACAGGTGTACTTCCTCCTGCGGGTAAAGAACCGGAAGCAGGCGATACAGAAATATCTGCGGGGATATTTGTTCGAATAGAAGGATTTGCTAAATTGGATACATATTTGACTGACCAGTTGAAACTTTCTGTACCCCTATTCTGAACGGTTACGGTTGTTTCGGTTACACCCGGACGAATAGTAAAAACTTGAGGAGTTACCGTTAGTGAACTGCTAACTTCCATCGATACAGAAACGACCTGTGTTTTTCCTGAAGCACGGAATAGAAGTCCCACATCTTTATATTCTCCCGAAGATAAACCACTTCTCGAAACGCGTACCTGAATTAATTGGGAAGTTGTTGTCTGTCCTGAAGTGGGTTCCGCACTCAACCATGCCACATCTTGCTCTACCCATTCGTTTTGACTTGCATTCCAAACCACTTCTGCTAAAGACCATTTTATTCCTAAACTACTCAATGATTTTATATACAAAGACTTTTCGATTGCTTTACCTCCAAAGGATAAGGCCTGGGGAGATACCTCAAATCCCGTTTTAAAAGGGCAACCACAGGTCAAAACAAGAACAAGGGTAAGCAATCCAAAATGAAATAATGAAATAATAAGAGAACTTTTTCGTTTATTCATTGGGGCTCCTTCCAAATTATTGCCCATCTGTATTCAAATAAATTCATGTATAAAACCATTTATTTTGCTGTTATACTATTGGGTTTTTTCAGCGAAAACAACATTAACCCCTGCATTTACTAAAATCTTGTATACAGGTTCAAAGTCCTCATAAAAACTATTATCATCTTTTACGGTCCACTCGGGACTTAATGTAACTGTATCTCCCGGCCCTAACCCCCCTGCATTTACATTGGCTATTAACGGGGACCAATCTCGGACATCGTTATCGGGTCCAGATATATCCAGATATTCCAGATACGGCATTCCAGCAATAGGTGTAATGTCTGTTATATTATTATTACCTAAATCCAACCAGACTAAATTTTTTAAGCCCCTGAGAGGCGAAATTGTCATAATCTTATTATCTCTCAAATCTAACTTGGTCATTGAAGTGCAATACTCAAGTCCCCTTAAATCCACTATTCCCATACCCCGGGCTGTCAATTCAGTTAGTGAAGCTAATTCCCCCGTACATAGAATAAAGAAGGGTTTGTTGAGGGCACTCCGAACAGCAATTTCTAATGCCCGGTCGGGGAACACAATAGATGAACCCTGTAAGAAACAACATCCCGAGATGAGACTTATCAGGATACAAAGGCCTATTAAGTTGAAAAATGTTTTCACTCTCATAGTTTGAACCTCTCAAATATAAAGTGTTTCTATAAGCGCAATCACAATTATTTTTTTCTTTAAGTATTATTGTTTGTATTTGTGTTTGTGTTAATATGGCACTTATCTTCCAAGAAAAGGAAAAAGGGACTTTCCCCACCCATAAATGTTAATAGTTTATTAACTAAAAAAGCGATAAAACATAAGTCGTCGGACCAACTCGCATATACAGGTCTCTTACTTGAAATTATTTGCAGATGTTTCACCGTGGATTCTCCTTTATTAAATGTTTTCTTAATTTAAAATCTTACTACTTAAAATACAATTATACATTACAGTTTATCACAAATCACATGATTTGTCAACAATTTCTTTAAAATTCTTAAAAAATAACTTTTTCATGATTTTACATCAATTCTACCTTATAATGTCAAGAATTTTCTAAAGATATTATTTTTCAAGATATTAAAATCAGTTTAATCGGATAAAGGATTTAGGGCAAAAATTCAATTTATTTCTCTTTTTTCTTTATCATGGATGTTTTTCTACAACGATTCATCCGGTTTTGCCAATCACCCGTCCAACCTTCTTCTATGGCTCGCTGACATAAAAGAATACATTCCTCGTACTGCCCTTGCCGTTCACGAATATCCAATAAGGTATCGTATCCGAGATGAGTCGGAAGAGGAATGCCCGGCATTGTTTTTTCGAAATATTCTTTTACATCTCTGGATATATCTATTTGTTTTTTTGAAACGATTACCAATAAAGCCGTTTTTGTGCCCTCATCATCTATATCTCTTTCAATATATTCTGAAATTAATTCATCAAGAGCATAAAAGCAGTCCAAGACATTTTCCACATCCATTTCTTTAAGGTCTTTTTCTACTTTTTTTATTAATTCTTTGGATTGTTCTAAATCGGGGTGATAATCTAATTTGCTTTTACTCGTAATTGCATCATCATTTTTATCCACAGGTTCTATAATTGTAATCATAAAAACTCGCTGACATGTTGGACATACTATTTTCTGACCCACTTCTAAAGAAGGCAACACAACCTCTTTTGAGCAGTAGGGACAGGTTACACTAAATTTCATTTCTCACATCCCTGATTTATCTTCCTTATATAGTTTCTGATAGCATCACATATTTCTGCCTTTAAATCGTTACGATGAGAAATATCTATATCTTTTATATCATATTTTGATTGGTCAATGTATACTAAAATTAACTTGTTGTTAAGTTTTATGCCTAAATCTCTTATTGCATAATAATAAATTTCTAATTGTTTCCAGTATTGCTCAGAGTGTTTACTCGCATTACTTCCCGTTTTATAATCAACAACAGTTCCATCTTCAAGTACTGCATCAACAGTACCCTGAATATAATAGTTGTCTAATTTCCAGATAAAAGGAATTTCTCGCTGAATAGGGGGATTTGCTTTAAGTAATGGATAAACAGGATGGTTCATTATTTTATCTACACACACTTCTCTCTCTCGTTGTAAAACATCTTCTGAAACATTTGGACCCATAATATTTTGAAGGTATTTTGATAATCTCTCTCTATTATCTTCCTTAAAGTCCCATAACTGTAGTAAATGATGATAAAAAATACCGCGTGCTATAGGGTCTGTGTTTAATGAATTATCTAACACTATGTCTTTATCACTATCGTAATCATGGGTATCAAAAAGGAAATCCAGCAATCGAATCACAGGGATAGGTTCTTTTTCAAAATATTGTTCGGTAATAGGAATCGGTTTAATTAAATGGGTTTGTTCTTGTATTTGTTTTGATTTCAAGTCCTTCTTGCCAAAAGGTATGTTTTTAACGGGCAATTCTTCAACATGAAACAATTCGTCTTTTTGATTACATTTGATTGGGAAACAATCTGCTAATAAGGAAAGGCGGGAATTTATTTTTCGTTTTTTATAAAATTCTTCCAGATATTCCTTGTTTGAGGACAAAATTAAATAATCCCGAGCACGAGTTAGAGCCACATAAAATAAACGGATATATTCTTGATACTCATCGTGATTGTTCAGCAATTTTATGATCATTTCCGCAGAATTATCTTTCTTATTTTCCTTCCTCTCTTTTGTCTTAATCATAACACCCGTTTCTTTATGATAATTTAATATGGATGATTTTTTATATTGCCGTTTTTCGTAAAGCAATGGCAAAATCACAACCGGAAATTCTAATCCCTTCGCTTGATGGATCGTAGTAAGAACAACAGCATTTTCAGATTCAATTGCAAGGTCGGCCTCCCCTTCCATGATTTTATCACGGGAGCGTTCCACAAACCTATGAAATTGGTATAAACTCACCGGACTCTTTTCTTGATACGCACGGGCTAAAGATAAAAATTTTTGTAGGTTTGCAATTTTCTGTTCTCTGAACCAATGCCCTGAGAGTATTGACTCGTAGCCTGTTTTATCAATAATTTCTTGAATAAGTTCATGAATAGGTAAATGGGTCCTTCTCCGGAAATATTGATATAAAGAATAAACCCTTTTGTAGGAATTGTCCTGTATAAGACCTTCCGGAAGGTTCTCCCAATCAAATAACATTTTGCTAAGAGGAGCCTTCATTTGCCAGCGAACGATTTGTTCGTCAGAAAGTCCACAGAAAGGACCCCGTAAGAATGAAAGGAGTGCTATATTGTGACGAGGATTTAGTAAAACATGAAGGAAATTTAGGATGTCCTTTACTTCCGTTATTTCGAAAAAACCTCGACTGCTCACAACAAAACAGGGAATCCCCCTGTCTTTTAAAGCCTTCTCATATTTATAGATGTAATTTTTTGTACAGAATAATAAGGTAAAATCGCTATAACTTGCGGGGCGTTTTTGGCCCGTTTTTTCATCTACAAGCATTAAAGGATGTTCCCCGTTAACTAATAATTCGATACGCTCCGCTATACTTTTGGCCTCAATATCAACATTTTCCTCTTTTAATGTCCGGCTGTTTTCTTCTGTCGGGACGGACAATAAAAACTCAACACGAGGTTCTCCATAAGCATCCCGCTGAGATTTCATAGGACGATATTTTTTTTCAACAGATGAGAGAGCATTCGACTTTTCAAAGAAAATATTGATAAAACTTAATATCTCCGGAGCAGAGCGAAAATTATAATCCAGAGAGAATAAATGTTCTTTACCAATCTTCTCTCGCTGTTCTTGAAAAACTTTCACTTCTGCGTTACGGAATGCATAAATTGACTGTTTTGCATCACCCACAAAGAAAAAGGAAGGTTGAGAAGGGGCAGATAATAATAATTGAATAAGTTGAACCTGTGCATGGTCCGTATCTTGAAATTCGTCAATAAAAATATACTTTATCCCTTCTGCTATTTCATGACATACCTTTGGATATCTTTTTAATAAATCCGAGGTCAAATATATTAAATCGTCAAAGTCCACAACCCCCTGTTCACGTTTATATTGCACCCATTGGCTATATAGCAAATCAAATAAGCGAAGTATTCGATAGGTAAGGAGAAATGACTTTTTCGTTTGCGGATTTTCCCAATTCAGTGTGATGATTTTATTTTCTATTTCTTTTTTTATTTCATCTCGGACATTTTTTATTTTTTCCTTAAGTTCATTATATAAATCTCTGTTTTTTACTGTTAATCT
>OGCI01001615.1_pt1 | contig 18007 bp, 15 predicted proteins | sample 1570021 | NCBI WGS metagenome assembly OGCI01 (sample SAMN06264664, study PRJEB24512) | hot springs metagenome | isolation source: Hot spring water | place: South Africa: Tshipise | collected 2015-06-21 | reverse complement strand
AAGACCAGTTCGGCGCCATCGAGGGCCACGGCATAATCATCGGTGAAGCTCAGACGCCCGGCGCGCATGTTGCGCTCTTGCAACTCTTCCAGCCCTGGCTCGTAGATCGGCGCCTTGCCGCTCCGGAGGAGTTCGAGCTTCTCCTGGTTAATCTCGACGCACGTGACCGTATTGCCCAGGTCGGCAAAGCAAACGCCGGTGGTAAGCCCTACGTACCCGGTGCCAACGACGCAAATGGTTCTCAATGCTGTGCTCCTTCATGGCGTTGGGCGTTCAGGGGACGCCAGTTCAAAAAGATGACCCACTTGCTTAAACGCGATACGGGGGGCCAGCGATACCGGGCTACCCGATTCGCGTCGGCGGGAACTGCACCCCGGGCGCCCGATCCAGACGACAGTCGAGCGCGGACGTCACAATTCTACCTCAACCTCGAAACCAGATTCGGCGGCGCGCGCGAGTGCCAGGGCCGCCACCGCCACGTCCTGCACAGCGTTCCCCACTGATTTGAAGAACGTGATCGCTTCGGGAGCGGGCCGTCCTGGCGCCTTTCCAGCGGCCACCTCTCCCAGTTCGCCGATCACGTGCTCCTCGGTGATCAAGCCCGCATCACGAGCCTGGATGAGGTCACCCGCCTCGGCCCAGGCAGCGCGCCGCTGATCCACCACCACGTGCGCGCGGGCTACCGTCGCAGCCGGGATCTCGGCCATCGAAGGTTTGTAGGACCCCACACCATTGATGTGCGTGCCCGGACGGAGATCGCTGTCGGCGAAGAGCGGTGTGGACGCGGCGGTAGCCGTGCAGATCACATCGGCCTCGGCGAGCGCATGGGCAGCATCGGGCGCGATGCGGATGTCCTGCCCCATGCCGTTGTTGCGCAACTGAGCGGCCAGGCGGTGCGCCCGTTCGAGGGTGCGGTTAACGATCCAGATGCGCTCGATCGGGCGCACCGCGCACACCGCGAGCACCTGCGGCAACGCCTGGGCGCCCGCTCCGAAGATAGCCAGCACCCGCGCATCGGGGCGGGCCATATGGCGCGTTGCCACGCCCGAGGCTGCGCCGGTGCGCAGGGCAGTGAGGTAGGCGCCATCGAGTGTGGCCAGCGGCCGCCCCGTCTCCGGGTCAAACAGGTTAACCAGCGCATAGATGCTCGGCGCGTCCCGTTCCCGGTTCTGGGGGAACACCGAGACCACCTTGACTCCCAGGGCCGGCAGCGGCTCCCCGGCGAGGCGCGCGGGCATCACAAAGCTGATCGCCTGGCGCTCAGGCGTTTCGACGTGGATACGCAGGGGCGCCTCGGCCTGCCCTGCGGAGAGGCGCACAAAGGCGCTTTCGACGGCGTCAATCGCAGCCGGCATCGGCACTGCCCGCCGAACATCGTCAGCCGAAAGGACACGCATCGCGGCTACCTCAAAAAAACAAACGAGGTGTGAGTCACCGGGACCCACACCTCATACGTTAGCTGCCTGAGCGATCCTCCAGAACAGCGTGGCGCGCGCTGTGGCTCACCGGCGCTACCCGGCGCTTTCGGCGGGCGCCTCGGCGGCCGTTTCTGGCGCCGAGGGCGCAGCCTCGCCACTGCTCAGCCGGCCCTCACCCTCGTTCACGCGGCGGAGCGAGAGGCCCATCCGCTGCCGCTGGCGATCCAGGCTGATCACCCTGGCGGTCACCGTCTGCCCGGGCTGCAGGACATCGCGCGGCTGGATCTGCGGGTCCGCATCCAGCTCACTGGCGTGGATCAGGCCCTCAACCGCCTCCTCCACCTGCACGAACGCGCCGAACGGCGTGACGTTGGTTACCGGGCCGGACACCAACTGGCCCAGGGCGTAGCGCTGGTCAATCGTCTCCCACGGATTGGCCTGCAACTGGCGGATGGAGAGGCCGATACGCTCGCGTTCGCGGTCAATCTCGACCACTACCACCTTGACTTCCTGGCCGGGCTGCAACACCTCGCGCGGATGGTTGACCCGCTGCCAGCTCAACTCGGAGATATGGGCCAGGCCATCGGCGCCGCCAAGGTCAATGAACGCGCCGAAGTTGGTAAGCTGATTGACCCGACCGGTCAGCACATCCCCGGGCTGCAACTCGGTGAGCAGCCGGTGCTTCTGGGCCTTGCGCCACTCCTGCGTTGCGCTGCGCTCCGAGAGCACCAGGCGGTTGCGCTCGCGATCCACCTCGATAACCTTGAGGGGGATCTCCTGGTTCACCATCTTTTGCAGCGCATGCTGCCGCTCCTCGGCTGCCGTGCGCCCGTGGAGCTGGGCCACCTGCGAGGCGGGCACGAAGCCGCGGATCCGATTAAACTGGACCAGCAGACCGCCCTTGTTGAAACCAATCACCTTGCAGCGGGTAATACCGCCATCCTTAAACAACTGCTCAGCGTACTCCCAGTCCTTCGCCACCTGAACCATCGTCAGCGAAAGAATGAGATCGCCGTCGCGGTTTTCGGGCTCCTGGACGTAGACCTGGATCGTATCGCCGACTTTCAGACCGTTGAGGAACTCCTCGCCCATCTGCCGTAGATCTTGAGCGGGGATCACGCCTTCGCGTTTCGTTCCAATCGAGACCAGGATGCCGCTGTCCTCGATTTGCATCACCAGCCCCTCGCGCAGCTCACCGCGCTGCGGGCGGGCGTAATCGTACTCATCGAGCAGCCTGGTCCAGTCGAGTTCCTCGTTGCCTTCCAGGGTCTCTTGATCCGGTTGCACCGACATGCTTCAAAGCCTCCTGCCAGAAAGGTAATGCTGGTCGCAACATCGCGACGCGAACCATAAAAAAGCGCCACCTGCACTGCAAGCTGGCGCGTAATGGCTATGCGCTTTGTCTCTCGGATGCTGTTCGCGCTTCTGGACGCGAAAACATCTATCGGCGCCTGCTGCAGGCTCCGCGAAATGGCTGGCTCTCCGATGCCATAGTTGAATTAGTGGCTGGAGGGTCGAACCGCGGCGGATGTCACGACTATGTTTTACAATGTGCGGTATTATAGTGGAGGAGCGAACAAAAGTCAAATCTTTGACGGTGGGTATGGGTTCACTCTTCTCCTGGGAGCGAGAGCATCTTCCCTCGAACGTCATAGGGGCAGGATGCCCTCATTTCCGGGCTTGCGTGGTTATCCCAACGCTGAACACGCACGACAGCGGGGAGCCGATCCCCCTACACTTCCGGTCGGCGGGGAGGGCATAGACCTTCCGGAAACCCCTTCCCTGATGATGCATGTGGGCGAAATTGCCGGACGAAACACGTCGAACAGGAACCTGGAAAGGGATCGTAACCATGGAGCGGCAGGAGCCAGTTCGCGTTCTATTTGTGTGCATGGGGAACATCTGCCGTTCGCCGATGGCCGAGGCAGTCTTTCGGCGACACGTCACCGATGCCGGCATCGCTGCCCATTTTCTGATCGACTCGGCGGGGACAGGGAGCTGGCACGTGGGCGAGCCGCCCCATCACGGCACCCTCGCTATCCTGTCTCGCCGCGGCATTGATCCGGGCAACCAGCGCGCCCGGCAGATCACCCGTAGCGACTTCGACCGCTTCGATTACATTGTCGCCATGGACCACGAGAACCTCGCCGCCCTCCAGCGGCTCCGTCGCGATAGCCAGGCGCAGATCAGCTTGTTGCTCGCGCACGCCCCCGGCTTGAGCGTCCGTGAGGTGCCTGACCCCTACTACTCCGGCGGTTTCGACCTGGTCTTCGACCTGGTTGATGCCGGTTGCCGCGGCTTGCTGGCCCACATCCGCGAACGCGAGGGGATCTGACCAGGAACACCTGCGTTCATTCCGGTGTTGGGCAGCGCACCCTCCCGGTGCGGAATGGCAAGCCTTCCGCGCCGGGAGGGTGCGTGCGGGCGTAGCCCTCCCGGGAACAGCTCTGGTCATGCTTCACCCACAAAGTTTGCTATGATGATAAGTAATACCAACTTCACGTGAACACTCCACAAGCAGTGGCGCGTCGAAGCGCATCTGGACGCCTTGCACAACAATCTGTAATCGGAAATCTACAATCTAAAACGGTATAAGAGCAGATCTGCCCGATCCTGGCGAGCGAAAGGCAAACCATGACAACGCTCCCGCCCGTGCTGCTCGAGGCCATCGCCACGGCCGCTGGCGCTCCCATAACACGCCTGGAACCCCTGGGAGGCAGTTTCGGGGCCAGGTTGATGCGTGTAACGGCGGGCGCACACCGCTTCGCTCTCAAATGGGCCAGTGGCGGCGCCCCGGCGGCCATGGTGGCTGCCGAGGCTCACGGCCTGCGCGCGCTTGCTGCCACCGGCGCCGTGCGTGTGCCCGCTGTCGTCCTGGCGCTCGAGGCTTCGGAGACGCAACCCGCGGCCGTGCTCAGCGAGTGGCTCGACGGTGGCGCCACCCACCCTGACCAGGCTGCCCTGGGTGAGGCGCTGGCGGCGCTGCACCGCTATTCAGCTCCGGCCTACGGCCTGGATTGTGATAACTTCATCGGTGGGACGCCCCAGGTCAACGGCTGGATGGAGGACTGGGTGGCCTTCTTCCGCGCGCGGCGCCTGCAGCCGCAGGTCGAACGCGCCGCGCAGGCCGGTTTGCTGTCAGCGGCGTGCCACCGCGCCCTCGAACGGCTGATGGGCCGCCTCGACCTGCTCCTCGGGGGTGTGCGCCGCGCCCCGTCACTGATCCATGGCGACCTCTGGGGAGGCAACGTGGTGGCTGCGCCCGGCGGTGTGGCCGCGCTGATCGACCCCGCCGTGTCCTACAGCGACCGTGAGGCCGAACTGGCCTTCACCGAGCTGTTTGGCGGCTTCTCGGCCCGCTTCTACGCCGCTTACAGCGCCGCCTGGCCCCTCGAGCCAGGCTACGCCGACCGGCGTGACCTCTACAATCTGTACCACCTGCTCAATCACCTGAACCTCTTCGGCGCGGGCTATAGCGCTCAGGTTGATGCTATCGCCCGGCGCTACGCCGGGTGAGCGATGCAGGACATTTGAGGGGCCCGGCCCTCCCACCGTACCCTGAGGTGAACATACGGGGAAACCGGGTTTCCCCACCTGTGGTGAGCTTGCCGAACCACTCCCCTCCCTGTGGGGAGGCGCCCGGTTCCCTCCCCCAGCGGGGTTCAGGGGCGGACAGAACGTATGAGCGCCGACGGGCGGTATGGCGTTGGGATGCGCTGGGTGGCTCCCGCCCCCTCCCCCTCTTCAAGCTTCGCTGGAGAGCCTGCGCTGAGCCTGTCGAAGCGGGGAGACCAGAGCCGCGCGCTGGGGCATTCCAAAGCGGTATACACCACGTTGGCTCGGATGTTCTGTCCGCCCTTAAACCCAGCGGGGGAGGGCCAGGGAGGGGGCGGCCCTCCCGGGAAACAACCCGCCAGCGGGGAGGGTCTGGGAGGGCGCAGCCCTCCTAAAACTGGGGTATGGGGAAACCGGGTTTCCCCATACCCCTGCCCGTGAGGGCGGCAAGCGCTCCTCACCGGGAGGGTTCGGGAGGGCGCAGCCCTCCCGGGAACCATTGGGCGGTACGCCCGCGCACCCGATGTGACGCTTTACCCCACATGTGAACACGTACCCTCCGAAGGCTTTACTACCAATTACCGTTGATGATGCCGCATTGCTTAAAACAGTTTCAGGCGTTGTGCTGCTCAGCGTGGCAATCCGCAATCCAAAATCTAAAATCCAAAGCGGTTTCAGCCGTTGTGCTGCCCAGCGTGGCAATCCGCAATCCAAAATCTAAAACCCAAAATGGTATAACCCCATGACCGACCGGCTGAAACTGATCCTGCGCGATCTTGCCGACCTGTGCGCGGCGCGGGGCGTGAGGGCCTGGCTCACCGGCGGCGCGGCCCGCGACCTGGCGTTGCAACGCATACCCGCCGACCTGGATGTCACGGTCGCCGGTGAGGGGTTGGAACTGGCCCGCGCCTTCGCCGACGCCCACGGAGGGGCCTTTGTGGCCCTCGATGCGCAACGGGATACCGGCAGGGCGGTGTTCGACGGCGCATCACCACTGACGGTAGACATCGTAGCCCTGCGCGCGCCCGGCATCGAGGCCGATCTGCGGCTGCGCGATTTTACCATCAACGCCCTGGCGTTACCGCTCGATGCGGCGCTGCGCCTGCCCACCGCTCCCGCGGCTCTGATTGACCCGACCGGCGGCCTGGCCGATCTCCGAGCGGGCGTGTTGCGGCCCTGCGGCCCCACCAGTCTGCTCGACGATCCGCTACGCATCTTGCGGGCCGCGCGGCTCTGCGCCACGCTGGACCTGCGCCCCGCTCCGGAACTGATCGAACTGGCGCGCGCTGCGGCCCCGGGCCTCGACCAGGTTGCAGCCGAGCGCGCCCGTGATGAACTGCTCAAGCTGCTCGATGCCCCCGCTGCTGCCCCCTGGCTGCGCTTCCTCGACGCCTGTAGCGCCCTGACCCGCCTGATCCCCGAGCTGGAGCCCGCTCGCGCCTGCGAGCAGCCCTACGTCCACTTCCTGCCAGTCCTGGCACATATGCTGGAGACCGTGGCCGCCCTGGATTGGCTGCTCGGCGGCCCGACGAGAACGGAGGCGCTGCCCGTGGCGGTACGGACGTACCCGGAGCTTACCCGCGACCTGCCGTTCGCTGCCCCCTTGCAGGCCCTGATGGCCGAACGCCGCGCCGGTGGGCATCGCCGGCAAGCCCTGCTGAAACTGGCCGCCCTGATCCACGACAATGCCAAGCCGCAGACAAAAACCGTCCATCCTGACGGCAAAGTCACCTTCTACGGCCATCAAGAGCTTGGCGCGGACGAGGCGGCGCAGATCGGGCGGCGCTTGCGGCTCAGCCGCAACGATATTCGATACGTGGAGCTGGTGGTGCGGGAACATATGCGCCCCGGGCAACTGCGTGCCGTGGAGGTGCTCACGCCCCGCGCCCTGCACCGCTTCTTCCGTGAGCTTGGCGATGCGGGACCTGATGTGCTGCTGCACGAACTGGCCGACCACCTGGCGACCCGGGGGCCGCACGTGGATCCGGAGGGTTGGGTGGCGCATCTGGCGTGGACCGGGGCGCTGCTGGCCTACTACTACGCCCCGGCGCCCACCCGGCGAGAGCCGTTGATTGACGGCCACGAGTTGATGGCGGCCCTGGGGATCGGGCCGGGGCCCCGTGTCGGCGCGTTACTGCGCGAAATCGCCGAGGCCCGGGCGGCGGGTGAAATCACCACACGCGAAGAGGCAATTCACCTCGCCAGGCAACGTATCCGCAATTACTGAGGTGAACATAGCCCGCCCGCGGGAGGGTTTGGGAGGGCGAAGCCCTCCCAGAAACGAGCCCCCAGCGGGGAGGGTTTGGGAGGGCTACGCCCTCCCAAGAATAATTATTTTCATTCCAGCGTTGTGCGGCGCAGCCGCATAACGGCTCATCCGTAATCGCGCTAGCGTTCACGTTTCCCTTCGACCTTCACATGCAGGCGTAACTCCTCGGTGCGCTGGCGGTCGTCACGAGCACGGGGACGCTCTTCGTTGAGCAACGGCAGGAGCACCAGGGTCAGTACCATCATCACGGCCAGCAGAACGGTAGGAAAGTGATTGATCCACTCAACCATCAGCTACTCCTTGGTTACCCTTCGCTGCGAACGAGGCAGCCGACGTGGCGTGTTTCGTTCAGACTGTTGGGCGCTTGCGGCAGCGCCGCAAGCTGATAGTGGCGCATTACCCGCTGCATCCTACTCAAGGACGGCCCGGGGGGCAATGAGAGCTCTATGAGTTATGGCTGAATGGTGCCTGGGAGGGCGTTCTGAAGAACCTGGGGCAACCCGGTTTCCCCCTGCCCCCGCCTGCCGGGGCGCAGGCGTCCCAACACCAGTTGGGGGAAGGGGAAGTCTGGTTTCCCCATCCCTCTCCCTGAGGGGTTTAAGGACGGACAGAACATCCGAGCCACCGTGGCTTGTACCGCATTGGCACGCCCCTGCGCACGGCTCTGGTCTCCCCTCTCCAGCGAAGCTGGAGAGGGGGAGGGGGTGAGGACCAACCAGCGCATCCCAACGCCATAACGCCCGTCGGCGCTCATACGTTCTGTCCGCCCCTGAACCCTGAGGGGAGGATGCGGAAGGACGCAGCCCTTCTGGGAATAAACCTGTTTTCATCCGGAACGGACAGGCACGTGCTGCGACGCTGACGCTACTTCAGCACATCGCGCACAATCTGTTCGAGCCGGTCGAGCGGAAACGGTTTGGGGAGGTAATAATCAACGCGCTGTTCGCGGGCGCGCTTCTCAAGTTCCGGCGAGGCGTAAGCGGTAATCATCACCACCCGCGTATCGGGCGAGGTTTCTTTGATTGCCGCGGCGAGTTGCAGGCCATTCATGCCCGGCATGTTGTAATCGGTAATCACCAGGGGAACGGAGCGCAAGGCGATCTGCGCCAGAGCTTCCGCTCCTCCGTTGACCGTAACGATATCGTAGCCGCCGGTCAGATCGCGCATCAAGCGATGGAGAATCACCAGAATGTCGGGCTCGTCTTCGACAAGAACGATAGCCGGATTGCGACCTGAGACATCGGGCATGGGCGCCACTCCTCAATTTCCCTCAGATGTCCATACGGCTTCGCCGCGCAATATGAACGCACGTGTAGACACAACGGGGTTGATCCACACTCCACCAGGGTGTCAAGTATCTCCGGCGCCGGTTGTGGGGAAACCGAATTCCCCGTACCCGAGCCTGATGGGAAAGTTCACGGAGGCGAAGCCCTCCAGATCCTTCCTGTCTTTATGACCTGCGTGCTTCGTGGTGCGTATTCACCTGAGGCGCACATGAGCCGGACAGCCGGGCAGCACGAGGCTAAGTAGCGAGTATTGTAACATACCGCGTGAAGCCGGGCAAGCGACCCGATGCTCCCAGAGAGCAGCTAGCGCGGGGAGGGCGTGGCAGGTTTTTGCACCCTCCTGCCCGTGCTCGCGCGGCTGCCGGGTTGGCGCGCATCCCTGGAAGAGTCAGGCACGCCTTTCGCATTCGTTAATTCGTTTCCCATTCGTTGGCCCATTTCATTGGCCCATTTCTCTGGCGCATTCAGGCGTTTTGCCGCATCAGGAAGCCGATCCCGGAGCAGGTGAAACCCTTTGAAGGGCTTCGCCCTCCCAAACATAAACCTGGTTTCATCGTACGTGTTCACATTTGGGGTAAGGCATCACCTCGGGAACGCGGGCGTCCCGCCCGCCGCCGTGGTTGGCGGGGCGGCCGTAAGGCATCACCTCGGGAGCGCGGGCGTCCCGCTCGCAAGGGCCTGGATGCGGGCAAGATGCCCGCGCTCCCGGGAGAAGGGTGAACACGTACTTTTCATCCTGTCAGGGTACGGCACGGCCCCCTGGACGACCGACGTGATGCCGCAGGCCAGTTTGCAAGCACAGAGACGGGGAGAAGCGCCGCGCTGTCTGTGAACCAGGCAAATAGTGGTACAGTAAACCACCGCCCCGCGCGGGGGCGGGCGCCTGGTAGGAGCCTCTATGACGCAGCTCGTCGGGATCTTTCTCAACGTCCTCGTGCCGGTGTTCTCGCTGGTTCTGCTCGGCTATCTGACCGCTCCGCGCCTGCAACTGGAGACCCGCACGCTCTCGCGCTACGCCTACTTTGTTCTTACCCCGGCCCTGGTGTTCACTACCCTGAGCCAGACACGTATCGAAGTGGCCCTGGCAGGGCGAATGATCGGCTTCATTACCCTCGTCTACATCGGGACGATCGTCATTGCCTTTGTCATTGCGCGTCTGCTGCGGCGCCCGGCGGAGATGACCGCAGCCTATGTGATGATTGCCGCCTTCGGCAACGTCGGCAATTTTGGTCTGCCCATCATCCAGTTCGCCGAAGGGCCAGAGGCGCTCGGTCTCGCCACGTTGTACTTCCTGGCCAATCTGGTGCTGGCCTTTATCGTCTGCGTCACGGCGGCCAACTTCAGCCGGGGCATTAACCTCGGGATGGTGGGACGGGTCTTTCGCACACCCGCGCTGATCGCCCTCGCACCTGCCCTGGCCGTCAATGGACTGAACATCAGCCTGCCGGCGGTGGTCACGCGACCGCTGGAGTTGCTCTCGGCGGCGCTGATCCCGACCATGCTGATTGTGCTGGGCGCCCAACTGTCCGAGGCGGGAATACCCCGACTCAACCCGGATATGCTGGTCTCCAGCGCTATCAGGCTAATCGGCGGGCCGCTGATCGCCTTCAGCACGGTTGCCTGGTTCGCTCTGCCGCCCCTGGAGCGCAACGTCGGCATCCTCCAGGCTAGTATGCCCACGGCGGTCCTGGTGTCAATCATCGCCATGGAGAATCGCCTGCTGCCGGAGTTTGTCACCGCGACGGTGCTCTTCTCGAATGTGATCAGTATTACCACGCTGGCAGTGGTGTTACTGTTGTTGTAAAGTTTTGCCTTTAGACGGTCATGCGCATAGCGCACAACGCCGGAATGAACATAGTAATTATTCCTGGGAGGGCGTAGAGGCGCGGCGCCGCCGCGCCTCTACGCCCAAACCCTCCCCGCTAGCGGGCTGTTTCCTGAGAGGGCGCAGCCCTCTCACACCCTCCCGGTGCTGAGGGCTTGTCGCCCTGACAGGCAGGGTTGGGGAACCCCGGGTTCCCCACGTTCTTATCAGCCCTCTATGCGGCTGCGCCGCGCAACGCTAATTGGTTGCTTGAGATCGCAAAGTAATGTATAATGCGCCGCGCGGTTTTTCCCTCTCAAGTACAAATGCTCAGGAGCAACCATGAAACGACGCGAGTTTCTTCGTGGCGCGGCAGCCGGTGTCCTTGGCGGTCTAGGAATGACTCTGGCGGCGTGCGCCAGCCCGCCCGCGGCGCCGCCGACGGGTGGTGGCGCAACGGCGCCGGCAGGCGGCGCACAGGCCGAGCCGACCGCACCGCAAGCGCAGGCCCCGGCGCAGGGGTCGTCGCTCCCCGCAGTGGAGTGGCGTATGGGCACGAGCTGGCCCATCGCGCTCGATACGATCTACGGCGGCGCCACCGTGATCGCTGAGCGGGTCGGTGAGTTGTCGGGCGGGATGTTCAAGATTACCACCTTTCCTGCCGGCGAGCTGTTCCCCGGCCTGGAGGTGGTGCAGAACGTACAGCAGGGCACGGTTGAGTCAGGCCATACCGCACTGTACTACTACGTCGGCCTTAACCCGGCCTGGGCCTTTGGCACGTCGCTGCCCTTCGGCCTGACGGCCCAGCAGCAGAATGCCTGGTTGTACCACGGCGGCGGCAACGAGGCTCTCAACAAGCTGGCCAACGGCTTCGGCGTCACCGTGTTTCCTGCAGGTAACACCGGCTCGCAGATGGGCGGCTGGTGGCGTAAAGAGATCAAGACGCTGGCCGACGTGCAGGGCATCAAGTTGCGCATCCCGGGTCTCGGCGCCCAGGTCTGGCAGCGCCTCGGGGTGGTAACGCAAACGCTTCCTGGCGGCGAGATTTTCCAGGCCCTCTCCACCGGCGCGGTGGACGCCGCCGAGTGGGTCGGGCCCTACGATGATCAGAAGCTGGGATTGCCCGATGCAGCTAACTTCTACTACACCCCCGGCTGGTGGGAACCGGGCCCCTCCCTGCATGCGGTGGTGAACAATGACGCCTGGAGCAAGCTGCCGGTGGAGTACCAGCGCTACTTCGCCGTGGCGGCCTGGGAGTCGAATATGAATATGCTCGCCAAGTACGATGCGCTCAACCAGGACGCGCTGAATCAGATCCTCTCCGGCGGGAAGATTCAACTCAAGGTCTATCCTGACGAGATCCTCACAGCCGCGCAGAAGGCGGCTTTTGAACTCTACGATGAGAGTGCCGCCTCATCGCCCGAGTTCAAGGAGATCTTCGAACCCTGGAAGCAGTTCCGCGAGAAGATCTACAAGTGGCACCAGACCAACGAGTTCCCCTTCGCCAGCTTCGTCTACAACAATCCGACCTGAGGTGAACCCGCGGAAACCGGGTTTCCCCGCGCCCTGGCTTACTCCGCCGGGGTGGCAGGCCCCTCCAGCAGCGGCTGGAGGGTGGGGAAACCCGGTTTCCCTCTTTTCAGATCAGCCGTTCATGCGGCTGCGCCGCATAACCCCAGGACGAACATGAGTTATTCCTGGGCGTAGAGGCGCGGCGCCGCCGCGCCCCTACTACGCCCAAACCCTCCCCTCAGGGAGGGGCGGTGGGGAAACCCGGTTTCTCCTGCCCCCACTGCCCCTTCGCGGGAAGCCGGCGGGTCGTGGTCACCGTCCGAATGAAACAGACGGCAAATAGGTTACCAGCGCCGGAAACAGAATAACCAGGATCACGACTGCAAGCTGCACCGCGATAAACGGCCACACCCCGCGGTAGATGTCCTGGGTTGTGACCTCGGGTGGGGCGACGCCCTTCAGGTAGAACAGCGCGAAGCCGAAGGGCGGGGTCAGGAACGAGGTCTGCAGGTTGGCGCCGAGAATAACGCCAAACCACATCATGTCAACCCCCAGATCGCGCGCGACCGGAACGAACAGAGGGATAACGATGAAGCAGATCTCGAAGAAGTCAATGAAGAACCCCAGGAAGAAAACAATCAGCATGCTGGCAACCATGAAGCCCCAGAAGCCGCCGGGCAGGTTGGCCATAATGTCGTAGACGAACTTATCGCCGCTCAAGGCCCGGAAGACCAGTGAGAAGGCCGTGGAGCCAATCAGGATGAATATCACCATCGTAGTGGTGCGTAGCGTCGCGTCGGACACTTCGCGGAACGTCCTGAAGTTCAGGCGCCGGTTAAAGGCGGCGAGGATGGTTGCGCCGAGGGCGCCTACTGCGCCGGCCTCGGTAGCGGTGGCTAAGCCGAAGAAAATCGATCCCAGCACGGCCATAATCAGCAACAGGGGGGGCACCATAACTTTGAGCACACGCAGCGCAAGGGCGCGACCTCGAAGCGTGCGTGCCGAGAGTGGCAGCGCGGGAGCCATATCGGGCTTGATCTGGGCCACGGTCCAGCAGTAGAAGGCCAGCGCTGCGGCCAGGAGCAGGCCAGGGATCAGGGAGCCGATGAAGAGCCGCCCCACCGAAACGCCAAGCTGATCGCCCAGGACCACCAGCACCACCGAGGGAGGGATGATCTGCCCCAGCGTGCCGGAGGCGCAGATCACACCGGTGGCCAGTTGCTTGTTGTAGTTATAGCGCAGCATAATCGGCAGGGAAATCAGGCCCATTGCCACCACCGTGGCCGCAACTACCCCCGTCGTTGCCGCCAGCAATGCGCCCACCACCACCACCGCAATTGCCAGCCCGCCGCGCATCGGCCCGAACAGCACGCCCATTGTGTCAAGCAGATCTTCGGCCAGTCCTGATTTTTCGAGCATGGCGCCCAGAAAAATGAAGTAGGGGATCGCCAGGAGCGTAAAATTCGAGGCAATGCCAAAGATACGCGACGGCAAAGCGCGGATCAGAATCGGATCGAAGATCCCCAGGCTCACGCCAATCAGGCCAAAAATGACCCCCACCGCAGCCAGGGAGAATGCCACCGGATAGCCGATCGAGAGTATCACCAGGGCGCCGAGAAACATTAACGGACCGAGCCACTCGCCCATGCAACCTCCAACGACGATGTTCAGGTCTTTTCGTGAGCGTTTCCTACACGGGGTAACCGGTCTGCTCCACACCTCCGCCTGGCGCAGAGATTCTCCTGGGAGAGCTTCGCCCTTACAGGCCCTCCCGGTGCGGCGGGATGCTACCCCCGTGGGCAGGCGCGGGACTTTGCCCTTCCAAACCCTCCCGGTATGGGGGCGCGTCGCCCCTGTGAGCAGGGACGCGGTTCGACAGGCTCACCGCAGGTTAGGAAACCCCGGTTTCCCCATACCCCAACCGTTACGGTCTACTCCAGCTCCAGCGTATCGCGCCTCTGCTCCTCGGCGACCAGGGAGGGATCGGCGAAACCCGTCACGACGGCAAGGTTCTTGATCGCCTCAGAGATGCCCTGAATGAAGAGCAGCGCAGGACTGACGATCAGAAAGGCTTTCAGTGGGTAGCGCGGCAGGCCGCCGGGGTCGGGCGACATTTCGCGGATCTTGAAAGCCGTCTGCACGACCGGCCAGGAAAAATAGATCAACAGTACGCAAAACGGCATCAGAAACAACAACGTGCCCAGCAGATCGACCAGCGCCTTGCGGCGGGGCGGATAGTTGGCGTAGAAGAGGTCAACTCGCACGTGGCCGCCGTGCTTGAGCACATAAGCGCTACCGAGGAAGAAGATCACCGAGAAGATGTACCACTGGGCCTCAATGTAGAAATTCGAGCCCAGCGTGCGGCCAATGGCGCGCCCCACGTAGCGATTCGCAACGTTCCAGACCCCGACGCCGACGACGATTGGCACCAGCCAGATAGTGACATTGCCAACCACTTCGATGAATGCGTCAATCACCTTTGAAAGACGGAGCAATCCCTGCACGCGATGACCTCCATGGGTACAACAGACTGAGCCATTGCTCGCCCTTCGGCGCACTGGTGCCATCAGGCTCGTACCAGGAGCCCGGCCGTTCGCGACACTGGCCCGGCGAACGGCACATGTGGACGGAAACTGTTGTTACGCGAATAGTTGGAAACGCAAAATGCGCGTCTTCCATAGTACCGCTTCTGGCGGGATCTGTCAAAGGCGCGAACGTGCGTGTTCACATGTGGGGTAAGGCGTCACCCCGGGAGCGCGGGCGTCCCGCCCGCAAGGGCCTGGATGCGGGCAAGATGCCCGCGCACCCAGGCAAAATGTGAACACGTACCCCTGAGAGGGGAAGGCAACGGGGTTTGCCGGCTGCGCGGGGGCCGTCTGCGCGGTTCCGTTGCTCGCCACGGGAACGAAACCGGGGCTATCCGGGACAGCGATGCGCTCCGTGGCCCTTCCGCGGGCGCCAGAGGCAAGGGGGAGGAGCAGGCTGGCTGCTCCTCCCCCTCCATTCGGTCGAGGCCCTACTCGTGGTTGAGGCCCCAGTCTGCGGGTGTGCGCCAGAGGCTGGAGAGGATCAATTCGCGCACGTAGATCAGCTCCTTGGGCAGCCGGTCGTAGAGCTTGATGAACAGCTCCTCGTGGAGCAGGATCTCGTGGCGCCAGGCCTCGGGATCGATGTGCATCACCTTGTCGAACTGCTCGCGGCTGAAGTCCAGGCCCCGCCAGTCGAGATGGTCGTAGCAGGGGATCCATCCAATCGGGCTCTCGACGCTGAAGGCCTCGCCGTGAGCGCGCTGCACGATCCACTTGAGCACGCGCATGTTCTCGCCGAAGCCCGGCCAGATGAACTTGCCGTTCTCGTCCTTGCGGAACCAGTTAACACTGAAGATGCGCGGCGGATTGAAGATCTCGCGGCCGAATTGCAGCCAGTGGTTGATGTAGTCGGCCATGTGGTAGCCGGCAAAGGGCAGCATCGCGAAGGGGTCGCGTCGGACCACGCCCTGCTGGCCGAAGGCGGCAGCGGTGGTCTCCGAGCCCATCGTGGCGGCCATGTAGACCCCGTAGGTCCAGTTGAAACCCTGATAGACCAGCGGCACCGTGCTGCTGCGGCGCCCACCGAAGATGAAGGCCTCGATATGCACGCCCTTCGGATCGTCCCAGGACGGATCGAGGACGGGGTTATTGGTAGCGGGGGCGGTGAAGCGCGCGTTGGGGTGTGCGGCGGGCGTGCTGCTCTCCGGCGTCCAGTCATTGCCGCGCCAGTCGATCAGGTGGGCCGGCTTCTCTTTGGTCATGCCCTCCCACCAGACATCGCCGTCGTCGGTCAGGGCCACGTTGGTGAAGATCGTGTTCCGGGCGACCGATTCCATGGCGCTGGGGTTTGTTTCGTATGAAGTGCCAGGAGCGACGCCGAAGTAGCCCGACTCGGGGTTGATCGCGTAGAGCTTACCCTCCGGGCTGGGCTTGATCCAGGCAATATCGTCACCCACCGTGGTGACTTCCCAACCCTCTTCCTGGAACGCCTTTGGCGGCACGAGCATAGCAAAGTTGGTCTTGCCGCAGGCCGAGGGGAAGGCGGCAGCCACGTAGGTCTTGCGGCCGGTTGGATCCTTCACGCCCAGGATCAGCATGTGCTCGGCAAGCCATCCTTCCGCGCGGGCCATCACCGAGGCGATGCGCAGGGCGAAGCACTTCTTGCCCAGCAACGCGTTCCCGCCGTAGCCCGAGCCGTAGGACCAGATCGCCCGCTCCTCGGGGAAATGCACAATGTACTTGACCGTGGGGTTGCAGGGCCAGGGCACATCTTGCTGGCCTGGCTCCAGCGGCGCGCCAACACTGTGGGCGCAGGGAATATACTCGCCGTTTTCGCCGAGGTAGTCGTACACCGCCTTGCCCATGCGAGTCATGATCCGCATGTTGACAACCACGTAGGGCGAGTCGGTGAGCTGGATGCCGATCTTCGAGATGGGCGAGCCCAGCGGCCCCATGCTGAAGGGGATGACATACATCGTCCGCCCGCGCATCGAACCGTTGAACAGGCCGAGCAGGATCTCCTTCATCTCCCGCGGGTTCATCCAGTTGTTGGTCGGGCCGGCATCAGACTTGGAGAGCGAACAGATGAACGTGCGATCCTCAACGCGGGCGACATCGCTGGGATCGGAGCGAGCAAGGAAACAGCCGGGCCGCTTCTCAGGGTTGAGCCGGATGAAGGTGCCGCTCTGGACCATCTGCTCGCAGAGCTGATCGTACTCTTCCTGCGACCCGTCGCAGAAGTGCACCGCATCGGGCTGACACAGAGCGACCCACTCCTTGATCCACTCCTTCAGTTGCTCGTGCTTAACGTACTCCGGAAACGCGATCTCCGCCGGTTTTGTCGCCACAGTCCCTGGAGTGCTCATGCAACCCTTCCTGCGCTGATGCGCACTGAACATGGGCCGACGTTCCGTGAATGCGACAATCATACCACGACATGCGCCTCGTTTGCGGGGAAAAAAGTCACGGATTATACTGAATGTCGCAACCGCAACCGTTTGTGAGGAAACAATCAGGCCCTTGACAGCGCCGGGGCGCTGTGCTACGTTCCCTCTCAGCCTGTGGGTAGGATGACGGAGAAACCGGGTTTTCCCATCACCCCTTCGCGGGAGGGCGCAGCTCCCAAACCCTCTCCGCCGGTGAGTTGTTTCCTGGGAGGGCGGGGCCTTCCCAAGCCTTCCCTTCAGGGAGGGGGTTGGGGAAACCGGGTTTCCCCACCCCCCAACCGCTGTTGGGAGCGGCTGGCGCCCCCACAGGCACGGGGATGGGGAAACCCGGTTTCCCCGTATGTTCACCTCAGGAACCTGCTATGCCTGCGATCGATCTCAACTGCGACTGTGGCGAGAGCTTCGGCGTCTGGTCCCTCGGCGACGATGCGGCCGTACTGTGCCACGTAACCTCGGCCAACGTAGCCTGCGGCGCCCACGCCGGCGACCCCGAGGTGATGCGGCGCACCGTGCGGCTGTGCCGCTCGCTGGGGGTAGCGGTGGGGGCGCATCCCGGCTTCCCCGATCTTCAGGGCTTCGGACGACGCCCCCTGCCCATGTCCCCGTCCGAGATTGAAACGACGGTGCTGGCTCAGATCGGCTCGCTCTACGCCATTGCCCGCGCCGAGGGGGTGCCGTTGCGCCATGTTAAGCCCCACGGCGCGCTGTACAACCTGGCGGCGGTGACTCCTGCCGTCGCTGAGGCGCTTGCCCGCGGCGTGGCCGCCTTCAGCCGCGAACTCATCCTGGTCGGGTTGGCCGGCTCGCTCCTGGTGGAGGCCGGCGCGGCGGCAGGCTTGCCCGTGGCGCGCGAGGCTTTCGCCGACCGGGGGTACGCCGCGAACGGCACGCTGTTGCCTCGCGACGCCCCGGGGGCGCTCATCCTCGATCCGGCGCAGTGTCTGGCCCAGGCGTTGAGCATTGTCACCGCGAGCCAGGTAAGCGGCCCGGACGGACCTGTAGCGGTGATCGCCGATACGCTCTGCATCCACGGCGATGCGCCCGGTGCGGCAGAGCGAGCCGCCCTGTTGCGCCAGGGCCTTGTCGCGGCGGGTGTCGAGGTGCGGAGCTTGTAATACCAATTACCGTTGATGATGCCGCATTGCTTAAAGCGGTTTTAGGCGTTGTGCTGCCCAGTGTGGCAATCCA
>OGCI01001614.1_pt1 | contig 18014 bp, 11 predicted proteins | sample 1570021 | NCBI WGS metagenome assembly OGCI01 (sample SAMN06264664, study PRJEB24512) | hot springs metagenome | isolation source: Hot spring water | place: South Africa: Tshipise | collected 2015-06-21 | reverse complement strand
CGATTGAAAATAGGTAAACCCCCGCCCGGGGCCGAACTTATAAGCAATTTCCCACCTACAATCAAGACGCACACACTATCCCTTACTACCCGGGTAATCATCCATTGCGGCGGCAAGTGGGCTTGATTATCCTTGTCCCCATGGAGCAAAGTTTTTTGATTGACGATTGCCTCGATTAACTTGCAGGATTGCCTCTGTCAAAAGGAAACTGGTTTTAAGAGTAGTTTTCGTGGGGGTTAATCGGGCAATTACGTTCATTGATTAAGCGAATGACCGTGCAGCATTTTGATGTCAAATCGTTGGCCGAGTACTTGCATCTTCGCCCAGAGCAAGTTCTCAAGTTGGTCGAACGGGGAAAGATCCCAGGCCGAAAAGTAGGCGGTCAATGGCGATTCTCGGAGGCCGAAATCCATCGATGGCTCGAGGAGCGGATTGGGCTGGCCGACGATGCAGAGTTAGCCAGTTGGGAAAGTACCTTCGCCGATTCCAGACATGCTGAATCTCATTGCCCCCCGGGATTGGCTCATCTCCTTCCGAAGGAGGCGGTAGCCGTTCCTTTGGAGGCACGTACCCGGGATGGGGTACTCCGGGCCATGGTCGATTTGGCTGCACGGACGGGCTGGGTCTGGGACGCGGAAGGAGTTCGGGAGGCGGTTAGAGCCCGCGAAGCCCTCTGCCCCACGGCCCAAGATAATGGCGTGGCTTTACTCCACCCACGTCGCCCCATGCCCAGCGTTTTAGAACGCCCATTTTTGGCCCTCGGTCGCACGCTAAGCGGAGTACCGTTCGGGGGAAGCCGCTCCGGTTTGACCGACGTTTTCTTTCTGATCCTTTCCTTCAATGAACGCCAGCACCTATGCACTTTGGCTCGCTTGAGCCGACTCATTGGCTCGGAGGGATTTCTCGAGGGGCTCCGGGCCGCAGAGGATTCCGAAGCGGCTTGGCGGTGGTTTATCAATGCCGATAAGGCGTTGGACTAAAAATTACGGTCCGAGTAAGAAACCGCGGTTCGCCGCAAAGCTTTTCGGCTTCTGAGGTTACCTCCGGAGGGCTTAATCAGCCCTATGCATGCAGGATGTGAAACGGTCCCCATGTGAATTCGACGTCTATTTGAGCGGCACGGACGGCACTGAAGCATGAGGAAAGCTCGAATATTGCTCATTGGGGATACTGCCCGAGCTGAATTCCGGGGGTTTTTCGACCGGCTGGCCGAGCGGGCTTTGGTTTTTCATGCATTGGATCGGGTTGCTGCCGAAGCCCTCGTTCTGGCGGATGTCTTCCTCCCCGAATTGATCATTCTCTTGCAAGCCTACCCGGGCGAATACCCAGAGGAATGGGTGAACCGTTTGCGGGGGGTGGTCCCCCTCGCCCCCGTGGTAGCCGTTTTAGGCAGCTTGTGCGAAGGAGAAACCCGAAGCGGGACACCTTGCCCGGGAGTTTTTCGTCTTTACTGGTATGAATGGGATTCGATTGGCGAACCGCAGTTTGAGCGATGGACTCAAGATGAGCTTTGCCTATGGAACCTGCCCGCAGCATCCATCGATTTAGATCATCGACTTTTCCTCGGCACTTACGAGAAGCCGCCCCCGGTGCAGGGTCGGGGTAAGGCCGAAAATAGCGTGGGCGGGGTCGGAATATGCACGCGCGACTGGGCCATGTTTGACTGGCTTCGCGACGTGTGCCAGCAGCGTGGGTTTAGATCCACTTGGATCCGATGGGGCTCGGCGGTTGCTTCTTGTCCAGAACTCAGACCCAGGAATACGCTCAGAGCCGGGAGTGCGAAGTGTTCTCCGCCTTTTTCTGCGATAGCTTCTTTGTCGGCAGGCGTGCGGCTGCAAGGCTTGATCATCGACCTGATGGAGGACATGGCCCTCCGGACTTTTTTTCCGGATGGAGTTTTCGACACTTGGCCGCGTGTGCCAATGCTGATGCTGGCTGATTTCCCGAGGGAGGATGAAATCGCAAGGTGCCGGCAGATTGGAGTCCGGGTGCTGTCCAAACCCGTGTATCTCCCGGCTTTGCACCGATGGCTGGATTCGTTGAAAAATGTGCTCGACTAACCCCGAAGCTTCGCCGCGTGAAGGCCCAGATTTGAGCGTAGTCATACAGAAGAGTCTAAAAAGACCGAGTCTCTGCCAAGAAATGGAAGCAAGAGGTGCAAACGGGAAATGCAAAAACGGCCGGGGGAGCTCATTCAAGAAAAGAAAAAGAAAGAGGGTTCTGAACCCGTTAAGGAACGAACTGGGAAGCCCCGAGATTGCGAATTTCCTGCTTGGCGTCGATTCCAGGAGTTAACAGGCCCCCAAACTCCGGGACCGAGACGCGGCTTTTCTGACGAAACGGTGCTTAGTACTTTTTAGCCGACAGGAGCGCCTTGCTTTTGTTGAAGCTCGCGCATCTTCGCACGGGCTCGAGAAAGAATCGGACCGACGCTGTTTGGCGGGATACCTAAGCTTTCAGCGATTTCGGAATACCTCTGACCCTCGAGATAAAAAAGCCGCACCACTTCAGCTTCCTTAGCTTCTAAGTGCTCAAGAAGCCGCTTAATGCTGTCCTGGTCCGCCAAGTGTCTTTCGGGTTCGGAAGGAGGAGCCGAAAGATTTCCGGGGTCGACGATGGGCATGGGGGCCGAAAGGTCGACGCCATACCGCCCGCTCATCAAAAGCTTGACGACGATACGCCGAGCAACGACTGCGAGATAAGTGGCCAAACTGGCCTGGCCACGGAAACGACGAAGGATCGCGAAATCGTTCTCAATGAGGCGGAGCAATACCTCGGCGCAAAGATCCTCGCGGTCTTGGGGATTTAAAGCGACACAACGAAGCGCGGCAGTGTGGTCGATCACCTGGAGGAAAAGACCCAGGAATCGGTCTACAAAATCTTCCCAGGCACGCGGTTTTCGGCCTAAACATCGCTCTAGGAGATGCCGGTCAATTTCAGAGAAAACCACGGCGGCGACCCGATCTGTCAATTTCTCCCCCCAACGTTTATCGACCCATCCCCGCGACGAGGCGGGAGATACCGACAAACCTCCTGGCCCACCCCCATTAACCATTTTAACGACCCCGCGAATGTGGGGCAAGACAAGTTACACTTGACTCTTAGAGGACAGAGAAACGCGTTCGTCTTAGAAATTTATGTCAGTTTTGGAAGGCTTATTAGCTAACTTGTTTTCCCAATATGCCGAGTTGTTAGCCGTATAGGCGAATTAACGGCCTTGAATTGTCAGGGGTCATAGACGCACGGATCGGCCTTCCTATCCCCCACCGATAAGCGACGTTTTCTTGTTGACCCGAAAGGATTTCCTGCCCAACCGATTCTTGGCGCAAAACCGTACGGATCCAGGGATATATTACGGTTGAAGAATGATCTTTAAGAATCGCGGCGGATGGGCATAAGAAGAAAGTTTTTCCCACGGGCTATTTGCATGATCCGCAAGGAGAATCCCGTTTCGTGGTATGATGCAGGCGGCTTAACGGCAGCGTAATCTGCTCCTAAGTTGCCGGGTGGCACCCCTATTGTACCCCGATAGTACTTCGTCACTTTGCCCAGCATTCCAAAACAGTCCGTCAGCAAACTGCTTTCCCAACCGGCGACAGATCCACACCGTCGTCTTTTTAAAACTCCCACGGAAGTTAAAACTGCCACAGAAGTTTCGTTCGCAAATTTGCGGCATATCAGGGAAGGCAATTCCCGAGCGAGGCCGCCGAGAGAAGTTTCCTTTTTGCAAACCACCCGGTCTTTGTTGCCTTAGGGGCAACAAGACGCCGCCGGGCCCTGTGGCTTTTGCGGCGCTTTTTCCACCACAGGGGAGGAGTTCCGGAAAGGATTTTTGGTCCCCGGAACCTATTAGCGACACCGCCCGTCTATCAAAATTGCTGGAAAACCCGGTGCTCTCAAACCGTCTAAAATGCCGCAAACCGCACGGGACTGTGTACAAGTCTCCAAGGGCGATATCCCGGCAGGATTTTTAAAGCTTACCCTTTCTCCTTGAAAGGAGGTAGAATGGTAGAGGGTCGGGGAAGCCACCCGGGCGGATCGTTGCGATAATTAGTTACCCCGAATGAATTTGCAAAAAGATTACTAAGATCACGGTTTAAGGTCGTGGATGTCGGTTCGGAGTTTTTAAAACCGACTTTTGGTAGGAAGCATTATTTTCATCACGAAATAGACGAGCAGGCAGGCGTTTTCTCATCCTTTAACCAGAGGAGTGCATATATCGAGGGGAACTCACCGCGGACTCCGCTAACTAACCAGGCACTAGCATCCACCGAATCAAAGCTTTCCGCTTATGGTAACGTGTTGATGAAAAAAGCGATTTAAAATGCATTTCCGGCAAGCAGCACCGATACCAGGACTTTCTATTATCAAAAGAAGCTCAAAATGAAATGAGGCTCAGTGGAAAGGACGTGCTGGAACCTTGATTAACGTTTACGGTACAGTAGAGGTGCGTTTTTTCCGGGGGTGAAAGCCGGGAGCATCAAGTGAGTTTTTGATCCCCTGTTTGGGGTTTTTGAGCCGGCATCCACCAGCAATCTACTTGCACGAGTAGCGGATTATGTCAAAACCGAATCCAGACGCTTCGCAAAATACGCAGCATTCTCCGCGAAACGACAACCGGGATCATCAAAGGGAGCCGCGCCGCGTGCCGATGATCCCACCCCTTTTGTGGATCCCGTTGGCTTTACTCACGCTTGCGCTTTTGGTGTACAGTGCGGGGGGCACGTCGACTCGAACGAAGCTTAGCTATGGGCAGTTTCGTCAGTACCTGGAGCAGGGCCGGGTGGAATCGGTGGTCATCCGCGGGGCCCGGGCCTACGGAGAGTTACGAGATCCCACTGCCCCCGACCAAAAGCCGAAGCTTTTCGTCGTGGTTCTACCTTCGCCGGCGTTGCAGGACCCAGGTTTCGATGCTTTGCTAGTGAGCAAGCTTGGTGCCAAGTATGCTAGTGAGGAGCCGCCGGATAACACGGGCTTTCTTGTAGCCGGTTATCTCTTGGTCACACTCCTTTTGTTCGCGGGGGTGTGGTTCATGTTTCGTCGGACCCGCGACCAGGTGCTCGGCGGCGGCTTCCTGGCCGGTTTCGGAAAAAGCCCGGCCAAACGTTATCAATCTGCCGGTAAGCCCATCACTTTTCAGGACGTGGCTGGTTTGGAAGGGGTTAAGGAGGAACTACAGGAAATTGTGGAATTCTTGAAAGACCCGGCCCGCTTTCAGAGATTAGGGGCTCGGGTGCCCAAAGGGGTTCTTTTGATGGGACCGCCGGGCACGGGCAAAACGCTCTTGGGGCGGGCTGTGGCCGGCGAGGCAGGAGTTCCCTTCTTTTCCATTAATGGGTCCGAATTCATCCAAATGTTTGTGGGCGTTGGGGCAAGCCGTGTCCGCGATCTGTTTGCCACCGCCAAAGAAAACGCCCCCTGCATTCTCTTTATCGACGAAATCGACGCAGTGGGGCGGCACCGTGGCGCCGGGCTCGGTGGTGGACACGACGAACGGGAGCAGACGCTCAACCAAATCCTCAGCGAAATGGATGGCTTCACCCCCACCGAATCGGTCATCGTGATGGCAGCCACCAACCGCCCCGATGTGCTGGATCCGGCTTTGCTGCGTCCTGGCCGCTTTGACCGACACATCGTAGTGGACCGACCCACATTTCGAGGTCGATTGGAAATCTTTAAGGTTCATACTCGCGATGTTCCTCTGCGTGCTGATGTCGACCTGGAGCGGTTGGCTGCAAGCACCGTGGGCCTTACCGGGGCTGATATTCGCAACATCGTCAATGAGGCCGCCCTTTGGGCCACTCGTCATGAGAAGGATTGCGTGAGCATGGAGGATTTCGAATATGCCCGCGATAAAGTCCTCATGGGAACTAAGCGCGAGGATCTTTTGACCGGTCGCGAGAAACAGATGACGGCCTACCACGAGGCGGGCCATGCCTTGATGGTATGGTTACTCGGTGGCCCAGACCGGCTCCATAAGGTCTCCGTAATTCCGCGAGCGAGAACGCTCGGAGCAACTCAGCTCTTGCCTGAGGAGGATCGCTTCAACGTCTGCCAAAGCGAACTCCACCGCCGTTTGGTTTATCTATTAGGCGGGCGTGTCGCGGAGAGAATCCACTTCGACGAACTTTCCGCCGGCGCCGAAGACGATTTGAAGAAAGCTACGCAAATCGCTCGGCGGATGGTAATGCATTGGGGAATGAGCCAGCGACTCGGCCCCGTGGCTTTTCGAGTGGACGAAGAGCATCCTTTCTTAGGAAAGGAAATTAGCGCACCACGCGAATTTAGCGAAAGCACGGCGCGGATCATCGACGAGGAAACGATTCGCATCCTGCGCGAGGCGGAAGATCGTGCCCGACAGGTGCTGGAGGAACACCGGGAGAAGCTCGATCGGTTAGCTGCGGCTTTAGAGCAACAAGAAGAATTGGACGAACAAGATATTGAACGGCTATTGGGACCGCCGGCTTATCGTCGGCCGACCGAAGCGGAGGCTTATCCTGTCTCGCCTGCTTTGCCGCACGCTTCTTCCTAGGTTGTGTCGGCTATGGCATCTTCCACCAGGTTAAAAGGCTCTGCTTTTGCGGAAAGTAATTCTACGCAAGCACCTCCTGCTGTTGCGAAAAGTAATCTGACGCAAGTAGCTCCGGGATGAAAGCAGCCTGACTTGTGGCCGGTTGCAGTGGGGCGACGCGCGGGCCTCTGCAAAATCAGAAGCTTTCCGCCGAAGCTTGTAAACGGCGCTCGTATTGAGAACCGAACGCCCGAAGCTGACCGAAGCTTACATCGCGGATAAAAAGGGTGGAGAATCGAGCCTAGCTGGAGCGCTTGAAATCCGGGGTTTTACCCAGGAATCGCTTGGTGTGCGTATGGACGCAGATGCGTGCGAGGAAATCCCCAGTATCTTATCGTTCCGAAAGCACGATGGCAAAAGTGGCACTCGGGGGCAGTTGAACAATATCTTCGCAACGGGAGAGACCGTGCCGGGAGATAGGATAAGACTTTCTCCCGTTGAGGCGTGAAAGATTGAGCATGCGTCGGGCAATCTAGTGGATCCGGACATGCTGCCATCCAAGCCACGTCTAAGACTAAAATTCGCGGCAACCGGCCACGAATTGTTAACCGCAGAGTCCAAAAAAAACGCACGATTGGAAATATCCGCTGTGTCGAAGCAGAAGGTTGAGGAGGCGGGACACATGAGCTCATTGCCAACCCATTGGTCGAGCGGTTCCACGCGTATTGAGTTGGTACAGGGGGATATCACGGATCAGCAAGTGGACGCCATCGTCAATGCGGCCAACAGTCGTCTGGCTGGTGGCGGGGGTGTTGATGGGGCCATTCACCGCCGGGGTGGGCCGAGCATTATGGCCGAAACCCGGCAGAAATATCCGAACGGTTGTCCCACCGGTTCCGCTGTCATTTCGGGGGCAGGCGACCTCGCGGCGCGATACGTGATCCATGCCGTTGGCCCCGTCTGGCACGGGGGAGATCGGCAGGAAGCAGAACTGCTGGCCTCGGCTTATCGCCGCAGCCTAGAGCTGGCCGTACAACACGGGTGTCAATTGGTGGCCTTTCCCTCTCTGAGTACCGGTGCCTACGGCTACCCCGTGGAGGCTGCCGCACGCATCGCCCTGCGGACGATTCGCGACTTCCTCACTGAGCACAGTAAGCCGGCCCTTGTGCGATTCGTCTTATTTGATGCCAAGACCTTTCAGACATTCGCCGAGGCGTTGAGAGAGCTGATTTAAAAGTCTTGTTAGGGGTTTTGCCGAAAGGAGCTTTGCAGAAAGCCTGCACCGATTCGACGCCATGACGTAGGCAGCGCATTTTTAGGTGCGGTTTTCGCTCCAATTCTCCGGCGAGAATGAGCGGGAACGAGGCCATCCGGCGAGGTTCGGAGGATTTACCGGTCGGATTCAGATGTCAGAGAAGAACCGCTTGCCAAGTTAAAAAAACGATTTGCTTCGCGTGAGCTTGAAAGGGTTTTTCCGGGTAAAAGGCACGTTAGCAGCGGGGTGAACGGCTTTGGGGCAGTAGGGCTATTTGGCACAAATCCAAAGCCGATCGATGTCGGAAGATCTCCAACGAACGGATTGAAAATTCGAATTTCGGAGAAGCGGGTCCGGACCCTAACCCAGCGAGGGGAGTTCGTTTTCAGAGATCAGATTGTGCACTTTAGTTTTTTTGAGCACTTATTTCCCCAAGCACTTTCAGCCCGAGATCGAATTGCCCCCCGCCGGGAGTAAATAAATCGGTCGCTTGCACCGAAGGGCCGCCTGACCAAGGGGGGCTCTCAGGATAATCAGCCGTTTCCAAATAGAGGAGCACACACGCAATAATGATAGCCACCAGCGAGACGGCTAACATCACTGTATAAACATCGGGTTTAGGTTTTCGGAAAGGCCCGCGTGCTTTCGCCATGTCAGTTGATCCTCGATGCGACGAAATCTCCCCGCTGCATTTCCCCCTTGCGATATTCTGGGATAATTCGGCACACGGCCCTATCGGGCGCCGCCTCGATCACTTCAATGCGGCCTAAATAGGTGCTTACCGGTCCGGCTCTGTAAACGTCCAGTTTGTGGCCTTTGACGAGACCGTCGTCGGACCCGATGGAAATCTCGACGTTGCCTTGATTGGTAACGGCCAAGACTACCCCCTCCACTTGCGGCGGAACGTCCTCATACAGCTCCGGATGCGGCTTCAATCCATATTTTCGGAGAACCGACTGAGCATTGGCCAACTCCTGGGCAAGGCTCATGTTTCGATCTTTAATGGCCTGAAGTTGATTGAGCAACTGATTCAGTTCGTCGGTCAACTGAACAACCCTCTGGAACTGAGCGTCCCGATCCCGCTGGACCAATCGAATTTCTTCACGTAACCCGATGACCTTTTTGCCCCCGATGACGCCACCTTCCACTTCGGCCCGCAGCGAGGCGGTCTCTTCTTGGAGTGCGGCCAAGCTTGCCAAGGTTCGATTGTTCTCCTCCACCAGGGCCGCATGCGTTTTCTTCAGTTGCTCCAACTCTTCAAAAAGCCGAGCACTCTCGGTTTCCAACTTCGCGATTGCCTGCTGATGGGCAAGCCGCTGTGCGTTGAGCTGTTTGGTCAGGGCATCAGCCCGATTCTGCAACTCCTGAACAAGCTGCTTTTCGTTTTCCAATTGATAGCGGAGGCCGAGCGGCTTCCCCGGGCCAACCTGATCGGCCGGACGCATCACAACGTCCCGCCAATTGGTGTGAGTCGAATACACGGCAACAATGAGCGAGGTGAACACCAAGCTCATCACGAAAATCAACACAATGAAGATCTTACCGAGCAGGTTCATCGGGAAACCTTCCTCTTACCGGCTGACTGATCAGTGTTACGATTGTTTGAGGATCTTCGGCCGTGAATATCTCCGGCATCTACCCTGCGATAAGGCAAACTATCTAGCCACCAAAAATGCCCCGCCAAATGATCAACATACTTCCGAGGAACCGATCCCCAAAAAGCTTTTCCCACTAAGCCGATTGCGGTTTTTTACTGAACCCTTAAGGTCAATCGCGCACTCCCACGCAAATCCTGCGTTGAAACGTAGTTCCGCGACTAACCACCGACTAAATAAGCTCCCTTTGGCTCCCAATAATGCGTGTCTGCGTGGTCGGATAAGGCAACTTGTCTATCTGGCTAGTATAGTCAGGTTTGGAAACAAGTGTCAAACAAAAGCTTGCCCGGCGGGAGGATGAGTACAGAGCGCTTGCTACCACGATGCGGCGATCAATTCTCTTTTATTCCGGTTTTTTCACGTGCGTGACGTTGCGGCTCAAACGAGATTTGAAACCTGCCCGCGTGTGGTGAGAGTCACGGCTCCCAGAAAAAACCTAAATTGTTCCCGACTTTATTATGAGTCCACGCTTTATCATAACCCCGCGTTTTCGGCCCGAAAGATCAACTCCTTTCCTGAGGAAGCCTCACGCCTTTACAAATTCCACGGCTGAGGCACTTTGAAGCCCACCGTTGCGAATCGGGCAGCCATATGCACCCGACGATAAGCCCCTTACTAGCCGCCGTCACAAGCCTCAAGTTTTGCGTGGTCTTGCTGAAGAAGAGTGTTTTCTGAAAACCAAAAAAGCGAAAAAGAAGGTCAATTTACAAGGGGTAAAATGAAGCTATTTGCGTCCGAAGAATCCCACGGTTGCAATCTGAGCGATTTCGCACAACGCGCTTTGATTGAATCCGATCCAGTTTCCGGGGTTTCTTTTGTGTCCAGCCGTTTCCTCTACTGGGCGGCGAATGTATCTCATGTTGCCACAAAGATTTCCAAATCTTAACAGCTCCCTCGAACGATTTCTTCCAACGGACTTCCCGCGGTCCCTCGGTATACTTCGGACTACTCAGCGAAGCTTGTCACAAAGCCTCGATGCGAAAGAGCTCACGTCAGAAAGAAATACGAGCGGGAAGCGGTAAATATCACTTTAGTAATAATCATTATTGCCACCCGTTGACATCTCCTACAATTCTTATTTGATCGGCAAGGTTATGAACATAAATGTGCTCCTCTGATATGCCTAAAATATTGTGTCTGAGATGCCTTAAGTATTGTGAAAATTGGGGAATTTTTAGGATTAGGGAGACCCTCGGTACACTCCGGATAAAGTTGTGGGCTAAAGGTACTGGGTTTGATGATCATAGCCGGTCAATAAAGATTATCGATTTTGTGAATGATGATACTTTCCAGTGGGCAACTTGCGGCAGATCCGACGAGATGTGCGGCAACCCGTGAAAATATAAACCGCGAAAATATCTGGCAAACCGTAAATATTAATAATTTGATTATGTTAAAGAAAAGAAATGTAGCTAAATAGATAGCTAAATATATGAGGATCGGGGCAGTGCCGCCTTAAGGGGCGGAGTTGATCTCTAAAGGCGACTGAAAGATGGAGACAAAAATGTTTACTGATTTTGTCGCAAAATTACGGCGCATAATTGATCGTGTAAATTTTGTTTGAAAAGTTATTTTGTGGGACTCCCAAAAATTTTCGTCCGCTACTCCCTTGATCTACTCCCTTGATCAGCCCCGTTTTGGAGCAATTTGTCCCGAATTTTGACGGGAGCTTGCAATCGACTGGCATTAGAAGGAAAAAACCCCGAGTCCGAGCCGCTAGAACCCCACTGCGGGTAAGCTTTGGACAATCCTGGAAAGTCCGCCCGGATTATCCCGCCTTCAACCGATATTCGAGTTGCCGGATCACCTCCTCTACGGGCATTTCTCCACCGGCGAGCTGAAAAGTTTTTCCTTCCGCAAGCCATCGCTCGACTGTCTTTTGAGCCGAAAGAACCGTGCTATGGCTTCGACGCCCAAAAAAACGGCTAATTTCGCTTAATGCTGCGCGGGAATACTTCCGGGCAAGCCACATCGCCAAGATCCGTGGCTGCGTGACGGCAACGGACCGACTGGATTCGACCAATTTCTCCGGTTCCAAATCGAAGGTTTCGCAGATAGCCCTGCGAATATCGCTCAACTTTGCCGGCCGGCTTGCCGTATTAATCAATTCCTTTAGCGCGCTTTCGGCCAAGGCGAGGTCTACGGGCCTTTGCCACAAATGGGCACAGGCCTGAAGCCGACGAATGGCCCCGCACAATTCCCGTGCATGACCGGTAATCCGAGAGGCAATGAATTGCTGCACCTCGTGAGATAACGGAAAAGTCATTCGGGCCGATAGCTCCGCCACGAGAGCCAATCGCGTAGCATAATCGGGCGGATCGAGCCGACAAACCATCCCGGAGCCGAGCCGGGCCAAGAATTGCTCGCGGAATTGTGGGATTTGCTCTAAGGGTTTATCGCTGGCCAAGATCACCTGTTTTCCTTGCGCCAGAAGCACTTCAATAGTGGACATCAGTTCACGAATCGTGCAGTCTTTGCCACGAAAAAACTGGAGGTCATCCACCGCCAGGACATCCAGCTTTCGATACTTTTGGCGGAAGCTTGGGAGGCCACCGCCGCGCAGGGCCTCGAGAAAAGCCGTCGTGAATGCTTCGGCCCAAATATAAAGGGCATTGATCCCCGGATGCTGTTTTCGGACTTCGAGGCAAATCGCCTCCAGCAAATGCGTTTTTCCGACGCTTGTCGGACCATACAGCACCAGGGGTGAGTACTGACCCGGTCGACGCACCACCTCCTGGGCCATGGCATAAGCCAGTTGACTGCCCGGCCCCACCACGAAGTGGTCCAGCCGAAAGAACCTGGAAGCGCGGAAAACACGCCAGGTCGTCGAGGCGGGATTCGATGATACTGAATTCCCGTTTTGCTCGATGGGTGCTGCTTCCCCTGCGCGGCGGCTAATGCTTTCGCCCAAGGAGCTGGCCGGAGATTTGGCGCCTCGGTCAGAAAACTGCCCACTTTCCGGTCGAATGTCCAATGTAGCCAAAGGCGAGTTTGTCGAACTGGTTTGTTCCCTCTCTGCCATCTCGCCCAAGATTTCGGAACATTCCTTCGAGTGAGGTACTAGCTTCCCGTTAGGACGCTTCGGAACTAAAGAGCCCGTATGTATCCCTAAGTTTGCTTCCGCGGAAAGCCGTTCAGCAGTCCGGTTTCCGCCCGACTCCGGAGCAAACGATGCGACCTCCGCAGTCTCTTGCTGTGGCAACTCTTCCGCGGCCGCCTGAACGGAGACTTCTTCCGCATTCCCGCGCTCTAAGATCGCACCCGTTGGGCAAGCTGCTAAGGCTTTTGAAGTTTCCGGAAGGCCGACGACGAACTCTTCGAATACGGGCACCGCGGAATGGTTCCGTGAGTGCCGCAAATTCTTGGTCCGGCCGCACGCCCCGTTCATAGGCGGCGAAATGAGTCGAAAGTCAAGCTCCGGGCAGTAACCGAGCACTTCCTCACACGCTGTTAGGATCTCATGACGGAATTGCTTCGAGATCCAGCGCTGGAACAAGGGATTCGGTAAGCCGACGGTGAGGGTGCGGTCGCACAGCTCGAAACTGCACTCGGCTCCGAACCACAGCTCGAACCGTTGTTTCCCGAGCTTTTCGGCTACCGCCTGTCGCAGTGCCGAGAGAGTGTCCGCACTGTTTTTGGCCACTTCCATTGTGCCCTCAAGCGCGCATCCTCATCGCCGGACCGCTCTCCGCGACCCTAAGCGACTCCTTCCCCAAATACAGAGAATGAGATTAAGCCGCGGACATCGGGCACCTCGAGGCCAGCAAGATAGGCGGTGGTGAGCGACGACCATTGCCACCGAAAAGCTTCAGCTCATGGTAACCCATCCCGGAGCCAAAAGCCCTTCGGCTGAAATCCATGAACTTCCCGAAGTAGACGAACTAACTTCTTCTTGGCTCCAACGATCGTCGCTCACCACTGGAAAATCGAAGTGCCGTTTTCGTGTCACCCGCAAAAGCCCGATTGTACTCGTGCTAGCACTTCTGTCAAACCAACTCTTAGCTATGTTCGATTTGTGTCAGCTTCAAATGGCTCTGAAGCGGTCGCACAAACCGAATCTTTCGGAGATTTTTTAAACAGTGGGTGGTTACCACGTTGTCGGAAGCCTTGCACCCTGCGGATAACAGGTGAGTGGAAAACTTGTTGGTGGGACGGTTGCGTCGACGATTAGTTGGAAATGTTACCGCCCATGCCAAAAAAGGAATTCAAGAAACGTTTTGGTTTCGTGGTGGTTGAACGGGGGTTAGCCACTGGCATAAGCGAAACATTAGCACTCAGTACCCCTTCAACTAATTGCCCCTTAAACTTACGATATTTAGGGAGACCTGAAAAAAGAGTGCGTTTGGGGAATAGTTCGTGCAATGGTGTGAGAATTGTGGCGACTAACTTTCCTTGTTGGGGGTATGACGGAACTAGCATCTTTCTTTTTATGATTACAAAGCGTTTTTCTTTATGTGATCATAAAGCTTGAGCTTCTAGCCTCATCAAAATGAGAGCCGCGATAACATCTTACATCGATTGACTTGGTGATTACTGCGAATTCTTTCGGGCGGGGGGAGGGAGCATTCGGCCATCGGAAATCCATGGCTTTAAGGGAAGGTAGAGCGGTTTCTACCGTGCACTTTGGTTTCCGAGTCTCATTGCGAGAGGAAATTGGTTTCGAAATCTTTTGGTGAGAAGAAATTGGCTTTTGCGCCTTTTGGTAAGAGGAAAATCGCGAGCCGCAAAAAGCAATGTTCAAACGGCGGGGCTCCGAACAACACCGCAGCCGGCAATCAGCTCAGGCGCGAAAACGAAGCGAACATGATACGCACGTCGTTTTGGTGTCCTCCCGTAAATAAGGTTTCGTGAAATCTGTGTTTGCAGCGGCGGCCGTTCTCCGCCTTCGGGCCGCTAATCACGACGGGAACAACCTGACCTCAAGTCCTCGCATCTTCGTGGCGATTCTTGAATGTAGCGTTTCTCACTGCACCCCTTTACCGGCTTTTCGGTCCACGTCAAAATCCCGCCGATTAAGACAAAACCGATACACTGAGATAGAGACTTTTATTGTTCTGGACCTAGGTCGTGTCCGAATACCTTACCTAAGTCGTAGCCACCTAAGCTAACACATCTGAAATGGGGCGCAGCCCCGCAAGCTGATGTCAGTTGCTTGCCGGTCCAAAAATCTGGAACTAGAATCCCTCGTAAACGATTGGCATCCGTCGGCACGATTGAGCGCCTGCCGACCGGCAATTCCCGCCTCACCCGGTGCCAATCGGTCCGCTTTTGAGGGTCCACGGGTTTGTCGTGCGATGTTCCGCTCCGCACGATCGGATGTGGTTTTCCCGCGGCAAAGTGAGTCTAATTGGCACGAGAACAAATTCGGCACGGGAATAAATTAGGGTGTTTGCCCTGTAAATTCGGAGACGACGTCGTCAAGTGTCAAGCATATCAATGTCGCGAAGTATCGAGCGAATGTCTTGAAATATCGACCACGACTTTGTATCGAGTTTGCGAACGGGATGTGGGTAACGGTCGGCGAATACGTCTACGCGCACCGCACGGCCAACCGCACCCGGCCCGATCCTCGCGGCGGCGATGACAGCGTGCTGCTGGGCCGGCTCCGCTGGCAGTAGTCTACCGGCGAGAAGTCAGAGCTTGCTGGCGGCAAAGAAGAGCTGATCCGGCGAGCGGATGGATCGGTCCTGTCGCCTACGTTCGTACTTTACGATTCTGCTCAAGCCGAGGGTGAGCAACTTAAGGTTGATCAACTGAACCAGGCGTGAGCAGTCCGAAAGCCCCGACTCAAATCGCCGCTGGTTTCCCGCCGAGTGCGCCCTTCGCATTACGCCTGCACCGTCGGCAATTCGGCAGTTTATCCGCCACTGGTTATGTCTTTTTGCAAGATTTCTGCCCCAATTTGCTTCAGCGTTTCATCCACGGTCGACATTGTATTTCTACCGGGACCACCGGTTGCAAACTCGGCACGAAGAAGCACTTCAATCAAGAGTTTGGAACCTTCTTTATTTAAAGGTGTGACAACCCCTGAGAAAAAGTCGTAAAACCTATCTCGAGGAACCTGCACCCGCAAGGTGAGCACTTGCGGACCCTGCGGCCGGGCACTCTCAGGCCCCTCGGCCGTGGCCATCGCCCCTAGTCCCGCTGTCAAGGGTACGGCGTCGGACGTCCTTTCCCCCGTGGGCTCTTCATCCGGCCTCAGTTCCTCGACGGGACGCACCAATTCGGCGTCCTCTTCCAGCGTGTCTGAGGGGAGAGCCTCTTTAAAGTATCTTTGTTCTCCCGATTTCAACGCGAACACTCCCTCCTGGACCCCTTTTCGCACGGCCTCCCGCACTACCTCCGGCCGGTCGATCATAGGTAAATGGGGATACTTCAAGAACGCCTCCACCACATCCTTTAGCGGTCTGGCGCGGTCTTCCGGGCGGAGGGTTTTTTTGAGCAATTGATCCGGCCCGATTGCCGTCACCAAAACATCGTCCTCCGTCAGACGTTGGGAGACGCGGCGCACCAGATTCACCTCCTCGCCCCAAGTGGGTATCCCCAAATCACGCCACTCCACATCCTCCTCGCCGGCTCGGGCCATGTGGCGGTAGACCTCGAGTAGATTCATACCGGCTTCGCTGTCTTTCAATTTGTTTTCCAAAAGCTTCCGACTTTCGTCTCCAAGCTGGCCCATCAGCGATCTGTCGTTCTTGATTTTGCACAGGGCCAAGTAGCGCTTAATTCGGCTCCGCAACGTTGCCAAACCATTTTCCTCCATCACCATCACAACGAGCGTGTTACGATATACCCGGAAGTTATCCCCACAATTTCTTAGTAGCTCCGCAACAAACTTCTCTGTCTCTGAATCTTCCCGGACATAACTCGGACCCAGCAGTGCCAACTTCAAATTGCGGTCATCGGGGACTTCTTGCGAGACCCGCGGCCACAGATACACCACCCACGATCCCTGCTTTTGGCCTGCTTTTTCGACCCGCTCTTTCAGCTCACTGGTGATGTCTTCGTCCTTGATGGTCTCTTCCCACTCGAGGATCACCCGATTCAGGTTCGGACGATTGGAGAAGCGGTATAGCCCCCCTTCCACGTGCACGTACCACAATTCCTCTTCCATGCGGTGCAAAGCGTCGCCGATAATGGCCGGCAAAATCCCCGGACGCAGTAGCGCCAAGCGAAGCCGTTGGATCCCCACTCCTCGCCTCTCCGCACCGCTGAAGGACGCAAAGAAGATCGCCGTGGCCAACCCCCTCGCCACGCCGTGGCGTGCGTATTCCGATCCGAGGTCCTGGTCGATCCGTTGGGCCTTGGCATTGCCGTTGGCTATATCGGCGGCGATGACCCCTTCATACTCGTTGCCGATGTGTTTGATGAGTTCGCGGCGGATTGTCACCTTCGAAAGGTCCAAATGGGCCGGCTGGATAAGGGGGGCTGCCTGCGGGCTTTTGTACAAATCGGCTACTACTTCCGCCAAAAATCGCAGCACGCCGCGCGTCCGCTGGAAGGTCGGGTAGGTGCTCCAGCGCTCGAACAACACGTCAATGAGTTCCGGGTGTAACGGGTACGCCTTGCGGATCTTCTCGCGGTATGCCGGTTCCCGCGCCTCGCGCGGGATGTCCTCGCCCAGCTCCCGGTACAGTTGCCAATAGGCCTGGGCGGTGGCGTTCACTTCATTCGGATCGGGCGAGTTTTCAAAAAGCCTCCGGCGGATCACCTCATAGATTTCTTCTCCTTCCACCGGCGTATAAATCGCCTCCACCCGTCCGAAAATCCGCTGAAGCTGGCTCAGGACCCGCTCGCCTTCTTCCCCATACGGTGCACTGGAGGGCAAGGTCGCCACCAGGGCAGCATGGGGAAGCACTTTCACCGTCTCGGTCAACTCCTGGAAAAAGGCCAGCACCTGCTCCAGATAATCCTTCGCCTTGACGGCGTATTCGGTGATCTCATCCAGCAGGATGAGCGTCGGCTCCCCACCCAGCAATTGGTGTAACAGGTCCTTCCCCGGAGCACGGCGCATCTTGTCATGCTCCTTTAGAAGCTCGTATTGGCCGAATTGATCGGCGATGCTCCCCCAGATGGTCTGTCCCTTGATGGGATCGGCAGCCGTACCCACAAAGCCGGCCACCCGTGCCGTTGGGATCTTCTTTAAGCCGGATGCATCAAGGATTTCCGCTACAACCCTTTGCCCTCCCAGCTCCTCCCTGCTGAGGAACAGGTGGTAAAGGGCGATGAGGCTGTGGGTTTTCCCGCCGCCAAAGGGCGTCTGAATTTGGATCACCCCTTCCCCGGGCCCACTACCGGCAAGCCGATTCAATACCGTCGCAAGGAGTTTCTTGATTCCCTCGGTAGGGTAAGTGGTGCGGAAAAAGATTATCGCGTCGTGATACTCAATCGGCCCCCGCTGGGACATGACATCCGACAGGTCGGCCGCAAACACCGACTCATCGAAACTCCCTCTCCGGATATCGACGTGTGGCAGGATCACTTCACGCCAGGGTTTCATGTTGCCCCTCCAATTCATTAAAACAGTGTGGCGGTTTCGCTGGGTCTTCCGCGGGGGCGACTCAGCAGCCCCTGCAAAATCTGCTTTTCTTTA